>Ga0307513_10013258_pt1 | contig 10121 bp, 12 predicted proteins | sample 15_EM_MG_FD_202174 | JGI IMG/M metagenome (GOLD analysis project Ga0307513, IMG submission 202174) | Populus trichocarpa ectomycorrhiza microbial communities from riparian zone in the Pacific Northwest, United States - 15_EM | ecosystem: Host-associated > Plants > Roots > Unclassified | place...
GTCTGTCTTCGGGCACATGTCGAGCTTGTCGTACGCTGGCGTACACGCGACGACATTGGGGGTATGGCGCCAACGACGACGCGTTGACACCAGCCTGTTGTGCCTGATGTCCTTGCCTCGCCGAGGCGGCTTCCCATTTCTTTAGGAGCTGCGGGATCTCGCAGATGCAATCAGCGGGTGGTTTTGTTGTTGCTAGGGAGCCGGGAATACTTCCTTGACAGTCGATGGCGAATTTGCCTTCGAATTCATGTTCATTGGTGCCGCAAATCCAAATGGGAAGGCGCCTAGAAATTAGTGCTGAATTACATTCTTAAAGATATCATGCTCGCAGAGGCAGCTCAATAGGCGCGGATATTGTGATAGGTTATGCAATCTAAGTTCCTGCTGTTCTTGGAGAAGCTGTGTCGTCTCATATCGCTCTTCGGCACTTGGTCTTGACACCAAGGTTCGTGCAAGTCGTAAGACGCGAAGAAGTTCCCCTTTGGAGTGGTTGCATAGAACGGAGTCGACTAGGGACAGATCTACGCGACCAGGGTGCTGCCGGAATTCCTGCGCGAATAATTGGGAAGGGAGTACGAAGAGGTAGCTGTAGGAAGAGAAAAGATAGACCCGACCGGGGTTCGAACCCTGGACTCCCTAAATCCAGTAAGGGTGCGTTACCACTACGCTACGCGGCAAGTAGTTGGAGGAACCATTAACTCCAACAGTAGCGCTGGGTGATACCAGGGTTACAGAACGGAGGAGAAGGAAGGGTAAGAAATGAAGGTTTGTCGCAAGATGTGCGCTTCATGTACCACATCCACAGAAACATCGGCCTTCACATTCGCGATAGGCCGATCACCCCAATTGTTAGGACCGTTGAATAATTGGTCATTTCCCAAAAGTTTCGCTGACGGGCTGCAGGGTCTCGTTACGACCGTAAAACGAAAGATCGAGGTGAACGCGAGTGGTAGGTCGAGGAAGGAAATGAGCTTGAGACTGAAGGAAACGAGAAGGGGGAGTTTCCTAGTCGAGATTCAGACAATCGATCTGTCTACGATACATGGGACTATTTATACTAGTTCTATGTTCACTGCTTCGGGGATTTCTGAGAGAGGGATCGGAGTCGGCTATGGTGGAGTGGGGGACGACGATCAGATGCCTGTGACACATCAAAAAGCAGTGGTGAAGAGTAAAATAGTACCGTAGAGACGGTGGATGAGAATCAGTGGCGGTTGGAAACAAGCTGGGGCGGTGAGGCAGAGGAAGGTGGAGAGGCGGTGGATCCGAGTCACGGTGTGGAGGCAATGAAGTAACATGTAAATTACGAATCAGGAGGATAATACAGAACCTGAATTTGAGGAGCGATGCGAGCCGGAGGCGTTAGTTACGCGAGAGCGAGATCCTGAGGTCCGTAGATCGGAAGTGAGCCTTGGGGTGCATGCGTGCTTTCGTAGTCCTTGCATAGTCCATATGCGGTCCTGACAGTATCCCCCTTTACGCCTGAGCCCTCGAGGGAAGGTGAGCCTAAGGGGTCATCCAATGGCCCCAACCTTTGTCTAATTTCTCCGGGCCAGGCTTGCTAACATGCTGTGCGTGATACGACGTGGAGGTGACTTGTCCTGCAGGGTCGTCAAAGCGTCCGCGAGGATCCAGTCGGAGGGATTGTTGGATATGGGATAGCCGACCCATTTAACGTGGTACTGTAGCCGGAATTTGCGGCGAACCAGATTGTATCTTGAATCTATAATTTGTTCGATTAAATATTCGGGTTGCCCGCCGACGATAAGTGGGGGACGCGCCGGCTGATTACAGTCCTCGAAAGTATTGGAGTCCTCGGGCTCCAATTGAGACATGTGAAAAACAGGATGGATGCAGATAGTGCACGATAGGCGTAGGGTAAACGACATTGCGGATGGTTGAGAAATGATAGGAAAGGAGCCGGTCTTTTCCTCCGCGGGCTTGTGGGCGGCCCAATTCATCCACATGTGATCCACACGTACGTATACACGATCTCCAATGCGAAACCGAGCGGGCGCCATGCGATCTTGATTAGCTCGGCGCGACATAACGGCTTGTGCATCCTTCATTCGATCGCGTAGGAACGGATGTACCTCGTCTGAGTTGATGGAAAAGTGGCGAGCTCTTAAACTGGTAACTTCTGCGCCTAGGTGGACGACGGTAAGCGGGTCATATCCTCGCATCGCAAAGATCGCGTCGCGAAGAAGGGGGAGACAGTGGAGGAATGGGGGGCGTTATTATACGCGAACTGAGTAAATGCTGGAGTAACTGCTACTTTAGGCGATATTCCTTTCGTATCGGAGGCTTTAAGTGTGCCGTGTGTGTGTAGGAAGTGGTGCAGGAGGTGGACGATCGGACTCGAGGATATGATTGCTCAAGGATTGGCAGCCCACTGGGGACGATCGTGTAAGAAGACAAAAGACAGGCCAGGCTGGGGGTAGAACCCGAGGCTACGCTACCCAGCCAACAAGTGGAGGAATCATCAACTCCAACAGATCGTGGGATTGGGCAGAGCTTTGTTGAAGGGGTCGTTCTAATTTCCCGAAGCAGCCTCAAGGATCTGCCAACTGGGGGCAAACTGGTTCTTGGAGCCGTCCATGCTCATGAAATGGGATCACCCCCACAATCGGGAGCTAGATGCAAAACAAAACTTGGACAGACGGCGTTCATTCTGTTACTTGGGTACATCTGGACACATCTGGTTTCCGCTCCTAGTACAAACGTATTTACCTGCCGTTTTCTTACTCGGCATCAAGCTCCGGGTAATGCCTAAGGAGCAAGTCTTCAATCCAGATATTTATTGAGACCCAGAGAAGTGGGCTCACCTGAAGATTCCCATGCCATATGGCACCCTCCTCGTGCTCTTCAGATACGCAGCAATTTTGTCATCTGCAGCAACCTCGTCGTGCAGGTCGAACACCTTCCTATACTTTGGGTCCGCTTTCAGCGTCGCCATCCTCCTTGGAAACGCGTACACCATGCCATCGACAACGTGGAAGAGCACCAAGTCGGCAGTCGTCACTTTACTTCCGATCAAGTGCTTGCCTTCTCCTTCAACATTGCTCCCAATGGCCAAGGCAAAGTATCCCAAGAATTTGGGAATGCAATTCGTCCGCACGTCAAGCGCTTTGCGTTTGGCTTCGTTAACTTGGTCTTCATAGTACAACCCCGCTGAGATAGGGTGGTGCGTATCATGCACTTGGTTGTTCAAGTCCAATGCGGTGAGCATCAGCTGGTTGACATGCGCGCGGCGAAGAGCGATCTGTTCTGGATCGGCGAGACCCCCCGCTCCATCCAAACCAAGGATCGGAGCGAGGTAACTGAGGATGCTGGGCGTTTGAGATATAAAAGCGCCGTTTACTTCTAGGATTGGGGGTGCAAGATGTGGAGGATGAGAAGTAACGGCGACTTCGTTCAGCAGATTGTAAGGATCCTTCGGGTCCTATCCAGTGGGATAAAGATATGTGAGCAAGTCCCCTGTAAAAGCTGAAGGAATTCGTACTCTATAAGGAGTCCCCGTGTATTCGAAGGCAAGGCGCACGAATTCTCCACGTCCTGGAATGCCACCATGATAATGTAGCGTGTATTCGTTCTTTGACATCTTGCTCTCAGTATGCTCCAATCTCACCGCCCTTACAAGGTGGTGCGCTGGGGTGGGAACGCTCCGCTTTGTCCTCTGAACCTTCAATCGGGTGGGCGCGAGTACTGCCATTTCCTTCACTTGCAGGGTCTGCAAGTGCTGAGATCGACGATAAAGCATAATGGGTGATCTGTGCATGCATGTAGGGAGTGAAGAGATAGACAAAGTCGAGGAAGGGAGACAGTTGCAGCGCCGGCTGTCCGGCCTCTTGACTTTCGATGCCAGCCACCTTGCCTCGTGTTCCTCACCATTAAGACACTCCGGCCCAAAAATCTCGCTCTTAGCTAAATGGGTTGTTGCTATTCCAAACTAGTCGATGAACCCGTTGCCGAGGCACCCTCCAAGGGAGAGGTGCAGTGTTAGGAATGAGTTTGGTCGGAAGGCTCCGACAAACTCCGGAACCTTGGTCGGATCCCGGAGGTTATCGTAGTACCGGACGAGGGTTTACCACAGGGAACCCGCGGACGCAAGAGCGGCCTGAACGAAGAGACGAAGAGAACGAGTTCGGCGTTGCGTAATAGCTTCAACCGGAGTCAGGAGGACGAGCACTCGGGACTTCGTGGCGGAGCCGAACGAGAGGTCTAACCAAGTCGATACTCGAACTAGGGAAAGTAGCAGTCCGTACAGGAGTTTATATACGTGGTCCGAGAGTCAGACGAGAGAAACGGTACGATCAGTCTGGGAGTATAGGAACGATACTAGCGGAAGGCAAGAACGTGGTTCGAGAGAGACATATTAAGGGGACTGACAACAAATACCAACGGGCGAGTGCACTTAACGATACGCAAGGAAAACGGAAGCAGGGATGCGAGGTCCTAAAACTACGAATACTCCGGAGGTGTCCGGAGTTTGCACTGAATTGTGCGAATCCTAACACGCAGCAAGAGACGCAGCAAGAGACGCAGCCCAAGGGAGAGATACAGGGAGGGACGCCCTCCAAGGGACAACGTGCCCGCGACACAGCCATCCTTGCTGCTCACGTTTACAACCATCATCTCAGAGGCTTCCGATCTGTTAAAGCCGATGAAAGCCGTGTCCGAATTCATCAAGAAAATCCTCGAAGTGACAAACATAAAGTCCAACTTGCTGGATGAGACCTCCTTGTTCACGAAATCCCAAAGAGCATGCAACATCGCGCTATTTAGGCTGCCTGACAGGAGTTATGTTGACAGTCCCGAGACAGCTGTCAACCTAGCCCAAGAATGCAGTAGGCAGTGTCAATAGACTGTCAAATGTCCTCTGGCCCTCTCTTTTCGTGTTGCTGGATACCTCCAGACTTGTTCACCCTCCCCTTGCATTCCAGATTGCAATCTCATTTCCCTGGTCACGGTGAAGGAGTTTCCGATGGCCTCACCCACTCGTACGTGCACCTATATCCCTCACTCGCGTCCCAGCAGCTAATTAAATCCGACGGTATGATAGGGCCGCTGACCCGGGATCTCATGAACGCAGTTTTCGCCATGCACATCGTAGGCGGACATATTTGCCTCCCTTTCACGGTTTTATGTACCATTCTTTCCCGGAACTTCTCGAGGAATCCGCTCTTTCTTCATTTCTGCTTCTCTTGGATCATTTACTCAGTCGCCTTTTCCATCTTGTGAGTCGTTTCCCTCTTCCCTGGATCCAAATCCGATGAGATGAATGGTTTAGGCTGTACATTGGAAAGTTCGCCGGCCCAGAGCCTGCGTCGGTTCCCTGCAGCATACAGAGCATACTCATATACATTGCTCCAGTCCTGTAGGTATGGAGAGCCTCCATTTCAAATCTTACTCACTTATATACCAGTGGATCGTCGTTCCTTTGCGCCTTGGTTTATCATGTCCGTGGACATAGGCTGTATCAACGACTCCGAGTGCTGATACCTATCTAGCTCTTCTTCACCATCAACTCCGTCAAGACGGAAGTATCCAAAACGCGGATGATGATTGTATGCCCACCGTTTACAGCCTCAGTGGCGGATCACGCTGACAAGGCGGCAGCTCATCACGGGTCCTTATCTCATCTCCTTGGTGCCCGCATTGTCTGCGACTGTGGTATGTGGTTGTTTACTAGACTCTGACTACAACTTACTCTTGATTTCGAGGTGGCAATGAAACGTCCAGAACTCGTCTACCGAGGCAATCATTACTACTGCGCGGTGTACCTCAGCCTTCCGTGGGTCCTATGTGCATAGGGATGATTTATTATGTTTATTTGGTACCCAGGAGGATCATCGCTAGCTGTATAACCGGCATCTTCCTCGTGATAGCAGTTGTTCTCCAATGTGCGTCCCCACCCACGTATTGAACGACAGGACCCTTTGTTCACCTGCCCTCTACAGGCCGCATCGGTTTCATTCTCTACCGAAGGCGTCTTGCCCTGAAACAAGTGACAGTTCAAGGTTTCGACCAGCGCCAGCTCTTCGTCCGTCTTTCATTTTTCTTGGTTTTAACCGCGGGCAGCGGGGTGTGGGTATCTTCTTTCCAGAACTTCGGGTGAATCTTCTGACTCGTCGCTCTAGGATGGCGATTGCCGCTATAGCAGACGGGAACAATGAAGTCCGCGTTGTATATCAATCAACTCGTAAGTATCCACCCCACTTTTTACTCTATTTGAATTTCCATTTGATATCAAACACTATTCAGTCCCACTTCTCGCGTTTCTCACGTTTGGTACCCGACGGGTTCGTTCTACCTTTCCTTCGACCCAAAACATTCGGCTAAATTTCATCTTTTTACCACGGTAGAGCCTCTACCAATTCCACAAAGAGGAACCAGGGGAGATCAAGCAGCCACATGCAAAACGGCGGCTTGAGCTGCAGAAGTCATTGCATAGCGCACAGTGGTACGTGGCGGACTGTCTACCTTGTAAGAGTCTAAGTGGGTAAATTGACAAGAGTACGAGTAGAGTGTTAAAAGAACAAGACCAGTGACCGTAATATTAGAGTTGCTTTGTATGATTCTTGTCGGGGTTTCTGGTTCATCTACCATTCCTTTCTATGTTCAAATTCGGAGCCTGGCTCCTGAGCGAGCCATAGGCCGTTTGCCCCGGCTTTGAGCATCACTTTTATGAAGATATCCAGCTACCTAGTATTCACGGTGTATGGGCAAGTCCCAGATTACTTCACGAGTGTTATTTCTATTTCCTTTTAAGTGTCAGAATTGAACTCTCCCAACTGGATTGTTTGCCTATTCGAATGTTTGCTGTGGTAGGGCTCCAAATTGCAGGTTTCCTTCCTTCTTCATGACCTACCTGCCTCATGGGCGGTGCTTAGGGACTTAATTTCTACTCATGGGCCCCCTTGTCACAAATTCTAAAAGTGCGGCTTCTTTGCCTGAGGCTTCCTGTTATGCTCCATGGGCATTCCCAACTTTTCTAACACTCACCTGACACTTCTGATACTTCTCCAACAAATCCAACAAACCCGAACTCCATCATTTTGCTTCTGGTTCAATTCCATTACTTCCAGCTCGACCTCAACTTGGCTACGTTCTCTGACATTTACTTCCAAATTGTTGTTATTCTGGTTTCAACTTGGTTACACCATTCCTTACCTGCCACAGCCACACTTGCTGGTTCTGAAGGGTTTCAGGCTTCGGGAACGGTGGCTGTAATTTTGGCATTTGCACCTTATGCTCGGCCATGACCCAATGACTGCCGTAATATGGTAGTGTTTCTGGCCACATGCGGCGAGGGATGTGATTATGACTATGAAATTGCCAAGAAACCCTAGCTCATCACTTTGATCCCCCATTTCCTGGGCTGCATCGATGCCTTTGCCTCGCCGTTGCTGGACGAGTAATTCCAGGAAGTTCGGCATCACCCAACCTTGGAGTCAACCGTGGCAGCCCAACTTCCGCTCACTTGCCCGTACTTTCGTGGACGTTCAACCCCACTTTAGTACATCTCGACAACGTCTCTTCGCGTTAAAGGTTCCAACAGCGACTCCAACCATAACCGAGGAAGGCCTAGTCATGTATTTATATCGCCCCATGGAGCTGTACTGTGTTATATTTGTATTTGTACGCTAGTGAGGCAACCAACTAATCTGTGGGCTACCGAATGCAGACAAGAGTGAATCTCAACTTTGGATAAAGCAACCCACCTCGACGGGACCACTTCGACATGTTCATTGCAATCATCGGCTCGCGTGCTGCAGGCAAGACAAGTGTTAGGAAGTACCTTGAAACCAAGGGATTTCGCAATGCCCGTCTCTCCAGTTCCGATGAGGTTCGCGCGATCAGTCGTTCTTTCAACCGGGCGTACTTCTGAACGCAACTTTCTCTACCATTACGCATGTTAACAGGCTATGTCTGTCAGCGAAGACTATGACCACCTGCCCAGTCTGGGGGACCGCGTGCTCTCTGGGGCCGACGCGCTGCTCGAATTTGCAACTCATCACTGGCGTGAACACTTTGTCACCGAGGATCTTGTCACCCAAGAAGTTATTTATGCCTTCTCGAAACGACCGTTCTTTCTCTTGATAAATGTTGAGGCTCCGATCAGTACTCGGTTCCTCCGCCGGAAAGCGTGCGTCCTCCGTCTTTAGCTGTATAACCGATATTCATTCTCACGAACACCTAGCGTGCAACCTGAGCTAGATATCGAGAGTTTCATCGAGGAGCACGATTTCTTGACTTGGAACTCCGGCCCTTTGGCTCCCCAAATTAACAATCCCACTACCTCGTTGCATGCTCTCCAGCCGTTTGTGAATGTAACGGTTATCAACCACTTCCCCAGTGTGGAACGGTTGTGGCAGCATCTATCCGAACTTGATTTACTCAATAGTGAACGACTGAGACCAAGCTGGGACTCATATTTCATGGTAAGCCTCTATAAGTACTTCCATAGGCTTTGTTTGCCGATTCGATGGAAGACTTTGGCGTCATTGGCCGCTATGCGTTCCAATTGTATGAAGCGGAGAGTGGGGGCGATACTCGTCAAGAACAACCGGATCATATCCACTGGGTACGAACCACAATGGCTCCACATTGCCGTTGTTATAGCCATCTTATTCGCCTCTAACCAAATAGGTACAACGGTACTCCGCGAGGTTTGACGAACTGTAACGACGGAGGTTGTGCTCGATGCAATAGCTGTGCAAGATCAGGTCAAGCGCTTGATGAGTGTCTATGCCTACATGCGGAGGAAAACGCTCTCCTGGAAGCCGGCAGAGAGCGAATTGGCGGAGACGGCGCGGTCATCTACTGCAATACGTGAGTCTGGCGGCTCTTGATCGCCTATTTTATTGTACTCTGAAGGGACCTTATGAGGCTTCATGTGGACGGAACATTGTCATTCCCCCGGAATGAGTGGCAGCGGGAGGCCCATCATCGGTGCTCAAGGAGAACACCGTTTCTGAAATTGCCGGCCTATAGATGGCCTCACAGGTATCGAGCTATATCATTACCGCTCCGCTTTCTGGAACTCCTGTTTATGCATCGGCGTGATCAATTGTGGCTGCCTTCACGAAGCCTCAGAATTGGTTATAACCAAGTATAGGAGGCTAAGCGGGGATAGGAGCTTTGGGTGGAAGGACACTTGTTGCTCTGTGCAGTGTGACATGGCGATTTGTCAAGGTTCTTCGCGTTGGCTGTGAGGGATCACTAATAGCACCTGAGAAGGGCACCCTTGACGAGGTCGCAGCCACAGTTTTTGGAAGAATCCATTCCTGGCATCTCTATTGTGCCAAGCCAAGAGGCCAAGGCTGGGACGGGAGTCTAGAAGCAGAGAGAGATCGGTCGATGGGTCGATATGACAAAGATTCGATTACTCTCGGGTGTCATTCAATGTCTTGGCTAACGGCGCTGTCGAATGGGTGGCAACGGCATCCACAAATAAATTTACCAAGCGTGCTTCGTGGCAATCTCCCTGATGTTCTCGCAAATGACGACTTCCTGACACTCATTCATGCTCCAGGTGTCCTTGCTTGCGCTGCTCCGTCAAGATCGTGCAAACAGGGGTCCGTGAAGTGGTCTACAATCTGACATATTCTATGTAAGCTATTCCAGGCGGCCCTCGTATTCGTAGCGCGGAGCAGAGATGCAGCATATGAGATGTGCGACCCACTCCCCGGAATTGAAACGGCGTCAATGGCTGTTTTTGGTGGCAGAAAGAGGCCTTCGTCGAAAAATCCGACTTCTGGTGCAAGCTCTCTCTCGATGCGACGAGGATATGTAGGGCCTCCCTTGTTTCATATGGGGAACTCACCTTCTCAACAGGGATGCAGCGAGTGCAAAGGTACTTTCCGAGGGAGGAGTTTCACTGAGACAATATGTACCTCCGCCGTGAGAGGACCTGGTGGCGGGTGGGCCTCATGGGCATGGGCGCGGCGGGGCGCGGCGACCTGCAGTACACTCGAGGGAGCCAAGGCGCATGGGAGTGGGGGAAAGTAGCCAAAAACCTAGAGGATTACAGAAGGGAACGGTGAGGATCCGATATGGTGCGGGCGGGTGCGGTGTGCAGTGTGCAGTGTGTGGTGTGCATCGAAGAGGAATGACTT
>Ga0307513_10013259_pt1 | contig 10120 bp, 5 predicted proteins | sample 15_EM_MG_FD_202174 | JGI IMG/M metagenome (GOLD analysis project Ga0307513, IMG submission 202174) | Populus trichocarpa ectomycorrhiza microbial communities from riparian zone in the Pacific Northwest, United States - 15_EM | ecosystem: Host-associated > Plants > Roots > Unclassified | place...
ACAAATGTGGAGGTAAGTGCTATGCTTACATTTGCATACAAAAAGGTGAAATCATGCATAAAACGTCGGATTATGAAATCAGCTGTCGTACCTGTCTGATCACTTGTCGAAGTAGAGTGGTGGTTGACATAAGAGAACAAAAATTGCTTTAATGATTCTTTTAATTTCTCTCTGCCACTACTCTCTTGCTTTGCTGGCTGGCCTGCCATTATTGACTTGATTGTTTCTCGAAGATTTTATCCATTCGGTGTGGGTTGGAAGCATTATTGACTTGAAATTGGTTGCATCAATTTTGAAATTGCTTGCTCTATATAATTTCATGTGAAGATCACTGGCTATGGTTTGGATTCTCCATGAAAATCTTTATGATCTACGTAAAATCAATTCTTTTTATGAACTAGATTTAGCAGCAGAAAATCATTTCTTTTTATACCAAAAAAATATGATAAATTGGCAGGAAGCTATTAACCTTTCTTTTCATACGGTTCCTAAGAAACGCCAGCGCACCCTCATCCTATGGTTCCAAGGCCATCCAATGAATCCTTTTAAGCAAGGATGATTCTTGTATCTTCTAATTTTTATTTATAAGAAAAAAAATCACTTCCCCCAACTCTTAGGGTTATCAAAATTTATTAGGCATATATTTAATGATATTTTCTCATTGCTTATCAAGATTTATAAAATAAAATAAAATAAGGTAACGTTTTATGTAACCCACAGTTATAAAATTAGGTTAAAATTCACGTTGGTTGCGGTTGCTTTTCAAATAACTTTTCGTGTCAAAATGCATGTCAATAATATTTTTTTAAAAAAAAAATTATTTTTGATATCAGTACATTAAAATAATTTGAAAGTATTAAAAATATATTAATTTGAAGTTAATAAAAAAAAATAAAAATTTAAATTTTTTTAAAAGTATTTTTGAAACGCAGAAACAAATAGGTAATACTTTTAGTTTTTTACTGAGAGAAAGAGAGAAGATTTCAGTTGGTATAAAACCTAGCATTCACTTGGTCCACCATGATTCACAGGTTATGTTCTATTTCTCAAAATAAAAGAAAACGAGATATGTTCTTTCTTTTTTTCTCGCAGGTAAAGAAAATCAATTTGATGTAAATTGTGAGTTTTGATGCATGTTTTACTGCGATGGAATTATTTAAATTAGATCGATGCCTTGTCAAAACTACTAATCTCAAATTAGATAAATAAGTAATAATTAAAAGATCAGTAATATATAAGTTGAATAAAACACGATTTCAGCTATTAAATTTAATAATATCATACAAACCTGAAAGTGTGGATGGCTGATTAAAATATCCTAGGAAAGCAAAATCTGTCAGAAGAAGTTGGTTCAGGTATGTATCTACTCTTTAGTCTTTAGCACAGCCATTCGTGTGAGAGAAGAAAGCAGATTGCGGCACGTTCATGTATGATTTGTCGAAAAGGGAAATGGCCAAACAATTATAATTGTTATATTATTATAAGAAACTCCAAACATCCCTTTCTTTCCAAGGAGTGTATCCTTCGAGGTTTGGGTCCTCCTCGGTTTTGTCAGGTGTGGATCTATCCATTGCCGTCGAAGTTCGCTTTAATATAAAAGTTAAGCATAATTTCTTGGTCTATTAGAGCTTCTCTTATAATTCTCAACAATCTTCCAATGCTTATAAGAAATTTAGAATAAAATAAAATTAAAAAACACCAAAATATTTTATACAAAGATGGAATTACAAGCTAAAAAACTGATCGTGGTACGTAGCATATGCCCCTTTCATATAAAAGAAAAAACGGATATTAAAACACAAGAGCCCACCGTATACTGGTAAGTCAACAGTCCTATAAACAAAGTACAGGAACTAGTGATTAATGGTGCAAACAAACTACAAAGGATGCAAGGTGCGAAGCCACTAGGCTTTTTCACTTAATACCAAGACTAAACGCCATGAAAGAAAGGGGCAATTTGTTTGTCTTCATGTTTTTTATAAGAAATTAACCACAGATTTAGCTCACCTTAGGTATTTCCATCTCTATCTTGCAAACTCTTCAACCGGTATCCAGATGCGCATCGTCAGGTTTCTTTCAGCCGTGATACGATAACTCCTGACACCATTTCCCTCCACTTGCATTATCAACTTAACTCTATCTCCTTTCTTCAACCCTTTCTCTTGAGCATACCTCCTCCATTGGCCAGATATCCAAGGTTTCTTATATCTTCCCAATTTTCGAATGGAGACCTTGAATCCCCATCGCCGGCCTAGCGTGTCCACTGCAACAAAATTGAAATAATTTTGACCAGCAGGGATGGGGAAGTTCTTTAGGCTTTTCTTCGGGAATTCCATTCGATTATTTGTTGCATCACTCTTGGACACTGATTTTTCCATTGCCACCGCCTCCATTTCTAGTAAATTAAATGGGCTGAGAAAAAGGTATAAAAGAAGATAAGAAGGGTATTTGCCTAATTATTAGGAATTTTTTTTGTGGGGATAGCGGTATGAAAGTAGAAGAGGTTGTGATCACATTTATAGAAAATCAACTGCGCAATGTCGCCAGGTACAGGTCCTTACCTAATTTCTTGGCTACGGATATTTTTTTAGTTTTCTTGAAATCCGACATCCGAATAATAATTATATGACATACACAGAAGTATATCCAGAGAAGAGTAGTCTCTGTCGAAGAAAATTCAATTGATTCGCGTAGTCAATTTCTCCTCCTATAAAGGGGCAAAAGGCGCCGACTTATACAACATCATATATCATATAATTAACCACTTCATGTGTAGACTTTATTACCAAAATAACAGGCGCCTAGTTTCTATGAGAAGCTGGGAGGTTTGGGGCTTCAACGTCAAAGCCACACGAAGTGACGAGGCATAGACAGAGAAGCCGAAGATACATCAAATAAAAATAAAAAAAAAATATTATTTTAATAGCGTTTAGAAGTGTTTTTAAATTAAAATAATATTATTGAAATTTTAAAAAAATATATTTAATTGCGTAAAAAGCAATAAACCTTTGAAGCAGAAAATATTTATCCAATATGGATAATAATGACGGCAACCCACGAGAACAAATATGACTCCATGCATGATTGGAGCGTGGAAAGGGCATGGTATAGCATTTCAACCTTTTACCTTTTAAGAAATAAATTTATTATCTTTTTTTTTCAACATTGAAAACTATCTTTCTTTTCGAGATTTTGCTAGCAAGGATTAATTTGTAGCCTTTTACGCAGAAATTTTTTTTTTTCAACATTTCAACCTTTTACCTTCCGCCGAGTTTCTTCGAGAAGCCTCTACACTCTTCTCTTGCTACCCATGGAACCATAAGCTAGCAAGGATTCATTTGTACGGCAGGGTATTCTGCTAAAAAAAAAACAGAGAAAAAAAACATAAGACGTAAATAATATAATTATTGAAAGTTTTTTTAATTAATATGATTTAAATAAATTAAAGATAAATAAAAAATTAATTTTAAATAACTATTGATTTTATTAGATTTAATTCTTGATTTATAATAGCTAATTAAATGTTAATAATAGTAGAAGTTAATTTTTATTAATTCTTAAACGAAGAGATTGCACAAGATTCATTACAATTGTGTCTGGGAATAAAAGATATTAATTAAGAATAAATAAACAAGTACGATTAATTTAATTCAGAATTAAGTGGAACTAACCGCTTTCATTTAGTCTTACAAAAATTTGAGGAGAATCATCAATAAATGAAATGTTCATGCATTTAAATCCTATCAATTTTATTCTTTTAATTAATTTAATTAAATAATCATTTAGGAGTATTAATGTGCTTTAGTAGGAAAGTTAGTCTCAACTGATTAAAGGGTAAGCTGCGCGCGCGCGCGCGCACACACAAAATTCAAGAAACAAAAACATAATATGTAAATCATAAATATAACACAGGAAATAAAATACCGGCTCTGGTTAAGATAATATGGATCAATTATTATATGATTAATTGTTATAAAAATAACATTTAAGGATGAAAAAGTTGTTTGATAGGAGAGTAAAATTCAAATATATTAGTGGAGCTCATTATAATTAAATATAAATGAATATTAGATTTTGTATATTAAAGTGCAATATAATTAGAAGGTGTTTGATATTGGAAATGTAATATTTGTATTTGATTGAAAAAAAAAGTAATAATATGTCTTCATTAAATTTGATTTATGCAGGAAATTCATGATGAATTCCAGCAAATTTACTATTATACTCTCATGGCTAAAGTCTAATCCAATAATAAATCTAAAATTATAAAAATAAAATAAAATAAAATAACCAAGTAAAATAATACATCTACCAACAAAATACATGATACATTTATTATAATAACAATAATTTTTCTAATATAATAAAAGTCATTAAAATACATATTAGTTGTTGTTGAAATAAGCTATAAGACTATAACAATTGTATTATTGGTAAAAATAAGGGTATGTTTATCTTTTTAAAATAAAAAATAGGAGCAATTAAGTTTTTTTTTTTAAAAGAAAAAACTAACATTCTCAGTCACTATGAAACATAGTTTTGAAATCTGGCCCGGCGAGTCGACTTGGGACCCGGCCGATCCAGGGCTAGATCACCGGGCCAGGTTGAAGAAAAAATAAGAAAAGAAAAAACCCGAAGTGACCTGGCGGGTTGACCCAGCGACCCAGTTAAAAACCAGGTTACAACTCGTTGACTTTTTTTTTTTTTACTAAAACGACATTGTTTTGATTTAAAAAAAGAATCGATCTAGACAACCTGATAACCCGATCAAAACTCCAAACCTGGACCTTAGATCGGGTCGAGTTTAAAAACTATACTATAAAATGATAGATTCTCCTCATTTTAAAAGAGAATCACATTCTCTAGGTTTAAGGAACGTGATGTCCACATAATGTTAAATTTATTAGCATTTAACGTTTTTTAAATAAAATATGTTTATTAGTCGGAGAATGAGAGAGAAAAAACGTAAAATAAAAATTCTCTTATCCCTAATTTCAAAGGTTAAAATCCCCTCGCCCGACCCTAATTTACACCTTTTAAGGTTAAATTTTAGACACCTTAACTATTGACCTCCCATGTTTTTTTCCTAAAAACAAATAGTAATAATTATCCTTAATTGTTAACTTCATTAGTCCCAACAAACACATTCCAAGCGTTTTTGTTACCAATTAATTTTATTTTTTTTAGAATTTAACTCGTAGCAAGATTGTAGTTAAATAGATATAGGTTTCAATTGTTTATTACATTAACATATGATAAAAAGAAAACGTTGACATTTATCTATAACAATGAACAATGATTAACATATATTAAAGGGTATTAATTCCAAGGTTTTTTTTAGCTATAGTCCTAACATTTTTTTAAGACTATTTGTTTTTAATTTCATTCTTCTTTACTAGATACTGAAATTTATAATTTTTTATATTTTTTATAGGTTTCTCACGGTTTCATGACCCGAGTCGCGAGTTTGCGAGTTAGACAAGTTTACTCATGTTTTTTCTATCTTTTTTAATTGATTTTTTTTAATTTCATCCGTCAACATTGGGTTGATTGAGAATTAGATTTTATAATTTTTTGTTATTTGCTTTCTATAGAGTTATGTCGGTCTCCTAACCAGATTTTGGTAGGTCAATCTAGGTTGACTCAAATTATTTTTTTTTTATCTTATTTTTTTTCAATTTAATACTTCAATATTAGGTTGATAGGTAATTGAGCTTCATTTTTTTTTATTTTTTTTCATAAGATTATTACGGTCTTATGATCCAGGTCGCGGGTTAAATCGATTGACTCGAGTTTTTTCTTTCTTTTTTAAGTTGATTTTTTTTTCAATTTCAACCTTCAATATTGGGGTTGATTGAGAATTATGATTCATAATTTATTTTGGTTTGTATTCTATAATGTTATCTTTGTCTCATGACTCGGATCATGAGTTTGGTCAGTTGACTTGGGTGGTATATTATTATTTTTTTTAATTTTTTTTTAATTTCATCCTTCAACATTAGGTTTATTGGGAATTGAGTTTCATAGTTTTATTTTATTTTCTTTCTATGGGGTTATTCTGATCTCATAACCTAGGTTTGAAAAATTAACCTGAATTGACTTGACTCTTTTTTTAGTTGATTTTTTTTTAATTTTATCCTTCAACATTGAGTTAATTGAGAATTGAGTTTAATTAAAAAAAATATTTTTCTTTTTATAGGATTATCAAGATCTCATGACCTAGGTAGCTGATTAGACATGTTAACTAGTGTTGATTCGAGTCCATTTAATATGTTGTTGTTTCAATAATTTTTTTAAAAAATATCTTTATTTTTTTAGTGAAACAATATTTTTATCAGTAATTCAGGTTGTTTTTGGATTTGCAAAGTCAATCATATCATATCAGGTTAATTTCCATGTAATTTGATTTTATTTTTTTTCTTAAAAAACACATTAATAACATTTAAATATTTTTCTTATATATATATATATAAAAAAATTTGATCCGACTCGGAGTACTGCGAAGGTAAGGATCTGGTACGATTCGAAGAATGAAACAAAGATAAGGCTTTGTAGTGTAAAACCTTAAAAAAAAAACTAGTGGAAGTTTTAGACTTAAAAAAAAAGCATAACTTTGAAGTTGATGATAAGAAAAAGTAATGGGAAACATGCAAATAAAAGTTCAAATATAAATAAAGTATAGAGATAAACTAGCCTATTAACCCACGCTATGCTGCGAGGTAGAGTAAAAAAACATTTAAGTGCAAAAAAAAATTGTCTATGTATTGGTAACATATCTTCTAAATAATTTTAACCATGAATTGAATGATATTTTTATCTAATATTGAGATTGAAACAAACTAGATCTACTTGGGTTAAACTAATTTGATAGGAACTTGCGGGGATAATCTTGAAAAAAATAAATTGATAAAATAGGTGATGATTTTGAAATTTTTTTGGAAACTTCATTTTACACCTCATCTTTTTTAGCTATTAGGTAGCTGGTCCCTTTAATTTCTGAAAATTCAATCTCAGTATCAAACTTTATTTTCTTCATGTTTCAGCCTTTTTTGGATGGGAGGAGAGAGAAGGGCTCACTAGATTCTAGCATGGAGAGAGAAAGTTGTCATTAATGATTATTTCGGCCACCAAAACGATCGATTTTGTGTCAAATAATTTTATATGATGAGGGGAGTTCAAATTAGTTTTTTGTACTTTGAAAGTGTCTAAAATAACATATCCGAGCTCGGGGAGATTTGTTTTTGGGTTGAATTTGAATTTTAAGGCGGTGTTTTGCATTTTTAAAGGTCATAAATTAGTTTAATAAGATTCTTATGATGTTTTCTAGATATTTTAAATAAACAAATAGGTTGAAAATGGATTTTGTATGAAAATAATATGAACTTTTCTATTCACCACAATAACTGAAATCTAGGAAATTTTAGATGACTTGTAGTTTATTTTCTTACCAAAAAAATAAAGTTGAATGACCTCATTAACTTAAACAAAAATAATAATTAAGGCCCTGTATGCGTGGACCAAACCTTGTTGGCTAAGTGTTAGCCCTTTTTTGATGGGCTAAGTGTTTGACTTAACTTACTAGACCAAGTAGCATTTGATTTTTTTTTATTTTAATTTTTTTAATTAATATTAATTTTATATATCTATTTTTTAAATAATTTTTAAGTTTGAATTTTAGCGCCGACATTAATTTCAGGTTAGTTTTCAGTTTGTCTTTGTGAAACTTTATGAGTCTCCTGCTTAGCTGTATGTCTCATAAGTGAAAAAGCTTGCGAGTGGAGAAGACGTTGACCCGCGTCGATGCCCGAAGTATCCACGTGTACGAGAGAAGAGAAATCTTCTTTACATGGGCCATGCGTGCCATGTGCGGCATCAGTTAAGTAGCAAGTTGCACAAATAATTAATCGGAAGTGGCCAAAAAGTGTAAGGAATTCGATATTCATTCTCACATGCGTTTGGAAACCAGGTTAATTTGTATTTTTAAAAAATTTTAATTTTTTTATTAAAAATTAATTTTTTATATATATTTTGAATTTTTTTGATACATTAATTTTAAAAATAAAACAAAATAATTTAATATATTTTAATATAAAAAATATTTTAAAAATTAACCGTGATCACAATCTTAAATTTACAGTACCTACGTGACAAATCGGTTGCACTTTTGGCTCGTTAAAACCAAACAAGAAAAGATAAATTAATGTTTGATTAGGCGCCAACATATAACGTTCTTTTTGGCACCGAAAATATTAATTTCAATTGGTTTTGAGGTTATCTTTGTCGAACTTTATGAGTCCAAGAAAGATAACATAGATTATTCCCAAATCACTTCCAACTCCTTTTAATTACTGGGAGAGCATGGCAGATATATATATATATATATATATATATATATATATATATGATCACTTTTGGTAAGCAAAAGTCAGCTGTAGCATAGTATTGTTATTAAACTTTCCATAGAACGAGCAAACATACTGACTAGCTCGAAAGATAGCCCAGCTCAAGTTAAGTTTATTTAAGAATTGTTTTGAATATTAACTTTTCAAATTTAACTTGTCTGTTCAAAAAAGGTAAAAATACAAGGAGAAATATCTGAGTGAACTTTGATCAACCTACTACATTTATATGGTTTTGATAAATTCAATATTCAATATTGCTCTTGTTATTCACGGCATACGATTCATTAATAAATGTTACAAAGCTTCCTCTTTTATCATGTTGGACGGGGTTTTGGGCGATATCACATGCCGCCTTGCTATCACAATATAATTCCATAGTATTTGTCTGTTCAACAAGTAATTCCTGCATCAGATTCCTGATCCATAATAACTCGCAAATTGCTTTGGTCATACCCCTATATTCGGCTTCGGCCGATGATCTAGCCACCACTTCTTGTTTCTTACTTTGCCAAGTGACCAAATTCCCCCCCACGAATGTAAAATATCCGGATGTAGATTGTCGATCCTTTATTGACCCAGCCCAATCAGCATCGGTGTATCCTTCAATATTTAAGTTTTCTCCCTTCTTAAACAAAATTCCTTTTCCTGGAGACGATTTCAGGTACCTCAAGACACGAGTAACAACCTTAATGTGTTCTTCGCTTGGGGAGTACATGAATTGACTGATCACACTTAAAACGTATGCCAAGTCAGGTCTGGTATGTGCAAGATACATTAATCTCCCCACCAGTCTTTGATATCTCTCTTTATTAGTATGGATTTGTTGTGGATGTGTACTTAGTTTCAGATTTTCTTCTATAGGAGTACTGACTGGGCTACATGCTGTCATGTCTGTTTCTTTCAATAAATCCAAGGCATACTTTCGTTGAGACAGAAATATTCCTTCTTTCGATCTTGATACTTCAATGCCAAGGAAGTATTTTAAATGGCCAATAGACTTCATTTTGAATTCCTGAGCAAGATGAATTTGTAATGTTTCCTTTTCCTCAGGATCATTTCCAGTAACTATCATATTGTTGTAACCCATTTTTGGGTCCCCATAAAATATATATAAAAATATATAGCCAAAGGAGGTTAGAAAAATAACAGGAGGCAGAAGCGCTCAGAAAATGGTTGGAAAATTGGTCAATGAGGTTAAAAATACAAAGATGGAATTTTTGATAATATATTCTTGAAGGAGGAGAGCCCTGTTGACAAGGAAAATTTGAAATTTGAGGAGAAAAGCCCAAATTTGGATGTTTATGGACTTAATTGGATTTTTAAATGAATTTATAGGAGATTTGAGTGGAAGAAAAATTGATTTTTAAGTCAATTTGGGCTTTAATTAGAAGAAATTTAAGTTCTGGGGCCAAAATATATTTTTTAGGAATTTATTGGGTCAAATCAGGGGTTTAATTGAATAAATATTGAAGTTTAATGACCAATTAGGGGTTTAATTAAAAAAACCGAAACCAGGGACCAAGTTGGAAAAACCGGGTAAATAGAGGGGGGCTGTTTTACTTTGGTTCAGGGGCCTAATTGAAGAAATTGAAAGTTTATTGATCAATTGAGGGCTTAATTGCATAAATCAGAGGCCAAGGACTAAAGTGAAAAACGCGGCCAACTATGGGGGCGGAGATCGAATTTGGCAGGGATACAATTGAAATGAACAAGAAATG
>Ga0307513_10013260_pt1 | contig 10120 bp, 11 predicted proteins | sample 15_EM_MG_FD_202174 | JGI IMG/M metagenome (GOLD analysis project Ga0307513, IMG submission 202174) | Populus trichocarpa ectomycorrhiza microbial communities from riparian zone in the Pacific Northwest, United States - 15_EM | ecosystem: Host-associated > Plants > Roots > Unclassified | place...
CTGTCTGGCAATGCTCTTTCTCGACAATAGAGTATAACTATGCTCGTCGAAAGATAATCCCATCAAAATGTGTCTTCTACCTTTTATTTTTGCTTTGTATGTGCTCATAGCAAAGTTAGTTAAGAGCAGACTACATTAACGATGGTGAATCCAGAGGTTATTTTTTTTCCAGACAAGAATTTAATGGCATTAGTGTATATATATACTCTTAGTTTGAGTAAGAGTCGGTGATGCATGAAAACTTTTCTTGCTACATTTGATGAACTAGCACAGTGTCTTGAGAACTTCTAGCTCATTATAATCTTCGAGAGAAAGTCGATGCCGCCGAGGAGATGGGTGGAGATCCTTGTGATATTAAGGAGAGAATTAATAAGGGTGGGAGGAGCTTGTAACCATTCCAGTCAGAATTTTCCAAATCGCAAGCCCTTTGGCAGTGTTGTTGTGCACTTCGTTTTAGCTGGTGCAGTCTGGCAAAGTTCTTACTCTACAATGGAGTAATAACCACACTCGTCAGAACTTGGATCATCAAATCAAATCAAAATGTGTCTTCTACCTTCCATTTTCGCATTGTTTGTGGTCATTTCGAAGCTAGTTTAGAGTAGCCCACATGAGCCATTGGTTGAACATGAACCCACATGAGTACAGATTTTAAAACTTGAATTGAAAAGGTCAAAGAATGAAACAAACTCTCTTTAGTCAACGAACCAACCTAAAATTATCTATATCTAGGCAAATATATTAACAAAAAAAATATTCTCAAGACCTCTTTTAATTTTAAACCTAATTCATTACTTTATGAATGGTTGATAATGTTATTCAACTTGTTTTTTTTTAAAAAAAACTATTTTTCATCTTAAAAAAATATTAAGTTGATTTTTTTAATATTTTTTTATGATTTTAATATATTGATTTCAAGAATAAAATTAAAAAAAATTATTTTAATATATTTTTAATTAAAAACTATTTTTAAAAAAACATCTAGCACGTTACCAATTGGAAAGACTGTAGCTGGCCTTATATTTAGAGAAAATTAACTCATGTATTTAGAGAAAATTAACTCCATGCAGTGAATTTTCAATGACAGGTCCTACCCACGTACCGCGTTCCCAAACAATTTATTTTTTAAAAAAAATAATTTTTTATATTTTAATATTAAAAATAATTTTAAAAATATAAAAATATATTATTTTAATATATTTCAACACAAATCTACTTTAAAAAGTAATTTGATCCACTTCAAAAACTAGTTTGATGTATATAAATTGACTGTCAAAGAGACGAAGAAAGAACCAGGTAGTGTAAGAAAGAACCAGGTAGTGTAACTTCCAAACCTGGACTTCTTTGCCAACGCGTTTTTTCCTCCTCTCTTACTTCTCTTCCATGGCAGTTCTAAGCATCCATTATTTAAACAAATGCTGGAAGGCCCGAACAGCAGAGGTAGACGAAGTTGAGATAACTGAAGCAAAAGGAAAAGGAAAAAAAAGGGAAGAGGAAAAGGGTACTTAATGGAGGTAAAAAAAGTCAGAGAACCCAAGAGTCCTAGCAGAATGACCTCTGCCTCCGATTCTGGCCTTCACCAGAGACTTGGATTTAAAGAAAAGGTATTCTTTTGTTTCTCCAAAAAATAGCTTGTATTGTTTTAAATTTTTTTAAGGTACACAAAGACACAATCTGAATCCTGTTTTCAGTTTTAGTTGCTGTATTCTTTTAGCTATGGATATATACTTTAGAGCAGCACGCCATGCAGTTCTAATTTTCAAATCATGATGTTTGGAGTTGTCGTTTTGGGTGTTGCAGACTAAGGCGGTAATCAAGGTAGCCATGGGTGACCCGAAGGCTCGTAAAAAAGTCATGAAAATTGCAAAGGCGGTTTCTGGTAAAGATAACAGTAGATAGTATATTACCTTTTACCAGGGATAATAAATGGGAGAATTAATTTATCAAGTGTGTTATACTTGGTGTTTTTGCATTTCTTATTATAGCTAGCTAGCTTCTGTATATTTTTAATATTAGCATGATCTTCTCACAAGTTTGTGTTTAATTGAGAAAACTGTAATTATCGCATGATCTTATTTATCTAATTCCTTGTTTTGGAATTTTGTTAAAACTTTCACTGCTATGTTCAAATTTTGACTCTGCCACTGTTTTGGGTTGTATGAATAGGTGTGTCAAGTGTGGGTCTGAATGGACAAGATGAGATGCTAGTAGTGATAGGCGATGGGGTTGATTTGGTGCATCTGGTTAGTTCCCTACGAAAGAAGCTTGGACATGCACAGCTAATAAGCGTGGCTCATGCGACGGAACCGATAAAAGATGCCATAGAAGATGAGCGAGTTCTGGTAAAAAAAGTAGAGGAAGATGAGCCAACATTGCAGCCCCTAGCTTCACCATCTACTCCTCATCATATCTATCCAAACAATGAGGTTGAATGCTACAGATTTTCCCATGTACTCTTGCTCCATTCTTTAATTTCAAGTTAGAGTAATAAAGTTGTAGGTGGTTCCTGTGGGAAATGTTCTTTCCTATGATAAGTTTGTTTGCGAGTTAGCGGCCAAACTAGTGACAACGCATATTCAAACCTTTACCTCACTAAAGAAGAAAAGCAGGGTTGCCTGCAGCTGAAATGTGCTTGCTTTAAATGAAAAATAAGTTTCATAGAATTGAGTTTTTCACCTATCATTAATATTATTAGTGTCTTATTTGAAATGCTACAGTCTCTAGCGGATAGTTTTGAGACAGAGAAGCTGAATGGAGCAATGAAAATGGAGACGGAAACGAATGCAGGGAGCTCATGCACAAGCGTAAGAACTACATCCTAGTTAATTATTTACAAGAAATTGATGCTTCTACAATTTTATAATTATATTGGTTTTAATTTTTTTTGGTGTAGAAAACAACCGAGTGGACTTTACTGATCACCAGCTTACTTCTAGAGGGTATATCTGCAAGTTTTGACCAGCTGGGTTATGCATTCACGGGCATGGTGATGGCATTTGTAGCTTTGCTTCTTTCCATTGTTGATCTAATTCACAAGGCTCGAAACGAAGGAGTTGCAGGTGATGGGAGGAGCGTGCTTCCCTGTTTTTATCGTCATTCGAGTCATAACTCCCTAGATTGGAAGGCCTTTGGCAGTCTTGTTGAGTACTTTGGAATAGCAGGTGCTCTTTGGCAATGTTGTTACTCGACAGTAGCGTATTATTATACTAGTCAGAACAAAAATAACCCAATCAAAATGTGTCTTCTACCTTTCATTTTTGCTTTGTGTGTGGTCATTTCTAAGTTAGTAAAGCGACCCGCATGAACCATTGGTTAAACCTGAACCCACACTAGAGAAAATTTGTTTTTCGTAGACAAGAACAACATTCAATGGCATTAGTGTATATGTGCTCTAGATGGGATTAGTGTGAACGAAATTCAGATCGATCACATTGTAAGCTGAAAGAGAATCAAAGTCAAAAGTTTTTAAAATTTTGGATAATGCTGTCACAAAAGGAATGTCAATGGTGCCGAGGTATTGAAGATACTGCATATTGAAGATACTGCAGAGACCTCTGCAGATATTGATGAAGAATATACTGCCGATATACTGCAGATATTCTACCGTTATATCATTGCCTAATATAACTTATTTGTTACCTAGTTTAGATATGATTTTGTTCTTTATTATTAGTATATAATTTTAGCAAGATTCATGGGAGAAATTATGTGCAAGATTGTCTTTCCTTGCTGCATAATTTTCCTGCTATATATACATGTGTACTGCCAAAGAATAATGCCAGAATTCTGTTTCCGCAAATCACTGTCTCCAAATTCTTCACGAGGGGAGTAACAAGTTTCCTTGTAGCAAATCATCAGAACAAGGAAACGTGTATGAGAATAACTCCAAGGATCTCCACCCATAATCTCATAAGTAGTTTCCGTTTGGTTTTTCAATTTCTCCATTCTCACCAGCACCACAAACTCTAAAACCCTGTAACCTCTTAATGCAGTACAGTGGAACTCTAGCAAATCATCAGAACAAGTAACGTGTATGAGAGGTTGTGGTGCTGTTGAGAATGGAGAAATTGAACAAACAAACGGAAACTATGCTTCCTTTTCCCGGTGGGCCAGAGTCTGAAAAGAAATGGCTCTCATTGACTGTGAAAGACTTGGAGGCAGGAAGAGAGAAGGAACCAGCTGATGGTGTCACTTCCACACCTGGCTCATTTCCGGACGCGTTTTTTTCTTTTTCTTTGTTCTTAAAAGCGCCATCTATTACTTCTGGGCATCGTTAATGAATTTAGTTTGCTCCAACTTTTTGTGTGTTCTGATATGGAGGAATCAAAAACAAATGAAAGTAGAGATAACTACAGTGAAAGATACTAAGAAAAATAACAACATAAATTGCAGCAGCAGCAGCACATGCGTCAGCAGCAAAAACAATAATAGTCACAAAGAAAACTCTATCGAGACACTGACAAAGCAGAAGTAACTGAAGTTCAAAAGCTAGATTACATCCATGTCCGGGCGAGCCATGATCTAGCTACTGATAGCCTCACTTTAGCTAAAAGAGTGAGTAGGAAATTCAATAATTTCTTTCTTGACGTAAAACCTAGTTGATTTGATCAACCCTCTTTTTTTCGCTGCTCTGTAGATTTATTTAATGACCCTGTGTAACACGTAGCATTTGCGTCTGTTATGCAGATTAAGGGAGAAAAATCAATGAAAGAATGAAGATTCTGCAAGATTTAGTAGCAGGATGCAACAAAATCACTTCAAAGGTTTTCGTACTTGATGAAATCATCCACTATGTTAAACCTCTTCAGCGACTAGTAGAGGTAGTTGCTAATGATTTTTAGTTTCCCTGAAGTGATTTTTTGTGCTTATTGCTCTTCAAAAATATTTTATCAAAATCAAAATCTTTGAAGATCAATAAACACAAAAATTGACATCAGGGAAAGTAAAAATCATATCATAAAAAAAAAAAAAAAACTTAAAGGATTGGTGAAACCACTGTTCATATATACAGATTTACCGGGGACTATAACAGTGTTTTCTTGAGTTTTAGTTTTTGCTGACATGCACATTTGAGGTTTTTTTTTTTTTTTTTTACGTTTTTCATTTCTCTTTGCCTGAAAACATGTGTGCAAAGAAGGAACTGAAATCACGGCAGCAAATAAAGAGAAGGGGCTGAAATCACGGCAAGAAAGAAGAAAAAAGAGAAGGAATGGGACAAAGAAGGAAGAAAGCAAGGTCACGTAGGGGTCAGTCTTGCAGAAAGTAGGTGCTGAAAATTAGTATGAAAACAGGATAATCGAGTTGTCAGAATCAAAACACATGAACAGAGGACAAGAACATGGAGACAGAGAGAAGAACAAAGGTTTGGTTGGTTTGGTTCAGAGATTAAAGAGAGAACTTGTTCCCCTGGAGAAAAATAAGAAAACAAAAAACGATCCGCTCTCTCTTCCCATTACCTCTCCCTGCTGAATTTTGGCGACCACCCACACACCGATAGCCTCACCAGCCACGCCACTTTTCCAGATCCCATCTCTCAATCTCAGAACCCGAAACAGCCCCTCCTCCATTTAACCCGAAACACCGTGGCACTTCCCTCGCCAGGCCTCCCTTCCCTTTACTAGCATCAGACCACCAACCACCACAGCCAGCAACGGAGTGACAATAACAGACCAAAGTAATCGACAGCCCCCACATCGCCTCCCATTACCTCCCGACACCGACAGACCATCGACTCGCAACACCCACAGCCCACGGTAGTTAAATAGTCAGCAAAAGTAGAACTCAACACCATACCACCATCAATAGCAGTTGCTGAAATAGGAATGTAATAAAATTGATCCTCCATGAATTTGAGAGCATCTTTATGTTTGTTTTCAGGTAATTCAAAAAAAAAAAAGGATTCTTCATCCATGCTCATTCTTTGCTGCCATCATTTGACTTCTTCATCATTTGCTGTTTTGCCTACTTTCCACGGCCTACTAGCTTTACACATTTTTGCTCATTGATTAGCTAGCTAACCGTGTTTCTTACATGGTGGAATCTTTCTTTTCCAGGAGAACACCAAACCACCAAGCACAACCTTGAATGATGAGCTGCTAAGTTTTCGTGTTCTTATAGCAGCAAGCAGAAAACTGTCTTGGTGTGATCGTTTTAAAATGTTTTCTTCTTGGATTGAATTCATGTATTTACTTACTATATCGATCAAATCAAATAGAAACAACTATATATCCTAGTTAACCTTTCGGATAAAATCAGGTTTAATAATTGTGGTTGACCCTGTACAGCATCAATCATCAACCTGTTGAATAAAAAAGAAAACAAACAGAAAAGAAAAGAAAAAATGACACCACCCCAACGTGGCAGCATCTAAGTCATGAAGTCCATGTAATAAATATTCGCAAAAATCCAGCGTATCCTCCCACTCTACTCTACCGTTTACCACACTGCCTGTTTGATCTCTTCCATCTCACTCTTCTCGATTAAAAAAAGAGAAAAAATCAAGAAGAATTCTCTTATTAATTTTTTTTTTAAATAGGGTTTTCTTCAAATTTCTGAAAAAAATGGAAAAAATCAGAAGAGCATCCCATGCTGGTTCTTGGTACACCGACGACCGTAAGTCTCACTCTCTCCCTTTGCATTTTTTCTTGAATTTTTTTTAATCAATTATAATTATGATTTTTTAATTTTGTTTCTTTAGCTAAAAAACTAGAAGAAGAGCTTGAGGGATGGCTAAGTGATACTGGATTAACGAAATCTCCTGATGTGCGCGGTGTTATTGCTCCGTATATTTCTTACTATTAATCATTTTTTCCTTAATTTTTATCAATTTGATTGCATTTTTCCTTTTTTATATATATAATTATTATTTTTTCATGGAAAATGGAAATTTTAGGCATGCAGGTTATTCATATTCAGGTCGTGCTGCTGCTTACGCTTTTGGAAATATTGATCCCACTAACATGTTAGTGAGATAATTTATTTTCTATTTGATTATTTATTTATTTTTCTGATTTTTTATTGCTAACCTGCCGGTGTTTTAAGTAGTGATAATGTGAGGTTTTTTCAATTAAAAAAATGAAAAATTTAAGTATTGATTCTGTGGAAATGTGATATCCGGTTAGAATTTATTTTCCGGGAACTGCATCTCGAGGAGAGTGGTTCTGATGGGGGAATTAATGGTTTTTTTTATGATGATGAGTGGGAGTTTTGTTTTGTTTTGTTTTCCAGTACTCGGGTATTTCTTCTCGGTCCATCACACCATTATTATACGCCAAAATGTGCTCTTTCAACGGCTGCAGTTTACAAAACGCCGATAGGGGACTTGCCTATTGATTTGGAAGGTACTATACAAGCATAGTTTGGTTTCTTATTGAGTTGATATGCTAATGTTAAATGATCTGGATTAGTCCTTTTGAGCTCTAATTTCTGGTTTGATGTTGTGGTGGTTCGGTGTGATTGAACGAATTATGTTATTTTTGTATCCTTTTCAGTTATAGAGGAACTTAAAGCCACGGGAAAATTTGAGTTGATGGATCTTCAGGTTGATGAGCACGAACATAGCATGGAAATGCACTTGCCATATCTTGCTAAGATATTTGAAGGGTAATTTCTGTCACGTAGAGAATTTCCATATGTTGGTTTTGTTTGTGTCTCAGCTTTGCTGATACTTTATGTTGCCATGTTTTTTTATTATTATTTGTTTGTGCACGTCTGATTCTTAATAATGTAACGCAGGCACCCGGTGAAAGTTGTGCCCATTTTGGTCGGTGCTGTTAGTGCTGACAATGAGGCCATGTATGGGTGCTTGTTGGCAAAATATGTTGATGATCCAACTAACTTCTTTTCTGTCTCTTCAGATTTTTGTCACTGGGGTTCTCGGTATGTTTCATTATATGCTGGTTTGCATGGTACTTTTCTCCTTCTAAATGTCTTTGTATTCATAGAGGAGGTCTAGGATTGGGATGACTCTTTAATTTGCTTCCTTACCACACATACCCATTGCTGTGTAGCATTTGTGGAGGTCAGTGAAAAATGCCTTGTACAGTTTCCCTTTTCCCTTTCAGCCAGTCCAAGAGCTCACTCGAAAGTGGGTTGTCTCCTTTAATTTGAATTTGATGCTCACTCCACTTTGAAATGAACCCTTTTCTTTTTCCTCATAATCCAAGTTGGAGAGCTGTCGTTTCTTTTTTAAACTACTGTTAGCAATCCCTTCCTCAAAGCCTTGCAAGATCTATTGCTCAATTTGCTTCTAGAATGTCTGAGAATTTGCTTGTAAGAACTTGATAGAATGTCAGATGTCTCTGAGCCTGCATAATGCATTATGTCAAGGGTCTTCTGTAATCTAAAATGAATAGATCTATTTTTTGTTCAGTTCTTGAATTAAAAAAAAATAAAGTCACATGGTATTTGGGGGAATCATCTTATGTTTTCCATTTTTGTATCTATTGTTCTGCAAAGCATGATATTCAGCAGTTTGTGCTGATTGTTTAGTCACAACCATACTTGAACAATATTGTTGTAATTCTGTAAAACACATTCAGTTCACCTTATGTATTCAACTGTCTTCAAACATATCTTGACCTGTGTTTCTTGCATTAGGTTCCATTACACGCGCTATGACAAGAAATGTGGCCCCATACACAAGTCTATTGAGGCATTGGACAAGATGGGCATGGACATAATTGAAACAGGGAATGCAGATGCGCTTAAACAATATCGGTCGGAGTATGGCAACACTATCTGTGGAAGACATCCTATTAGTGTTTTCTTGCATGTAAGTGCCCAAATCTCAGAAGTTACCTAAATGGCTTTTGATTTCAGCCCCAAAAGATGTTTGCAGATGTCTTTACAACTTTTTTCTTCCATTTTCTATATGCAATTTTTGCCAGCCATGTTTTACTTCTATTTAGTTGAGTAATTCATGACAATTGGTTTCCCACATATCACACCAGTGATAAATTTTGTTTAAAACACCGTTTAAAATTTTTTGGATATATTATTGCATGTTTTTTAGTTTCTATTGTATCCTTTTGTTTAGTATCTATGATACTCTCAGATGTTGAGAAATTGCTCGACAAAGATAAAGATCAAGTTCCTCCGGTACGAGCAGTCTAGCCAATGCAAAACAATGAGAGACAGCAGTGTCAGCTATGCATCTGCAGCAGCGAAGGTCGATGCTTGAAGCTGGGATATTGAGCATTCAAAATTTACTTGTGTGGAAGCAATTAACAATTTAAACTAATTTGAATTAAATGTTTTGTGCAACTTAATTTGAACACGCATTTGCAAGGATCCATCTTGCTATGCATTCCTTGTTTATAGACTGAAGATAACAACGAAGCCTAATTCCCTTTTCCTTGTTTACTGTTCCGGGCTCCATCACTAAATTTTAATGTCAACAGGGGTCATGGTAGTTGAGCAGCATTGGGCATTGATCTGCCATTATTGTCTGTCTACCGAAAACGCCTAGCAATACATAGCTCTTGACTGAAATAGGGTACGATAATTCAAGTGAAAAATGGTGGTTGTGGTGATATGGGGAGTAAAAGAGGTGTGTAATTACATGACCCTCTCAATAGAGAGGTCAAGTGCAAAATGGCAAGATGGTGGATTTCTTGGCATCTTTAATGGCGAGGTCAGTGGAAATCCAGAGACTACAATTAGTTTGGAAGAAGGAAGGCAAGCCCGGCCAGTGAATAGCTGTACAGATATGGATGTGGCGGATCGTTGAGCAGTCTCCATATGGTTCTCTCGGAAGCCAAAAATCCTTGGTGAGAAGGTTAAAGATTCGAGGATTGCTGGCTTTCAAGTCTTAGTTCATTTTGGATTATATTCGACTTCATAAGCATATCATGGCTTTAGATTAGCTTAGCTTGCAGAATTTAGCTGGAAAAATAAAACAAAAGATTGAAAGAGACTTTCTTTCCCTCTATAATCATAGTTGAGTCATAGTTAGTTGTGGGTTAGTTCAGGAATCAATCCAAATTAATCTTAAAATGATATTATTTTAAATAAAAAATTAAATAGTTTTAGATAATTTTAAAAAAATCATCAAAATTAACCCAGTTAAATCTCAGATTTGGCCAAGTTAAGGGTCAACCTATCATGTCACTCGAATTTAGGA
>Ga0307513_10013261_pt1 | contig 10120 bp, 15 predicted proteins | sample 15_EM_MG_FD_202174 | JGI IMG/M metagenome (GOLD analysis project Ga0307513, IMG submission 202174) | Populus trichocarpa ectomycorrhiza microbial communities from riparian zone in the Pacific Northwest, United States - 15_EM | ecosystem: Host-associated > Plants > Roots > Unclassified | place...
CTGCTTCTTCTGCGCACTATCCTCTCATCGCCGCTCGGGGATACTGTGCATTTTCTGCTGTTTGTGTTGGTAGCATCCAAGCTCGCTGAGGTCCGATGCAAATTGTTATTTCCCCTCGTCACCGCGGCCGCCGTCGTGTTGCTTGTAGCGCCACCGTCGGCGGAACCAGACCCGTCACCGAGGCCAGCCAAAGACACCACAGAAGACGCCCCCAGAGGATGAAGACCCCATCGCAGAAGAAGCCGAGCCACGGACTCGTCAACGGCGAGATATCCTGATCCTGAATCAGCATCGGCATCGGCGCCAACATCGTACACAGTGCCCCATTACCATTACCCTGCGTTGTACGGCGACGCGCTAAGGCTCATTCGTCTCCCTATCCCGCTCATTCCATGCCCACGCCCAATCGCACCACCCCTGCCCATTCATATCATGATCGTCAATCCCACTGATCGGCGCACCCGCAGGCCCAAAGGTCAACACCGGTATCATAGATACCCCACCCCCAGGAAGAGCCCCAGTGTAGATATTAAACGCGATTCTTTCAGACGCAGAATGCGGCGTCGAAGACTGGTGCAGCTGGCTTTGCTGGTGCGGGTGATGTGGATGCGGGTGTTGGTGTTGGTGTTGGTGTTGGTGCGGGTTCAGGTGTAGGTTTGGGTGTTGTTGAAGTTGACTCGAGAACCCCTGATGATCCCGATGCGCACCAAAAGCATCCGGCGAAGTCGGCGGGTACATAGGCGATATAGGATGATGCATAGGCGATACAGGGTGATGCATAGGCGATATGGGATGATATACCGGTGAGGATGGGTGTTACTGTTGCTGCTGCTGCTGTTGCCCAAAAGTCGAAAGGGACGACATCTGATGATATGGCTGCTGCTGATGCGGCCCCCGCTGCGCCAAGCCTGCAGCTGCCTCTCAAGATTCAGCTCAATCTGTCCACCCTCGGATTGTTCCTTGAATGCGACGACGAATGGTGGTGCACCGTGCTATTGTTCGAATTCGGCGTTGATCCACCCCTGCAACCGTTGCGGATGATGGTTCTACGATGCGTTTGTAGACGATGACGATGCATCCGCCGGCGGCGGCTCGAGCGCATGAGGCAGCGGTTCCATATAGGCACCCACGAAATCTGTTGGCTGTTGCGGTCAGATTCCGCCAGATGCCCCTAAACACAACAAAAAAAAATTTCATGCATCAGTTAAAAGAATGGAACAAAATGAATGGCAGAAAAGGAAGGAAGGAAGGAAGGAAGGAAGGAAGGGAGGGGTAGATAGAAAAGAAGAATGAAACTTTGAGATCAAACAGAGAAGAAGCATGTAAGCATGTAAAGCGTACAAGTTTCGCTCAAGATACCCCAGATCAGGCTTGATTCCTAAAACATAACCTGATGGTAATAAATTGGGCGTGGCTGGTGGTTCTCACGAAAAGCCGCTTATAAGGTAATAGCCCACACTGCTGCCCCCGGATCTCCTTCAGGGCCAGAGAACCGCGAGAAATGAAAAGTGGATAATGAATTGGGGGGGGGCTTTGAATAAAACGAGAGCAGGCGCACGAAAAAATGCAAAAGGCTTCGGTGGCCATATAAACCATCGAGACGAAAGAGGAAACAAGGAGCTGAATGAAGAATAAAAGGGATGGCCTGCCCCCTTGAGTGTTTCACAAGGGGGAAGGAAAGATATTCGCAACGAGTTGCCTGACATAAAAGATCCTTGCGCTAGGCTAGGGACGACGAGCAAAACAGCAGCAGATACGATGCAGAAAATAGAAACGAAAACGAAGAACATACCGGGTGTGGGCAAACCGGTGAATTGAATTGATCACCACCGCAAGCACCGCTGCTGCTGCTGCCGGCTATCAACCTAGCAGCGTCCAGAAGGAGCGATTTGGAAATAATGAAGGCACTATAGAAGGCAGGGTAGGCGTCCTCGCGATGTGGGGATACTGGGCTCTGCACTGGCAGATGCTGCAGAGGCGCAGGAAGGACGTTCGCTGGTGGCTCTGATAGGTTCACGTGAGGGTATGAAGGCGTACGCGGGATGGGAAGAATAGGCCTAGTTCGGAGGGGTTCTCTTCACGAAAATAGGGACAGGGAGGACGAAAAGAGGGCATTTCTGGTGAGCAGCGGAGGAGAATGACTTGGGGCCGGGTATGCCAGATGGGTTGTCTATGGACATAAATAAAGGAGAGCACGGGAGGTGCTGTGGAAGTCGGCCAAGTTGAACGAGACGTGTTGGTGAACTGCGGTAAACCACTTTTCTTATTACGAAATTCACGTGATCAGATTAAACCTTAACCATTCCTCTTCTCCGCTCTGCCCATCGCCCTCGACAATGACTGTGGCCACCTTCTTAAAAATAGGTGCGTCTGCTAGAATCTCCTTGAGGTCGTCTGATCCAAGATTAATACCACCTTCAGAATCCTCCCGAGACAATCAAAGACTAGCTTTCGCGGATAATGGTCAAGCAGCAGGCCCCCGACTGTCCAATTCAATGTCTTCCTCATCGTCAGGCTCTTCATAGTTGGCATTATTAGCTCGGTCGTCGTCGTCAATAAAGCGTACAAGCCGTTCAACATCATAGAATTTGAAGATAGGGTTTGGGTGGGCCGACCTTCGTATCTAGGGATTTCATAGTGAGTACACCATTTTCGCATTTCTATTGACAGTACTCACCCTTTGTGGTCTCGTACCCATGTAGTATGCATGAACTTACGCCATGGTGATGACCGTGGGGCGAGCTGGCGGTTTCGCTGCGCTGTATTTAACAGGGTGATAGCCGACATGGTACGTTCATCAGCCATGGAATGCGGAACTGATGAATACAATTTAATAGCTATACAGCCTTTCGGAAAATCGAACCCATTAGGCCCCGAATGCTTTTCGTAAAAAGCTCAGGCCGTTTTTCCAGCTGACCAAGGGGTCGACACTATGATTGACCTCCGCGACAAGCAGGGCATGAAGATATGCTCCCACCTCCTTGAATGTTTTTGGGTTTTGGATACCTGACGGAACTTGCGCTGGCGTCTCGGATGGTAGGGTTCCGATCTTCAACCGCACGTAATCTGTTATAAATCATAAGTATCAACCTCGAAGTAGGATTCTACCTAAAGGTAGCGGGAACCAATCACATCTTCATACACCTTCAATTAAGCACTGGAAATTCCATGCTGGAAAAACCGCCAACGATCGACCCTCTAGGGCCCCAGGACGACTTCAGAAGAGGCTACAAGCGATGGAAACAATTACACTCCAGGAGCCACTGACAGAAGGACGCAACTGTATCAAGCACGCGTCAACATTTTTTCCCTTTATCGAAGCCATCTCCGAGGTGCACCCCATTGCGAAAGGTTTAGTCGTCTGCAAGAAGAAATTATCGTCTACTGTGATTGATATTCGTGGCATTACTTAGCTGTCATCTCGGGGTTCAGGGCCGTTTGTTGGTTGCTCGAACAGATCCAGGAGGAAAACGAAATGCGTGTGGCTGCGTTTCTCGCAGGAACGGACACAACGCGGGTCTTCCTCGAGTGAGTGGGTTCATTTGTATGGAATTCAAGTTATAACGCTGACCTTTTTTTACGCCTTAGCATTAGCGAGGTCGCGACCAGCGATGGGCACCATTCCACCCCACATCCCTTGACCTACGATTTTGGATTTGAAACCGTTCGCCGTCAGATCCAAGTGACGACCAAGGATTGTGGGAATGATATTGATACATACTACAAGCAATCGCGAATGGGTAAGATCTCTGTTCTTCCCCCGTGGTTTCATAGAACTCAAGACGTGCAGACAAGTTCTACAAGGCTCAAGAGTGGAAGGCCCGGATGTCAGGATATATCAACGATTTCAAAAACCATCGCGTCCAACTACAAGAAGCTCTCTTTACACCGCTTCGAACGTCAACGTCCTCGTCACGAAAATGACCAATCTGGTATCACGGCTATTCGAAACCAAGCCCGATTGGGAAAAGACGCTGGCCACAAAGATGCAAAACCTAGGAGACCGGAGCGAATGGATCGAAAGCGACGCTGATCTGCAAACTGTGGTTTCGGCGGCGGCGGCGGCGGATCCTCTTTTTACAGAATTACTCGTGCTCGAATGAAAAAATTTACATTCCTGCAGTGAAAGCAGATAAATAAGTGTCCTTGGGGGCATCGTGACGAAGAAGGTCGAGTCGAAATCCAACGAGATGCGTGATGCTCGATCCACAAAGCTATCAGAGTTGCGAGATGACTTGTGTAATCGGAATATGGACATATTCGAGTCAAAGCTGGCTTTCCATACCCAACAACTTCAGGAAGCTATTGCAAGATCGGCGCAATTTGTGGTCCGAACATCCCCATGATCGGCTCTTGCACGAGGTACCTCCCTTCGGTGTTGCTTTTTTCATCACTCACCGACTGTATTTTTTCTTTTGATCAGGATCTACGGGAACTATATATGGAAGGGAATGGTGAGTTTCGAGATGGATGAAAAGTTACACGTCCCGACTCCTTTCCTGAACCAGAGCTGGATCTTTTGCGTCGACAACAAACTCTTCACAAGCGCACTTTTCTAAATATTATCTCGACCGCTTCTCAGCATCTCGAATGATTTCCCTCATCTCCGATCCAGAGGTCAACCAAGAACAGCGGAATTCGTCCAAAGCCGACGCATGAACTCTAGAGTACATCGCTGCTCACGGCTAACAAATAGCCATTGCCATCGATGGTGATAATTCTTGGTTTATCAGGATAGGCGATGCGAACGCTTCACGAATAGGATCCCGAATGGGAGGAGTCTTTCCCAGTGGTGTGTGTACACTGTTGCCGGTTCGTACATAGTTTACCTTGATCCGCGATTTTTTATTTGGTGTGTGTAGGATGGTCGTACGAGTGTCGTATCTACCGTAAAAGAATGCATCGACTTATGTTCAAGTTGATGGAAGTGCAAGCTCAAGGTGAGCGTCACTCTACGTCCTATTAATTATTTGAACAGCCCTTCCTAATTTAAGTCTTCCGTCACCAGTCCTCTGCAACAACCGCTCGTACCTTCTAAGGTGCATGCACAAGACGCAGCCTTACGAGCCCACCTTGAGACACTGCGGTAGAATATTGAAGATGAGTCTGTCCTTCGGCTGATATACGGAAACACGCCTCTGAAAAAAAGTGAGAACATTTGTGTTTGTGACTCGTATTTTCTTTGCATCAGGTATTGACATGTCCGTTCCGGTAGCATGTTCTTCACCTTTGTACTCTCGTGCTGGAGCAATCTTTGATCCCAGCCGAGATATTGTGCAAGCTCAATTTAGAAGCGAAGGAATAGGACCACCCCCTTTATTATCAACTGACGATCAAAAAAAGGTCGTCCTTGCAAGCGTTACAAGCCTTTCAGGTGCGCTCTTTCCCGTGTTCGTCAATTTCATTGGCATTTTCATGCACTTCGATTTCATTCAGAAAATTTCGCTAATCCCATGGAGGGTACTTAGTACGATAAACCCTGCCACGCGTAACATGACGTCTGAATTAGACCCCAAAACCTACTTCGGCGGGATCTGGTCCTCAGTGGACCTGAAAAAATATAGAGCCTATCGCAAGGACCACCCGATAGATTATACATCAAATGACGTAGCCGGCTACCACCATGATCTTTCCCTTCTCGACGACTTTCTCTTGCCGTCAGTGGAAGGCGACGGCGTTCATGATGGTGCGAACTTCGAAGGTCTCTTTTGTTTTTGAAAATACGATCACTTTTGGCTTGTTCTTCATAGGCCTCATCATGCATGCATCCACTTGTCCGCGAACGCCACATGTCCGCGAACACCACATTTGGTTTGTTATTGGGTCTACCCGGTTCACGATGGTTCTCTGACGCCCACTAACTCAGATCTGGATCTAAGGTTCCTAAATCTATTTAAGGTTGTCCTTGGACAACTCTCGTTTTGCGAACAAATTCCAACTGCCCTTTCATAGCTACCACCATGTCTGAACCCAAACGTGCCTCTCCACCACCGAAGGGTCGTTTCTACAGGCGAGCTTGCGCCGCCCTCGTCGGCCTTGCATCTTTATACGCTTTGGCGGTGCTGCTGGTGATGACGCCACTCATACAAACCCAGTTTCGTGATATTCCGTTCTTATTTCCTTATAGAGGATGCTTACGGTTGCCTTTCTTCCTTCCTTCCTACCAGTGTTCTTTACGCCCATCACATCGACTTTTGGTGGTACAACAAGTTCGATCATCCCGAAAACTATGGCTTGGCTCGTGAGTTGTTAATTATCCCCTCCATCCAGAGACGATGGTTGACTCTTTCTTCAACCACAGCTGGAAAAACTGTAAACTTGAAGATCCGAAGCTCAGATAACACAACCATTGGCGCGTGGTTCATATTCTCTGACCCATTCTATCAACAACTCCCATACCCACCGCCACCCAATGGCGATTTTACCTTTCCCCAAAAAGTACACATCCCATCCGCATCCAAACAGAACCCCACAATCCTATTTTTGCACGGAAATACTGGCACACGAGCACATCCCTTACGTACAGTCCTATACACGGCATTCACCGCACGTCTCAAAGCCAACGTTCTCGCCATCGACTATCGCGGTTTTGGCGACAGTGAGGGGTACCCCAGCGTTCATGGGGTGTCGAAGGATGCTCGTGCGGGGTGGGACTTTTTGATGAGGATGGGTGCGAAGCCGGAGGATGTGTTAATTGTAGGGCACAGTCTTGGGACAGCCATTGCTGGTTTATTATCGGCCGAACTTGGACGTGAGGGCATTCATCCGCGTGGAACGGTGCTGATGTCGGTGCGTTTGCTCAATTCAATTCTCATCCCCCTCCGTCCGATTCATATTCGCTTATCTGTCAAATATTGGTCCTGTGCCAGCCATTTTCTAGTGTACGTAAACTTATCGACCAGTACTACCTCTTTGGGTGCCTACCGCTTCTTAAGCCACTTTCTATGATACCATTTGCACCCCGTAAGTTTTCTCAGGCCGGCGGTATGTCAAAACTTGTCTTGATGCTTCCTAGGACTAGTCACATGGTCCATGGTGCACCACTTCGATACCCTTATCCTAGTTCCTGTCAGTGAATAGCTGTCATTCGCCCCACCGCAGCTGACGTTCTGTTTTATAGGACATCAAATCTTCCGTACTTATCGCCCACGCAGGTGACCTAAACCCATCCTTCCTTGTTGACTTTCAGAGCTCAGAACTTTATATTTTATCTAACAACTACCAGACAACGACAAGGACATCCCAGTCTCCCACGCCTCGATGCTCTTCGACGCTTTCCTGGAACCCTACCTCCCCACATACCCGTCTCTCCCCGAGAACCCTCTCTCGCACGCGGAATGGGACAACTACACGAACCAAGACGCGCTCCGCGCGTCGAGGCGCACGGAAGTAGTCTCCACTACGCGTGTTAAAGGGTACGGTGTGTTCGAGGAGATTCAGCCGGCTGTGGTCGCGCTTGAAGGGAGGAAGGTAGCGCTTTTGATGACGGAGAGTGGTGGGCATAAGATTGGCCGCGTTGAGGGTGTGCACGATGCCATTGGGAGGATGTTTGGGTTTTATTGAGGTTTATGGAGGTTAACTGGAGGCTTGAGTACTGTTTAGGTGAGATAGAGAGCCGCTGGCGCTTTTTTTTTTCCCTTTCAATTCCAAGTTATCTAGATGTATTCAGTTACATATGCATGCTTTACCGTAGTTGAATTCCCCGCTCTGTATGGATTCATCGTTATGCCCATTATCAATTCATTTCTTCTCCTTTGATAACCGTCGTTGATCAACGTTCAATAAAATTCCCGAACTCGCATTCAGCCTCATGCGCGATAATCCCTCGTCTTTGCAAGCCTTTCTGGTGCGCTCTTTCCTGTGTTCGATTTCCAATTCTGAAAATTTCGCTAAGAATAAGGATCCCATGGAGGGTGTGTAATCAGTACAATAAACCCTGCTACGCGTAACCTGACGTCTGAATTAGACATCAAACCCTACTTCGGCGGGATCTGGTGGTGGCGCTTGACGGCCACTGGCAGTTTTTGGCCAGCTTAGCTCTATGACAATAAACCTTAGTCTCTCCTAGACAGACTGCGATATATGTGATGTACCCTACGGCTCACAATAAACCTTGAGGACGACTTGAGGAGGATAAAAAAATCACCGAATTGACAAAGATTTTGGGATAGGGTTGGGATAGGGTGGTTGAATATACTTGTGACATAAAGCTATCGACATTGGGTTTACTTTGGGAACAGTTCGAGTGAGGGCTGAGGCAAGGCTGAGGGTAAGTATCGAAGAGGCGCTTACATAATGTGAACTGTGTGCATAATCTCATCATGCATCCAGTTTCAACGGACGTTGAACGGACGACCAGCCTATCTTACAAACTTCATCTTCACGAAGCCTTCAGGTTTGAGGGGCCTTCTATAAATCGAAAACGAAGATCTAAACATATTGGACGGCTGGGTAGATATGTTATCGCCTGGACTTGAAGCAATGCCGGATCGTAGTCGATCGTCACAGGGTGGGGCTGTTGGTTCGTAGGTTACTCTTCAATGAATTAAACTGTTCATTTCCTTCAGGTTTCGGCGATGTAAATCGTACCAATACTATCAAATACTACCGTTAACTTTTGTACGTTCTCAATGAGGATGTCTAACAGTGCCTGTATTTATCTGATTTCAATAGATGGACCTCAATTCATCGTCGATTCGGATGGTAATTCTTTGAATCTCTCTTTGTCTGATAAGAAATCTGGTGGGAACATTTCTTTCTTCATGATGAAGAGCATTCTTCGAACTTTCTCTTCAGTAATTTCGCATCCTTTCAATGCTGGCCTTAACCAACAGGTGATTTTTCACTCTTTGGAGCGTTTGTCTATATATGTAACGTTTCAAACAGTGGATTTTCCATGAAGACGGGAATGGCGGGGTCGCTCTCATGTCAAAATATAATCGAACATATTTGGCTCCGAAAGACCCCAGTAACCACCTTGAAGATGCCACATTGGTCTCAACGAACGTCCCGTTTTGGTTTGAAGTCTGCCATGGTAAAGTTGGAGGATACAAGTTAGTTGCTATTGCTTTGATTTGCCTAGTGTCAAGCTGAATGCCAATTAAAAGGGTTACCCTCCCGGGTACAGACTTGGGTATCAATCTCGTCGGTGAATCTGCAAAATTAAGTTCTCTATCGAGCATCGCGGGATTGTTCATTCTGCAAAATACTCCAAAGCACCAAAATGACATTTTGAGTGGGCGGTTTATTCCTTCAGCTACGCCGACCGTCAGTGGAGTGACGAGGTCCGTATTCAAAAATGAATTCAACGCAGGTTGGTTATTTTCTTTGGCACGAAATCTGTTAACAGATTCCCTTATATTATTATTAGGCGCCGCTAATCTTACATCAGGCACAAATGTTACTCTGGCTATCAATGATCTTTCCAACTTGTAAGTAGTCCGGGGCTCGCCATTCCTTGAACTAATCTATTCCAATCTTCTATGCAATTTTCAGCGTATCTGATGGTGTCAAAAACCTGGTCATAAACTTGGGCCATCCTCAGGTAGGAATTCACGACTTTTAATTCTTACGAGTTGTACCTGATCTTGTTCTGCGAAGATCACCTCTCGTAGTTTTAACACTTCCAATTGGACATTTCCCCCGCAAGGAGTAATGGAACTGGACAATCCGAAGCGCGCAAAACTAGTTATCAGCGAAAATTTACCTAGTGAGAGGCACATAGGAATCATCCATATAATAGTTCCACTTATGCCGATTATATTTCTTCTCCAGTTCCTACCGCTAACCCAGGGACCGCAGATATTGTCGGATTCGGCACGGCTGGCGTGGCGATCGTGCGGAATAACGTCAGTATCCAGAAACTTGAAGTAATCCCCGGTTTCGGATACGATGTGGGATGGCGAGTCGACAAACACATCCGGCTCATCGCAAAAACGACCGGAAATAATTGTGCGGACCTTGTTGGATTCGGAGAAATGGGTGTATGGATTTCACTATGGCTGTTGATCTGCACAAGTATTATTTCCGTTATATAGTTCGTATATTTGGTTAATATATATGTATTTTTTGTGTTCCCAGAGATTAAAACAGCTTAATTTCGATTTTACCAAGTCGAAAA
>Ga0307513_10013262_pt1 | contig 10119 bp, 11 predicted proteins | sample 15_EM_MG_FD_202174 | JGI IMG/M metagenome (GOLD analysis project Ga0307513, IMG submission 202174) | Populus trichocarpa ectomycorrhiza microbial communities from riparian zone in the Pacific Northwest, United States - 15_EM | ecosystem: Host-associated > Plants > Roots > Unclassified | place...
GGAGTTGGATATTAGGTCATTAGTTGCCTGACCTAACCAACCAGCCTGCTTGCGTAAAAACAAGCGAACCAAGACTGCACCTGGAACCCCTCATTTTAGGGACCACACCAGTCTAGAGCCGACACCGTTAGCGGTAATGATCGGGTGTAGTGTTGAACTTACAATCCAGCAAGTTGCTGATTCACCACCATTATCTGTTGCTGTAAATTTTGGGTCATCACTAAAAGCTGCATATATGCGGGGTCCGCAGTGCTGGCAGACGCCTCGTGTTTGATCATGGCCTCCAGACAAACAGATTCATTGGTCGAGAATGAATGAGGGTGAAATGGGAACACACCTGGTCTACGCCACGGTGGTGTCCAAAATCCAATGGGTGTGCGAGATGCCTCTGGGTGGGTCCAGGCCCATGGATCCACTGGCTGTTGATTCCAGGAAGGTTGGCTTGATAAGCCAGTGGATCGTGGTTGCTGCCGCCACCAAACAAAGATGATGTAGGGATATTGTGGGGGTTTGGAGGGGCAAGCGTGAGATCTATCGGCGGGGCACCAAAATCTGCGGCCATCGGATGAGGAGGCAGGAGGCTTTTTAAATACGAAGACGGGAGCAGGGGGGATGAGGGAGAGAGTCAAAGAGGGAGATTCCCACGATCTCGAGATGCCCCTCCCTCTATATGAGCAGGATTGAATGAGCTGCTCAGAGAAAAGAGGAAAGCGGGGCCGAATTCGTCTAATCATCCAACGGGCCGCTACCCGATCACCGTTGTCACTGTGGGAAAAAGGTCTTGTGTCGCTGTCCCTCTGCATATCGTCACGATATGGTCCTTCCTATATTTCTTTCTCAAACACCGAATACCTCATCCGTGAGTCTGCCCACCATCACATCAGTTGGTCGGCACACCAATCTCCCCCTTCCCCCACCCACATCGTAAGTCACCTGCAACAGCAACACCAAAGTGCGCGCTCTCTAGCAGAGCATCACAAAAGGATCAGGAAATCCTCGCCAACGCCATCATTGCTGGTGGCAGAAATGAATTCAAACCCGTGTTCATGACCCTTAGTTTACACATCAATAACCTGGTACATAGTTGAAATGTGGAACGAAGGTTGTATGAATAATAAAGGGGAGGCAATGAGGAGTGAATGAAGGTCGACAGAGACTAACGGAAAGCATGCCATATATGGCAACGAGCGGACCAACGTTCATTCTGGTTTCACTCGCCATCACTGCCGTGATACCTATAAAACCACTCTCAGCACGGTTGAAATACTGTAGATCCAATTCAGTGACCGAGCATGAATGTGCAATAACATTTGACTTACATCTTCTGTGAGTCTGCCGGAACGAGATGTGGGGGGTCCTTGGTTTTCCAACCTGCGACCAATGGCTTGAACACCCACGGGAAGGCCGTTCATGACGTCTGCGTCGTATGGCTCGTGCGATGTCGTTCGTGACTGTATTCCAAACCCGTGAAAACGTTAGGAAGGGAATCAACATCCCTGTCCACAAATGTGACTGGCAGGTAACCGGCTGAATAATCGAGCTGCAGAATGGAAAGGGAGTAATCGGGGGGGTCAATATCAAACAAAGGGTAATGCAGGGGAATAAGACGAATGAAATTGTAGATGAAACACCCAGAGGCAGACATAAAGGCTGCCTTGCCCATGGCGTTTCTCGGAATAGCGAGCGTCGGTAACGGAACAGCCAGAATAAAGTCAATATTGTTCTCATTCAGGCTCCTGTTCCATTCGGTTAAGTAGACTTGCGTTCGGTGCGGAAGGTGACTTGGAATGCTAAACTAATCCCATACAAAATGTCCGGAGGGTTACTACTGGAGGTGGGAATGAATCACAATCAATACGCTGTTCCCAATGCAGAGGGTATTTCCCCGACGAGAGCAGTGAATGGACTCACTAGTCAACAACCTCGTGACCTTGGTTCCTCGACATGTCGACGGTGAGCTGCGGGGCCCGTTTGCATGGCAGGGTTGGAGTCGTAATCCCATCAGACCATACAACACCAAACCGCAGCTTCCGATTCATGGCCGGCCCAACTCAACAGGGCGCTAGGGGACAGGAACACACTGACGCATGGATTGATGAATCGGGCTGGCCAAAGTCAAATGGGGAAACAACTTACAGGTATGACAGTGAACCCAGGGTTTTAAATCGACGAACCGGTGACAGAATTTGGTCAGATCCTCCAAGTCCTGTGCTATAGGTGACGTGATGAGGGGTCCATTGATGTGGGCCGGCGTGTGGACGCTTCGCCCAAAGTCCGTCCCAATCTCAATCTTGCTGCCTCCGTAGGCGAGCAAAGCCGTGCCGCTGCCTGTCGACACCCCACTCGTGAGTTTGGAGTTGTAAGGATTCGAGCAGTACCCGGGAGTCTGCGGTCGGCGGACTTCGCGGCTGAAGCGGCGGTGGTCCTCACGTTCCGCGGGGGAGTTGTCTTTATCAACATTTGGAGACCTTCGGATAGGGGATAGACATGTGTGGGCCATAGCGTGAGCTACTTTCCGATATTTGTTAAAACCAGACTGAAGAGAAGAACTGTTGAGACTTACACCGGCATCGGGAGCCAATTATTCCATGGCACGTTCGGTCACCTCCATTCACTAGAAGTACCGTAAGCAGTGTGAAGCGTGTGCGCGTGAACGAGGACATACCTCGCAATTGTCAAGAATTGGGTGGAGGGGTCTCGCGACAGATCTGAGCGAGTTGGGGCCACCTGGGGAGTCTCTCACCCCGTGGTGCAATTCGGCAGTGGTAGACTCGGTAGACTTGCAGCTCAATTTGTTTTCATATACGGCGGCGCTTGGTTTGGAGGTCTCATCATGACAAACAACTTCTGGTCTGTGATCAGAAGTATCTACATCGTCAGGAGGGTCAATCAGGGGTGGTGACCAAAATAACCGCGTTCACGTACTGTCAGGTTCCACATCGTGCGAGATCACCAGAGTGGATGGACAGGGATAGACTCCCCAAGTTACCTGCTGCGTCTTCCTCCCATGGAGAATCTGGTCATGTTTCTGTCAACGTGCACGGCGGCTTGGACGTCTTGCTCATTGAAGACACAGAGGACACGAGCATGGTCCGTATTGTGGATGATGGTCTTGTTGTCTTTGCCGACAGTGCAGGTGTCGAGCTCCTGGTTAAATGTGTTTAGCCGTGTGATGTTAGGAAGCAGTAGAAACGGTTTAAAGCAATGCTGTTGGACTTGAATTTGAATGGCCCAGGTTCTGTGCCGTTGCCAATGGGCCCCCTGGTGTTGAGTAGAGTGGAATTTCGGAGTGGAATGCGAGGTTGGGAGAGACAACGTGCGCCATGGAGATACGCCGTTAGGCAGCCCAGCAAAACCCTGCCTCACCGGAAAGCGGGGGTGGGCATAACGACGGGTTGGCAGGGGTTTGTGGGGAATCCCAAGCGCACGAGTGCAGGAGAGTAGGAGCGCGCAGACGTCGATATAGTTATACGTACCAAGTTCGGGCGGTCACGTGCACCGCATTCAATGCAGTTGTCCAACAAATGCCTCTCGACACGCGGATGCTACCCCCAGTCATTTTCATTCACCGTCTTCCTTTCACAGTCCCACCACCCACCGTGTGCCGCGCCCCAGGACAGTATGTCCAAGGTTGGTCCATCTTCCCCTTATAGATTCGCGAGGGTTCCGTCGAGCAGCACCTCTACACCAGAGCCACTCAACCAGATGCCGGAACGTAGCTTCTGGGTCGAACTCTGTCACCCGACTGCAGAGGAAGGGAACTACAGGGACTTCCACCTCAACCTCCGTCAGATCGTAGCAGAGCATACCGAAGGCTCAAAGGAGTTCTACTACGTGCTTCCCGGCGATAACAAGCACCATAAGGTGCGTGCTTCCGATGCGTGGACCGGTCACGTTGAATCCATCCACTGACACGTCGAGAGTTTAGACACCCCCACCCATGTCGTCAGTCGTTCACGATGACAGCGTCGACGTCCGCCGCTGTGGGTAAGAGCAAACGAAACCAAAATCGCATGTTCTCTTGGTAGACTGTATGTCACCGCGATTTCGTCCGAGGGAGGTTCCACATGAGAGACGGATCCGTAAGTTCCATCGTTTCTCAACTGACCTTGATCACCTTTCTAACTTTGTTTAGTCCCCGGAGGAAATCTCCACTGCCAAGCCGAGGGAGACCACCAAATCTTACTTCGGTGGCATTATTTCCAGCGCCGTCGCCGCCACCCTCACCCACTATACCCGACATCAGAATGCCAAGAACATTGGTACCATCTGTGGCTTGAACACCCTGTATCGTCAACAAGACCGCCACAGACGCGCCAAAACCACCGGTATCGGTTTGGGCACCACCTGCATGTGAGTCGCCCCCACCGATCTCGTGCACTCGCATTCACTCATCTCGTCTACCCGTGGCTGTGTAGGTCCGAGGACGCCAGTACCACCCGTGGCTTGAACATCCTCCGTATCATCAACGAACCAACCGCTGCCACCATCGCCTACAGTCTTGGCAAGAAGACCGTCGATGAGCGCAATGTCCTCGCCTTCGATCTCGATGGAGGAACTCTCGATACCTCCTCCTGACCATTGAGGAGGGTATCTTCGAGGTCAAGGCCACCGCCGGTGACACCCACATGGGTGGCGAGGACTTTGACAACAGGCTCGTAAACCACTTCGTCCAGGAGTTCAAGCGCAAGGACAAGAAGGACCTCGCCTCCAACCCACACGCTCTCCGTCGTCTCCGTACCGCCTGTGAACGCGCCAAACAAACTCTCTCCTCCGCTGCCTCTACCTCCATCGAAATCAACTCTCTTTTCGAGGGTATCGACTTTACACTTCCCTCACTCACGCTAGTTTCGAGGAAATGTGTCAGTACCCCTTCCAAGGCACCCTCGACCCCGTCGAGAAGGTCCTTCGTGACTCTGAGATCGACAAGGCTAACATCCATGAAGTCGTCTTGGTTGGTGGCTCCGCTCGTATCCCCCATATCGTCAAGCCCGTCTCCGACTTCTTCAACGGAAAGGAGCCCAACGAGAGCACCAACCCTGATGAGGCTGTCGCTTATGGTGCTGCCGTTTAGGCCGCCGTCCTCTCTGGTGACACCTCCCAAAAGACCCAGGACTTGCTCTCACTCGATGTCGCCCCTCTCTCCCTCGGTATCGAGACCGCTGGTGGTGTCATGACCGCTCTCATAAAGCGAAACACAACTGTCCCCACCAAGAAGTCCGAGATCTTCTTCACCTACGCCGACAACCAGCCTGGTGTACTCATCCAGGTTTACGAGTGTGAGTGTGCCCGCACCAAGGACAACAATCTTGGAAAGTTCGAGCTCTCCGGTACCCCCCTGCCCCTTGTGGCATTCCTTGGATCAAGGTTACTTTTGACTAACGACAACAACCATCCGTTCGAGGAAGTTGAGCACATGGTCAGCGAGGCCGAGAAGCACAAGGCAGAAGGTGTGCCCGTACCACCGGCAAGAACTCCTCACCTGCACTCATCGCTTGATTTCGACGAGCCCGCCTTTCAACCACTCCTGCTGTCGCCAATATCGAAGATGTTGTTGAGCCACCAGGGTGGCTCGTTATCCAAGATTCAATGCACCTTGTACTGCGAACCATCAAAACATGCAGACGCCAAATCTATTGATGAAGTACAAACCATTCTGCTGGATGAGACAGACTGCATGTCTCCCCAAGACTCGATGCTATGTACGTTCTGATTTCCCTTCTCAGATAACCAGTATCACATCATACTAATCAACCTCACTACGGCCCTTTCCGTTTAGCTGCATGCCACCCACAATGTCCTGACCCAGTGTGACCTCACTCTCTTGTCGGACTCGGTCGACCACGTTGCACAGCCAACATTTCGAGGCACGGAATCCCTTGCGGATATCCCAAGGAGTGGAGGAGGGAACAATTTAGATAGTGACAGCACCTAGAACAAATTGGGAAGGAAATGGGAGCAAAGTTGAGAGGTTCGCTGCCTACGTTGAACACAGTAGGACAGATTGGAGGACCCGTGGCAGTAGGAGAGCGATATGTATCAAATCATATAATAATTACAACCTTTTCAATACCCGCCTGGTGGAACACGAGACAATTACAAGGTAACAACGTATCATGAACTCTGAGGTACTTCGAGCCCTTCCTCTGTCCCAAGTTCTGCCAGACTTAAACCGGGCTTCTCGACGACAAAAAAGCGACCATCATGATGTCTCGGCCTATCACCCTCAGGCTTTTCCATGAAGGGAACCATTGCAACGACGGATTTGATGGCCCGTGCCTCAACCAGAACAAGGCCATTTTCTCCACGATACCGACACACAAGCAACGTGTTCGATGAGATTCCGAGGAGATTGGGGTCCGGGGTAGAGTAGAGCGAGATGAGTGCAACGGGTTGCCATTGCTCTCTCTCGATCCTGATGCGGTAGAAAAACTGCACTTCCCCAAACCGCTCTTCACCTTCATAAATAACCTGTGTGAGGATATTGTCGTAAATAAAATTGAGTATTGATTGGACGCACACATACCTTTACATTCCTTGCACAGCGCACTGATTTCTCTCCCCCGGACTTCTCCTTCCAGGCGCATCGAGCAACCTGTCCGTTTGGCAGGAGAAGCCTTGCCCATCTGAGAACACTGATGGGATTGGTAGATCGGTTTGAGGCATCTTCAATCCCGGAGGCACGGATCGCTTGCGCCTCACGATTGGATACAGGGCGTCTTGTCGAGTCCATAGCCCGAAGAAGGACATATCCGTCTCCAAATGGAAAAGATCCGTGGGGCAACGTTGGCTCTGGTTCGAGATCAGGGATCCTCGCCTTGATCGCGTTGATCTGGGCACGAAGGACTCCACGATTTGCGATATTTGCAAATGCATTACTGTGTGAACGAATTTCTCTGCCAAATGACCCAACCGCGTTCTCCATACACCACTGGGCGCAACCAGAGAGTGGTCCGCAACGCAGACTTTCGGTTGCAAGGTGGGTGAGCGAGTGAAGGCATTGGCGGATAAAATGGAGACGATCAATCTTTCGTTGATAGTAGAGTCCCTCGAACTGTATCACATATTCGCGAAGGGCGAAATTGGCTTTTTCGAGGCTGTCCACAGAAACCGATCTCTGGTAGACTATCCGGATGCCGAATACGAGCTTGCAGAAGTGTGTGTAATACACGTCGGGGAGAACACCATAAAAGATGCCAGGGCCAAGGCCGTAAATGTAGAGAAGTAGCTCCCATGCTTTATAACCGCTTGAAAGCTTCTCGGCAGGGTTTCGAGGGGGACGGCCAAATGAACTTGGGAAGAAAGGTGATGCGCATGCAACCTCCTTCCCGTGCTCCTTCCAGCATCTACTCTCCATGAAGACCGCCCAATCCCAAGTCTCCTTCTTATCCGAACCATAGCTTTTTACCTGACCGCGCCAGAGTGAGATCAAGAGATCGCCGAGATTGATTACAGGCTGGTGCATCAGATCTCCAGGGAAGCACCTCGGCAGCGGGAGAATCCGGCCCAGCCCCTGGAAGATGCTCGGCTTCGAAATACCCGTTTCACGTCGACGTTGTGCATGCTGGTCAGAGCTCGCAGATGAGAGGAGGAGCCGGAGATCGGCCTGGTACCTTTTATCGTCTGGATCGTTGATAGTATTGATGTCGATATCGTTATGATTGCACCCGGGGTGGTCACAGTCACTGGGTTTGAGCAGCGCTGGGTAGTAATGGCCGGTGCCTGGTTTATGTCGACCAGGGAGATCGCACATCAGCCGACAGCCGAGTCTCGCATGGTGACCAGCCGAGCCACTGACGTCTGCAATTCCGACTGCGTCTGCCGTCACGAAGAGGAGGAACGGGTCGTCGCGATGGAGTTGTTGGTCACGCGCATCCCAGACAAGGAGTCCCTCGCGCTGAAGGGCAGAGAGATGATAGGTGCCAGAAAAGAAGAACGAGTCAAAGTTCTTCGGAGCGTTAGGTCCAGGGACAAAGCCTCCTGGCAAAACATACCGCTTCTTGTAGCGGTCGCCTGGAGCGAGATCGTAAACGACCCAGATATACATCCAACAGTCCGACTTCTTGTTTCTATATAGCTGGGCACCATCGGCGGAGAACATCAGGACGGTGTCGTGCGATTTGAGATGCGGTGCCACGTTGGTGAGATAATCGTCACCCTCGGTGTAGTCGGTGAGTACATTTGGCGGCTGATCTTGACCAAGGAGGGCCTCTGTGACTTGCTGCCGATAACTCATCTTCTCTGCGCTAAGCCGATGACTCCATAGCGCCTGGATCTGCGGGCCAATGGGGATGGTCGTCATAGATTGCCGAGGTTTCTTGATTGTGCCGTTGCTGGAACGGAGGAGGATCGGATCGTAGCGAGGCTCTGAACACTTGAGACAGGCGTCGAGATCCTTGTATGGACCGGTGAACGCCATGCACGATTTGACACACATGTCATCATAAATCGGGATGATCCCAGTGAGGTTTTTTACACGACGTTTGATCTGGTCGTATGAGAGAAGCCTCCCTTTCGCGTCTGGGTGGCACCGGATGAATGCTGCAAGGAGTTCACGATATATTTCTTGCGAAACATTCGTAAGGATGATGTACATATCCAAGGAAAGGCGGAAGTATGGATCGTTGATATCGAGTTCCTCCTCGGTCGGGTTTCTGAGACGGGCGAGATCGTCCTCCTCAAATTGAGTGTCAAGCGAGGCGTTCTTGATCATACTGATGGCTGCGAGGGTCTCTTTGAGGTTTTCCAGGTGCACGGTATTATCTTGAGCGTCAAGTAGGTCGAGGTTTCCCAAGCCTACGCCATGCCCAGAGTTATTGGGTTCCTCATCTTCGCTGTCGAGATCGGGAGGGGGTGGGTTACGTGGCGGCAGGGTCTCGGGGGGTGGGCTACCGGGGAGGGAGTCGTTGGGAGGGGGGCCAGGAGAAGGGCGGTTGGAAGGAGGGTCATCAGGAGGATCATCAGGGGGTGGCACTGCATCGTGGTTCGGAAGGCTGCTCGTCCCGCCTGTTTGCTCCCATATCAGCGAACAACGTGCGCGGATGGATACGGGAAACTAACCTTGGTCTCCGTTACCGTCTAACATATCTGTTGTATCCCCTTCATCGTCCCGATCGACCTGGTTGTCGTTATTTCAATCTCGGCTGGGTAAAACTCTTTGGTTGTCTTACCGGCGGCGCGTCCACGTTACGCCCACGTCCGTCGCTCCTCCGAGCTTTCTTGCGACGGGCTCCCTGAACTTCGCCATCAGAACGGCGCCTTCTCGTGTTTTCGAACACGTTTGGCAGCGGGTTGACACCGCCGGGGAAAATCTGACTGATTTCCGTGGCAAGCTGTTGGGACGTCTGCCCATCCATTTCTTTTTTGTGTCTGTTATAGGTCGACTGAGAAACATCGCGACCGCCCTTACAGCGGACAGGACACGGACACCAGACCATAGCAGGAGGTGGGATAGATCGGGTAGATAAGATGTATCGTTGCAACTCTGGGAAATATGGCGACGCGCAACGGGTGTGTCCAGAAAGAATCGTGGCGCCAACGATCATCCACTGGCATCATTCTTTCTCAATACTGTCTATTTACATCTGTTTTCCTCAGTCCGGCTCAACGGACTTTTTGTTGGGATTGAACCGCGGCATCCTCCCCTCAAACGTTCCTCGATACATTGTCTATCCTGGACATGTTAATCACAGCCATTGATTAGTATGCTCTCACGCCATCGTCCATACCATCCAACGGAACCTCGCAGTATGCAATATGTAAAATAGGTACAACCACCTCTGGACGATAAACAAAAACGGAATAAAAAAAGGACTATCCTACACCTCACTTATATAGCGATGACTCGCGTCCCGCCACTCCAAACCATAACTACACCCTACTCGTTCATGAGAGCAGTAATCTTGAGCGGCAACTGCGGCCCTTTATGTTCCTCTCCAACAACCGCCGGCAGAACCAATCCTGCCCTCAACGTCGTGATTTCCTGTCCGTTATCTGGAAGGGAGAAGTAATATTGCCTGATAAGCGTGACCAAAAATGTGTGCATCTCGATGACGCTATCGGAAGAAGCAAGAAGTAGATCAGTTCTCATCCGTTTCCGTTTGATGGTAATGCCAAGTC
>Ga0307513_10013263_pt1 | contig 10119 bp, 7 predicted proteins | sample 15_EM_MG_FD_202174 | JGI IMG/M metagenome (GOLD analysis project Ga0307513, IMG submission 202174) | Populus trichocarpa ectomycorrhiza microbial communities from riparian zone in the Pacific Northwest, United States - 15_EM | ecosystem: Host-associated > Plants > Roots > Unclassified | place...
GCTAAAGACTAGAAAATTAATAAAATAAAGTTTTGGACCATTGAATCATGTTCATTAGTCCTTACTACGCTGCAAGTTGGATCAAAAGTTTTTTTTTAACTTAAGACAATATATAAGCATTACTAACGTTTCTTTATTATAAAATATTTTTAAACAGTATGTGATTGACCTGCTGTAACCTAACTAATTTGACGAGTTTAAAAGCAACTTAGACGACATGTAAAAATTTGGTTTGACTCAAAATAATTTTTCAAGATGATATTTTTTATAAATATTAAGACAACAACATATTGGATCGATTTGGGTCAATCTAGGTTAACTTGTCAATCCGGGTCAAACCGACAAATTATGTCATTAAAATCAAGTTCATGGTTTTTATTTTTTCGATGATGATGATGATGATAGTAGTAGTAGTAATGTTAGTTATAATAATAATAATGGTTTTTAATAATAGTAATAGTAATAGTAATAATAATTAAATATTTGTTATTTCGTGTTAACTTAATCCTAATTAATGTTGTTACAAATTTACCATGACTAATTTTTTATATTATTTTTTAACTTTATTTTAATACCTAAACATTATTTTTTATATAAAAAAAATAATACAGCTCCTCAGCAAAATATTGGAACCAAGACTAGTAGTAAGCTAAATAAAATAGTAACATACATAGTACTATCCTACGTCTTTTTAAATAAACATTAATTCTAATAAATTTTTTTTGAGGATGTTAAACTTGTGGTCAAGTGTTCATAATTGTCAATTCCTCTTTTATATGATTTTTCCCTTCATAATAGAAAACCAACCAAACTTTTTGGCTGGAAGTCCAGCCACAGCGTCAATTACTAAAATCAAGTTGGCTTGTCTCTATTCTCTGTACTTGGGTCCCTACGTTCCTTGAAATATCAAATTTTGTTCCTAAGAACAAAAGCCTTATAATTTAGCTTAATTACTCAAGATTAAATGAAAAATGTATATTTTATTGTAAAAGGTTAGGTTATGGTTTCTCCTGCAAGAAAAATAAAGAATTTATTGTAAGAGGGCTGAAACATGCCAAACCATTCAATCTGTGAGTTGTGCAAAGACTTTAACAATAAAAAAATAATAATTTTAAATCAAGTTCGAGCTCTATGGTTGCTAATATGATGACCACTGAAAGCTTAAATGGTCGTTAACTTTAGAACCCGTAAAATTAGTCGAGATATGCGTAAACTGGTCAGGACACTTATATTAATAAAAAAAAAATAATTTTAGATTCTTTTCAGGCACAAATTAAAAAACAAGAACCTTAGGGTTTAGATCCATATTTGCTTGCTGAGGTTATTATAGATTGATTGATGTTGGAAATCATGGTGTAAATATTTTCATAATATGTTTCTTAAATTAATGATTTGTTGATGAACACATGTTTCATGATTTAAAAGGTTATTATTATGTTCGAACGATTGATAATAAGAAAATATTGATATAGATGGACTTGATTAACTGTTATATCGATTGAGAGGAGTAATTAATGATGTTTTAGAATTATAAGGACAAATGACTTTTTTAAGATTTTTATTCGGTAACAATTATTTTTTAAAATATTTTTTATTTAAAAATATATAGAAATTATTTTTTTTATTTTTAAAATTTATTTTTAATATCAGCACTTCAAAACAATTTAAAAATATAAAAAAATTAATTTAAAGAAAAAAAAATTAAATTTCTTTTTCTTCTTCTTCTTCTTCTTCAAAAAAAAAAAAAACTTTAAGAGCTCATGAAATTATCCACGATAGTGCAAACCACAAAATGAAATAGCTAGGAAAAATAAATATAATTCCTCGGCATTGAAGTTTCTTGAGCTTTAATTAACAAAAGATTCTATCAAGTTCACTATCAAATATATACTTTCGGTGGTAAGGAATCTTCAAACATTTACATAGTTTGGCTCACGCTTCTTACACAGTTTATCCGAAAGCTATCCCTTCAATACATCAATCATACATCAACCTTCAAAACCAGGAGCAGAAACTTATCAGAGGTAGAATTTCTAACAGTAGCTTTCACTGACAATGCTCTGCTAGATTCTTTCCTCCTTTTCTTAAGCAATTGTATTACTTATGAAATCACACTTTTTTTTAATTTGATGGAAGTTGCAAGCAGAAGATAACAGGGGAAAAAAGAATAAAGGAAAGCAATCTGTAAAAACTCAACAGCATTACCACAAATCATTCTTTTTTTCATGTGATTGAACTGCAATAACAAATGAAGTGGGTATCCCACAAGCCCTGTGCGTACAAGAACATGGGCACTGACACTGGTGTACTTCAAATTGCGGGATAAGAAATGAGAATTTGCAATTTCATTTTTTCAGCTTTCAGTTTCTAAGGAAAAACTAATAAAACCCAAATCCGCCACCAGATATTGAAAGGTAACAAATTACATTTAGACACGAAAAAGCAAGCAGTCAAACCCTTTTGTTTCCTTTAATTCTGTACATCGTTAACCCTGCTCTGAGCTGGGAAGCTTGGAGCTGCTGGCAGTGAGCTTGGTATGGCGATAGGAGCACTGCTAGCGCATCCTTTCCACGCCATTGGAGGTGAGTTTTCAGACACTCTCCACATCTTCACAGATTTATCTAGACTACCACTATACAAAATCCATCGCCTCCCGTTGGATTTGGACTCGTCGTCTCTCTCTGCTGCCAAGCACTTAACAGGTCCATTGTGGCCTGTTAACAATGACAAGCACGTGTGATCAATTCCCATTCTCCTCCACACACATATTCCCATATCAGCTGAGCCACTAAGCACAAGGTTCCCTGCAGTAATCAAGCACAGAACGGCCAATTTATGACCTCTTAAAACACCACCATGAGATAAATGGTTTTCACGCCCCCAGAAGTTAACAAGCCCATCTGATGAGCCACAATAGACAACTGTGGTATCAGGATTAACTGCCACTGCTGTAACGGCACATTCTTGTTTCAGCAACGTTTGTGAAAAGAAATGTTTGGTTCCTTTCCCTTGTAATTCTCTCCTCCAAACCTTGACAGTTCCATCTGCTGATCCTGTGAAGACTAGGCCATCGTATCCGGCTACGATTGAATTAACAGAATCATCATGAGCAATGACTGATTCAATGCATCTGGAATTGGAAATTCTCCAAACTTTGAAGGTCTTGTCCCATGATGATGAATAAAGAAACGTCTTATCTTCGCTCAAGCTAAGACATGAAATTGCGTCATAGTGTCTGAACCATACCGAATTCTTATGACGTCTAACTTCAAAATAATTACCTGTTTTCATCGAGTTCTTGATGTAATCCTTCATGGTTGGTAAGGTGCCTACACGTTTATGAACACTTGGATCCTTGGAAGATACCTTCCATACCCTTATTTTACCATCTTGATGGCCTGTAAATATTCTTTCACCAGAAATCACAATTGCTTTAACCAATCCACTATTCGATTTAAAACCCGCAAACTCCTTCTGATTCCTCCAAACCCTTATATTCTTGCTATCAGAACCTGTATACAGAAGATCACCAGATGTAGCCAAGGAATAAATATGACCTTCTTCACGTACTAGGGATCCCATTAGCACATTAGGAGAGGAATTATCATCATTGTCTTCAAAAGGAACGTTGACGTTCGTCTGAGAGGACCACGGAGACTTGTCCATTGGAGAGGAAGAAGAACGATCATTATAAGGCGAGCTCGAGTTGGAATTAGTTAAGAACTGATCTTGTCTATTTCTTGTATTGTAAATGTCATCGTCGTCTTCAAGAAGGTTTGTGTTCTTGATTCTGCTAAATTTATGCACGCTATTGTCTTCAGAGAAGATGCGCGCTCCTCTTGATGAGCTCGCTCTTCTTGAACCTTTCTTTAGCATTAAAGAGTTTATGTTTCGATTAGCTGTAAATAAGGTGACAGAAGAACAACTATAGAAAAATAAAAAGATGCTTTGTATGATATTCACAAACAGAGAATAAAGAGGGTAGCCAGGTATGAAAAAATCCGAGAGCAAAGAGTAAACCAAAAGGCCTAAAGAGGAGAGGATTATGAGTTTATTCCTGACTGTCAATGAAACGGGAATTAGTGGCAGGCCCATTTTCTTTTTGTTGCTAGCAGATTGACATCTTTTTTGCAGCTACTCGGTTAAAATTACAGTTTATCTCATTAGGTTATTATATTCCAGCCATGCTTGCCATGCTTGCCATGCAGACTATTTTTGTTTTTGGAAATTATAGTCAATAGGGTAGCTAGCTTAGGACACGAATTAGGCCACCAGGCTGTGTTAAACTTAAAAAGGATAATGGATTTATGATTTCATGTTATTATCAGGTTCTTCAACGGGAAAAAAGGGATGATTGGTGGTGTTAAAACAAGGGTGCTTCTAAAAGGAACAACAGGTGACAGATTTTGGGTGTAATAAGAGGCAGAACCGACTTTGACTTGGTCAATCGACAAAATTATAGTTCATGGTTAATTGATTTAGGCTTTTTGTTTGGATTTGTAGATTGCCATCTGAGGAAAGACTCTACTTTTTTCAGAATTGAATTTGTTGTTTACAACAAAATGACAACACTGATGAAGAACACATTCATGATTTCAGTCGCCAAATTTGTGGGGGAAAAGCCTTCCCTTGGTAGGGATTGATTCCGCGATAGTAGATAACATGCCTCTTGAATCTTAGAACACTAACACCGTCTTTCTTTACTCTATCTCATTCCGAACAGTAAAATTTCTCTACTTTTACAAAATTTAACTATATCCTAAACCTTAACACACACACACACACACACACACACAAGGGATTTAAAATCTTCTATAAAATTTCATCTTGATCCATCGGTCGGATAAAAAATATTCTTGATAACGTAAAGTTATTCATTACAAAAAATAAACCCATAAAGCAGATAGATCATGTCCCTTTTATATATATATATATATATATATAAATTGACCAAGGTATGATCGTCACTTATTAAAGATGTAGCCTTATTGAAAATCACCTTTGCCCAAATGCTCTAAAAAAGCCTATTGAATGCGTCTTTAAGCTTTTTTGCTCTTGGTATTGTAATTAGCCCATCTAATACTTCTAATGTATCCTTTGATGTAGTTTAAATTGCATCATCTCCTCTCTCCTCAAAAGAATTTGATCTTGAATCTTCCCCTACATCAAACAAAGAGAGATTGGAGACATTAAAAGTAGCACTAACATCATACTCACTTAGTAGATCCACTTTGTAGGTATTGTCATTAATTCTTTCAAGAATTTGGAATGAACCATCTGTTCTCGGCATCAACTTAGATCTTGTACGTTTAGGAAACCTCTATTTACACATATACACTCAAATTCAATCACCTGGTTCAAAGATAACTTTTTTTTTCAGCCCTTATTAACTTTGAATGCATATTGCTCATTCTTTTTATGTATTTGCTAAAGTACTTCTCATGGAAAGCCTTTACTACCTCGACTTTTCTATTGCCATCAAGACTTACCTTTTGATCAATAGGTAGAGGAATCAAATCCAAATGAGTTAAAGGATTAATTAAAGCCATAAACAATTTCAAAAAGGTGAATAAACAGTAGTATAATGCAAACTCTTATTATATACAAATTCAACAAACATAAAGCAATCTTCCTAATTCTTCAAATCCTTTTAAATGATATAGTTCTTAATAATTTAGTTAAAATCCTATTAACTAATTCAGTTTGATTATCTATTTGTGGATGACAAGTAATATAAAATAGCAATTTAGTTTTCAACTTATCCCACAAAACCTTTGAAAAATAGTTAAGAAATTTAACATCATGAGTAAAAAAAATGCTTTTAGGAACCCTATAAAGCCTAACTATCTCTATAAAGAATAAGTTCGCTATGTTAGTTGCATCATCAGTTTTATAACAAGATATAAAATGTGCCATTTTAAAAAATCTATCTACAATAACAAAAATAAAATCTCTACACCTATTTGACCCAGACAACCTTACAACAAAATTTATATATATATCAACCCAAGCTTTCTTAGGTACTGGTTAAAGAGTATAGAAACCATGAGATAGAACTTTAGACTTAATTAACTTGTTTATATGTTAAGAACCTATCATAAATTCTTTGCATATTCCTTTCATCTTAGGCCAATAAAAGTGTTCATGCAAAACATCTAAAGTTTTAGCAACCCTAAAATATCTCATTAAACCACCCTCATGAGCTTCACGAATAAGCAGTTCACACATAGAATAATTATGCACACACAATATTTTTTTTCTTTAATAAATAACCATCAAACTTATAAAATTTGTCAAATATTGAATTCTCACATGGTTTATAAACCTGGCTGAAATCAATATCATTATTATAAAAATCTTTCACATACTCAAACCTAATAATATAGAATTTAAATTTGAAAAAAGTACATACATTCACGATAATGCATTAGCCATTATATTTTCCTTACCTTGCTTATATTTATCACTTATAGGAATGTTTCTATTAACTCAATTGATTTGGCATGCTAATTGTTCAGCTTCCCTTAGCCTTTTAGATGTTCAATTCATTTAATAGGTGGAAACCCATTAGAAATTTCATTGGGGAAAATATCCTCATAATCTTACTATAAAAAATAATACAAATATTAGGAATACAAGGATCAAGTTTATTAGTGTTAAAATATGTCTTTATATACACAAGTAAAATCATAGACATGTCAGAAAAATAAACATTCTTAATCTCATTTTTTTTCACATAAAAACTAGTTTTTTTATTTTATTTTTCCACACTTTTATTTTCTCACACTTTCTTTCTCCTCTTTTTTTTTCTTTTATTCTCTCTTGATCAAATCCCTATTTTTCTTTACTTTGACCAAATTTTCTTTCTAAAGCTTTCATTATTTTCATTCTTTCTCACATTCTTACATGATTGTTTTGTACTTTCAACTTCACCTTATTTTCTCAACTTTAATTGATTTTTGTAAACATGTCTAGGTGATATTGGTACAAAGTGAAAAGTCTTTTCATCCTTTTTAAGAGAATATTTGTTCTTAAATCCATCCTACTTGGTTTTTCTATCAAATTGTCAAGTATGCCCCAACAATAAATAAGTAGCATGTATAGAAACCACATCATATAAAACCTCATCCTTATACTTTCCAACAAAAAAAAAAATCAAAACATGTTTAGTAACTCTTACTTCACCACATTCATTCAACCATTGAAGTCTATAAGGCTTTTCATGTTTAAAAATGTTCAAACATAATTTCATAACAAGTGTAGCACTAACAACATTAGCATAACTTCCATTATCAATAATCATACTATATCATTAATATGAACATTAAGTGATCTCATAATCACCAAAGCCTCTTTATTAATTGGATACTCAACATCACTACAATCTTTAAATGGTGACATCTTATACTCTTTTGATTTGTCACTTTTAAATCCAATTTTCTATGTTCTCTTATAATCATAACTCTTTATATATATATATATATATATATATATATATATATATATATATATATATATATATTATAAAGCTATATGTCCATTACCCAAACACTTGAAACACTTAATATCATGATCATGATTAGTTTGAGTTTGAGTTTTACCTTGGACAATAGTGGTTGAATCCTTCTTTTATATATTTAGATGGTTCGATTTTGCTTCTCATAGTGTTTTGACTTTGAATGGGTAGCCTCCTCTCTTCTATAATTCGGTCTCTAAGTTGAAAAAGAACATGAATTACATCTTTGGCATGTACTGCCCTTTCTTTTGAATTACATCTCTATCTTAGTAGCTATGTGAACCATATCTTCTAATTCAATATAATGTTGTCCATTTTTTTATAAAAAGAACTGATTGATAAGAGAATATATAGAGTAATTTTATTATATTAGAACTTTTAATTGTAATGCTAATTGATTGTTTACCAATTTGTCATTTTATAGGTTTTACTTTTTCACTTATCTTATGAGATTGATGCAAATCAACGAGCATCACCAAAATAATTCATTAGAGGTACCAATTAGGCCTAATATAAGGTCTAAAACTAAGAGAATTCAAAAAGAATTAATTAGGCTGATTCTGGATATTTGAGTTAACAAGTTACAAATATTTTAGACTAGACCTCTTTATACTTTTGGGACATTTTTGAAGCTATATGAGGAATTTTATTGCTATTTTAGTTGGGCTGAAAGCTAAGAATCTCAAGTTTTTTATTCATATATGGTAGGCCCAATAATTCATCCAAACGAGAGAAACACAATATGTTTGAAATCAGACTAAAAGTTGTTCTACGAGTTTTGCTATTTATTTCCTTATGATTTATGGACCTTTAATTTAGCAAGGATTTTTTTTTCTACAAGGAAAACATAGGTGGTAACAATTTAAGATTATTTTGGCAAGAGTTTTCATGTCAGCAACTTGTGTTTCCTTTTGTTTTGTGGATTTTCTTGTCGAAAAGGTTTCTCTATCATTCAAGGATACTAGATGCGGTTTTAGACTTTCTTTTTTCCTAACACATAGTTTTACACTAACAAGAATAAATTTCAATCCACCCAATGGATCGAGATGAAAATTTACCAGAAGTTTTCAAAGGTTTTGTTTTATATTGTGTTGAAATTTTAGGACAATAAAACATTCGAATGACCTTGAAATAAGGTCCAAAACCTACTATACATTAATTGTGTTAATTTTGTAGTTGATTTAGAATGCTTTTTAACTCTTGTTATTTTTCTAGCGTTGTTTACGATGTTTTTATGTATTATAAACAAGGTTATTTAACTTGTATTTAATTTTTTTTATAGACTTTGATTTCAACAATTATTATTATGTGTGTAAGGTTTTGCTTATACTTTTTTGCTTTTTATTGAATTACTTTGACTTATCCAAAAATTAGCCAAGTTTCATGGCATCTTCCATCTCGTTAATGTCTCTTTATAAGTGTTAGGTGAGGTTTTTTCGGTTACTCATATTCTTGGTGTCTTGGTATAAGTTATTGTTATGTTAAGCTCAAAGCTTGAATTTAGCTTTCTTGGGAATGATTGATTTAATCGTGAGTTTTTAAATCTTTATATCCATTGATTCGCATAAGAGATGCTTTTGCTTTATGATTTCATATAGTACATATAGGGAAAGCATGTGTAAAAAGAAAAAAATAGAAGCATTTGGTTCTTTTAATTTATTCTTTAAAATATAATGTACTTATGTCAATGTAGTTGATTATTAAAGTCTTAAAGGATGTTCCTTACTTGTAAATTATAAAATAGCATAAAATCATTAAAAAAAAAACTAAATCAAATCAGGGTTTCACTATGCACAAAAATACTATATACACACTCATAATTCATTGTTAATTCACTGTTAGTTTTTGCAAAATTTTCATATTTTGGTCTTTATAGTTTACATAGTTTACAATTCGATCATTGAACTTTTTTTTTCCTGATTTCATGTTTCAAAGTTATGTTTCCATGTGCTAAAGTATGTTTTAAGCTATTTCCTTTTGCTTTTTTATGTGTTTAATATTAAATTCATCACTAATTTTATGAAATAGAGTTTTAGCTTTTGGTTAAGAAAAATTAAGAGATTAAGGACCAAAATTGATATAAAAGAAGAAATGAAGCTCTTTTTTCACAAAAGGTGCACAAAAGTTCCATTTGATCCCTCAAGTTTAAATTTTTGCATAATTCATCCCTTTTCTTTTTGGTTATTATATTTTGATCCTAAACTTTATTGTAAAATTCCTATGAGTTGAGAGATGTGAGAGAAATTCTTAAGAAAAATTAAGAAGAGAGAAAAATCTAGCCACTAAGAATTTTAATGGTTGTGTCTATGGATTTATCTTTAAGAGGGGGATTTAACATAAGTGGTTTGTACCTTTAATTATGTTAAAAAAGTTGATCAAACCTAAAAAACAATTTTAAATTTGATATAATTTTGAGTTTTTAGGGCGATTAAAATATGTTTCATTGTTATAAGCGGGTTTTTAGAGGTCCATAAGGTTTTTTTCCATGTTCATGAGTGAGAAAATGGTTGAGATATAGGTTTTTAGGATCAAAAAATTTAAACCTCGATTTTCCGATCACTTAAGCAACCTTGTTGATTTGAAAAAGTTATAGGTAGATGACT
>Ga0307513_10013264_pt1 | contig 10119 bp, 7 predicted proteins | sample 15_EM_MG_FD_202174 | JGI IMG/M metagenome (GOLD analysis project Ga0307513, IMG submission 202174) | Populus trichocarpa ectomycorrhiza microbial communities from riparian zone in the Pacific Northwest, United States - 15_EM | ecosystem: Host-associated > Plants > Roots > Unclassified | place...
AACTCTCCTTCGCTCTTCCAACAAATTACTCCTTTTCCCCCGCTACTACACTCCCCGCAACTTCTTTCGTCTTTTCTCTTCCTCATCTAACCCCCTCACCTCTCGCTCCCTCCTCCGCCGCCGCTGTAGATTACTCCCTCTCTCTGCCACGCCATACTCATCCTCTTTCCACTTCATCAAACACCACTTCTCTTCTTCCTCTCCTCACGCCATCGCCAACCAATGCTCTCCAGGTCACGTGTTTTTCATTTTTTTAAAAAAATAATTTAATATCAGAAAAATGAAAATTCGAGCTATGATTGTGTGTGTGGTTGCAGATGTTAGTACCTTGACTGACGAGGTTGCGGCGAAATATGGATTTGAGAAAGTATCAGAGGAGTTCATCGGAGAGTGTAAATCAAGAGCTGTGTCATTCAAGCATACAAAAACTGGAGCTGAAGTCATGTTGATGATGAGAATAAAGTTTTCGGCATTGTTTTTCGCACTCCGCCGTAAGTTGTTAGCATTATTATTAGTATTATCACCGTGTTTTAAGCTTAATTTGATTTGAAGTGGATGCAATTCTACTGGTTTTGATTAAGAAAATGGATATTATTGAAATTTTTATTTTTTGTGATTGTTATCTTTATAGTATTTGACTTTCATTTTTTTGGTTGCTTTAAGATTAACTTAGTGTTTAAATGTTGAGGTTTATTTGTACTTTAGTAAAAGATTTCTGTGGTTCACTTGCATAATGGGGTAAAGTGTATAGTTTGCTTGGAGAGTCGGAAATTAAGAGCGCCAGGTTACACAGTATAATCTTCTTCTTCGCAATTTATATTTTTCATGAAAAATAAATAAATCCAGTGCATCTATATTAGAGCTAGAAGTTAAGTTTTTTTTTTTTTAATCAACAAGGATTAAATTATTACTTAACTGAAAAATAGCAAAAATAATTCATTCGTTTTTATTGATTCAAAAATTATATATTTAATCAATATAAAAAAAACAAACTTATAACTTAATTCTATTTCTTCTTTTTTTTAGAAATAGGAAAGGGAAAAAATAGTACATATATAAATTACAATAAGAACATATATATTTAATCAATATAAAAAAATTACTTATAACTTAATTCTATTTCTTCTTTTTTTTTAGAAATAGCAAAAACTATATTAGAATGGTGGTTCTGTTTTTTCCATTAAGAATAGCTCATCCTCTTTGATGAGCTATGTCAGGTGAGGAGGATGTTGCAATAATTTAAACTATGTTAGAGATGGCAAATTAATAGCCAAGTTGAAACTATTACAATAAGAAAACTTCATACAAAACTAATAAAATGAAAAGCATCTTAAAAATTTTCTTCTTGTCCGCATCAGTACAATAATTAAGAACACAATATAAATTATCAAAGAGAAAACTCTCTTCAAATAGAGTATGGCAATCAAAGGATGATCAGTTCCGCCATTGAATTACCTTTTTCCTTTTGCAATAAATTGTCGACCCTCTGTCTTAGGTCCATCTGCAAGGTGGAATCTGAGACTACAACCACCATTCGCTCAAGTGCAATGGTGTTTTTAGCAAATATATTGCGAGCTCCATCGCATTCCATTTGTCACGAAATCCCTCCATTTTAACTTCTTTCAAATGTGAATGGGTATGCCTAGAGTATTCTCTTCTTTCTCCGTTACTTCTTCCCTCACATTCATGACCGGTCTGCCACAAAGTTAAGACATCTAATATTATTCATAGTATTATATATCATGTGAAGTTGAATTAAATTGAATTTGCCTTTCAACTAGGTGACAGAAAATAATATTTAGCAAAAATGATGGAGATTCATTGCTAACAGCATCACATAAGCATTTAACCTGAGCATTAAACGTAAAGTCCAACCTTCAGTTGTAGGATTTCCAGAAGAGGAGAAGCATTCAACAGGTAGATAACTGTGAGGAGGTCAGAATCTATACATGGCCGTATGAACAGATCCAGTTGTTTAAGAGAGATGAATTTAGGACTGGTTGCAGGTAGGGGCAGCACCTATAGATAAAAGAATACAGGTTACACAAAAGTATCCTTGTTTTAACAGCATCCCGCATTGTCAAAAAGGAGAGAATGAAAGACAGAATGTCATCAGACAATTCGCCGATACGATCTTCCATCAAAACAAAACAAAGTCTTTTCTCTGTAACCTGAATAATTATGACATAAAATCAGTCCAAGATAACAAAAACAGAAAGCGCAATAATGGGTACAAAGCAGAAACACTCCAGATTGATATTTAACTATGAAAAATTGTTTCTTTCGATGGATATATCAGGATTTAGTCGAAAGAACTTAAGCTTCAAAGCTGTACAAGTTCTAATGACCTTATGTGCTTGATTTATACTGATGATGTGTATGTGTTTAAATAATTTATGTGAAGGCAGGTGTATCACACTTTATCTTTTTAATTTGTGTAAACTTATTGATAAATTTCAGAATTTATTGTTTTATTGCTTCGATGATATTAAAATGAATAAGAGTACCTTATGTGCAACGGTATACCTCTATTAGTTAGGATAATGTTTGAATGAATAGGAGTGATCACTTGCGTGTGTTATGTATCGAATTAATTATGTTATTATGGTCGTAGTATCGATAACTAAGTTTGTGTGTGAATGATACTTAGCAACAATGGTTTTAATGCATATGATGTTAAAAAAAAAAGGAAGAAAGAAAAGAAGAAGAAGAAAAGAAAGAAAGAAAGGGGATCGTTACGAATGAAAAATTCAAGTGACATTGATTAGCTATCCGAGTTTGGATAGCTAATGGTATCAATGAGGTTTCATTGGTACCGGCATTTAGGGTGACATTGATTAGCAATTCGGGTTTGGATTGCTAATGGTATCAATGAGGTTTCATCGATGCAGGTATTTTTTTAAATTGATTAGTCGATCTCGAGCAATTGGGTGACTAATGATGTTAGTAAAGATTACTAACATCGACATGGTTACTCCTGGTTCAATGAAAAAGATAAGTTGATTAACTATTCCGGGTCGAGAATAGTTAATGATATCAATGGGTCACATTGGTATCGGCAACCATTTCTGGTGTGATTAGCTACTCCAGGTAAGGAGGCTAATGATGTCAAGGGTTCTTGACATCAGCAACTTTGATGGTAAACCAGTTATGAATAAGATTTGATACTCCAGATAAGAATAGTTAATGATACTAATTGGTTGTGTTAATATCGGTACGTGAATATAATTGATTAGTCTAGCCCAATATTAGAAGACTAATGATACTAATGAGATTTATTAGTGTCGGCGATTACCTTCCAAAAAATAGAAGGAAAAATATTGATTAGTTATTTCAAAAGAATGTGATAAGTTAATGATACTAAGAGAGGAATGTCTTGGTATAAAGTGAGAATTGATTTATAAGGAGATGGTTTTCGAAAATCGTTGAGTTGTGTTGAGATTTCCAAGATGAAATTATTCTCAACAAATGGGATATGATATTAGATGGATATTGGTAATAGATTGAAAATGCATGTTGTAAAAGAGGTTTATACCTAATTTTATGTCTCAAAAGAAATTCTATGGAGATTATTACCTATCATTGTTATTGTTTGTTATTACCTTTTTATATTTGTATGTACACGTTAATTTTTATTTTTAGGTCTATCAGGGTCGCGTCCGAAATGATATTAGTTTAGTTACCTTTTGCTTTTGACCATGTAATTATTTGTAAATTAAGAGTCTTATCTCCTAAAACTTGAAATGTAATATTAATCCGTAAATTTGAATGTATGACTTTAATCTAATATTTGTAACTTTAAGTACCTATTTAACCATGCATGTTTAGAGTTGAAATCGAATCTTTCACTTGAATTACATTATATGACGTTATTGAATAACATGTGTTGTGTTGATGATGATGAGTTGGGTTGAGATCCAGGATGATTGGATCAGAATGTGAATTAAAATTGAAAGTGTAATATGATTTTGTCGATAACTTGGGACCTCCTATTATAGGGGAGACTCTGTCGAAATTTTGGTAGAAATTTGGTGGGACTAGTATATCAAAAAAAAAATTACCTGAAAATTTCCAATGTATCGCGAAAAAGAATGTTGGAAATCGGGGTTGTTACAGCTTGACACCTTGATATTTTATTCAAAAAATTCATGTCAAGTAATGGAAAAACAAGTTGATTGTGGTATGTTCTTATTTTCATATTAATATGTGTGGAACTAGTTACCCGATAATAAGGCTGGTGTCCAGTAATGAGTGGTGGAACTAGATACCTTGGTTAATGAGAAATCGGAAAAACTAGTTACCCTGGTTAATGAGACTAGTACCTTAGTTAATAGGCTAGTTACCCTAGTTAATCATCTCTACATTTCTTAGTATAAATGTTACGTGACATACAAGTTGAACTTGGTGCTTATAAGGTTTTATTACATGAATTTGTCTTTTCATCAGTACCTGCCAAGGATTATGTTATAGTCCATATGTCCAAGTGTAGGGATATATTTCTTGGTGTTGATGTTCCTTTTAATGGAAACGATTTGGTGGAAGTTGTTCATTCTTACTGGTATTGGTTTGAAAAGCAAATTCGATTTAATTCAACTTTAAGTGATAATACTATGAACATTGGATGTCTTAACTTTATGGTAGATCGGTCATGAATGTGAGGGAAGAAGTAACACAGAAAGAAGATAATTTAGTATGTTTTAGTTGATAATTCATTCTATCTCAATAGCCAAACAAACAAAGATTAGCTACATAATTCATTATATTAGGCTTAAGTTTTGATATATGAATTTAATATGTTTTAGTTAAAAATTGTTTGATAATTCATGTGACTGACTTGTTAAATTTGAAAATGATACCGAAATTTTCATTGGCGCAAGACATTTCAAATGAAGAATTACAAAATTGAAATGGACGGTTATCCACTAGGAGGAGGAGCCAATGAAATTGTTTATTCAGCTACTGACAGAGCTACTAATCAAGCGGTAGCTGTGAAAATGATTCCTCTTTTGCAAGCTAAAATTACCGTGAGGTTGGCTGGAGAGATCTATCTGTTGTATGAAATAAAACATCCCAACATTGTCAGGTGTGTTGTTTTCTCTAATCAGAAAAGAGGTCTTGTCCTCCGATGACCCTTAATATATATACGAAGTTGATTCACAGGTTACAGCGCGCCTTCTTTCATGATGACAAGTTGTGCTTGGTGTTTGAGCTTTTCTGTTTCAATATGAGAGAGCTTTTGGAGGCAGGATCATAGAGATTCAAAGATCAAGACATAGTAAATGTAAAAAGATTATTTAACTTGCATCGTGTTCTTAATTGAGAAAGGTTTTGGGTGCTGCAGGAGCTTATGCCATAGATTCTTAGTGGTACCTCGTACTGTCATAGCCTTGGAATTTTACATATTGACTTGAAACCAGAAAATGCGCTCATCTCTGGAAAAAAGCTGGTGCTCAGGGTTTCATTCACTCTAACATCACACTTAGCCTTCAGGTATGAGAAAATAATGCTTTTACGTACTGATCTAAACATATATGTGTTTTTCTGCTAAAATTCTTCCTACTGTAAAAGTAAGATCTTCAAAAGATTGAGTATATTTTGATTAAATGTTCTGGCAAGAGATTGGATCCTGTAACCAACAAGCAACTGCCTCATGTCAAAAACAAAACATTACACTTAGCAGCTATAGTACAAGCTCCCATATTAGCCAAGGTACAAAGAAAAGTCTATAACTAAAAAAAAATGAAGACTAAAAGGAAATGATGCAACACTTATTTTCCGGGCATGCAGCAGAGCTAATTAGTGACTGTAGTTGTTGGTTTTGTACTCCAGTACGACAAAACCAACCTATACACTAATGACACTATAGAGTAGTGTGTTCTAGTAGCAGCAAAGAATACAGTAGCTCCTTTAATTATTTTTTCCTTTTACTATCTGAATTCCCATACAAGTACTTGGGGCACGTGGTTATGCTTGTGTTTCTCAGGTCACTACTATTGCGTATAGAGTGCTAGAGATCCTTTTAGGTGCTTCAACCTACACAGGTGTTGTTGATGTTTGGTCTTTAGGATGCATATTTGCTAAGATGGCGAGGGAAAAGAATTTATTTGGAGGGCATTCAAAGATCGAGGTATAAAAAAAGATATTCAGGTGTCATGAATTTTGTGAAGATTAACTTTCTTGCTCATTTTATTATCTACATCATATTCAAACCTGCTTATTTGCCCGAGATTTCGTATGAAGTGTAACTAGAACTCTCAAGGACAACGAGATGTGTTCATTACCAGCATTCCCTCTCGCCATTCCTAATAATGAACCTAAGGTAAAATGGCAGTTAGACTCCATAGTTATTTAAGTGCTTTAAATGCATTTTTATTTTCTAATCATAAAATTACGTTGTTGCTCCTAATATTTAACTAAAGTGGTGCCGCAGTTGAACGATGATGGAATTGATCTTCTTGGAGTTAAGTACCTAGTTGAACTTGTTTATATAATATAACTACACAAAAGAAAGGGTGACTTTGAGACTGGACACTCTTGGCTGCGTATGTTCAAGATTTTTCAGTTTAGATTGTTTTTATGCTTTGAATTTATCTGTTTTCTTGGGTTGTGATTTGTTAGTGTTTGATCTTTGCATGTTCCTGCTTCTGGGTTATGCTGTTTTCTAATGTGTTGTAAAGGCTGTAGATCAAACTCCCAAACACAAACAAATCACAATCCAAGAAAGCGGATAAATTCAAAGCATAAAAACAATCTAAACTGAAAAATCTTGAACATACGCAACCAAGAGTGTCCAGTCTCAAAGTCATCTTTTCTTTTGTGTAGTTATATTATATAAACAAGTTCAAACTAGTACTTAACTCCAAGGAGATCAATTTCATCATCGTTCAACTGCGGCACCACTTTAGTTAAATCTTAGGAGCAGCAACGTAATTTTATGATTAGAAAATAAAATGCATTTAAAGCATTTAAACAGCTATGGAGTCTAACTATCACTTTACCTTGGGTTCATTATTGGGAATGGCGAGAGAGAATGATGGTAATGAATAGAGTTTGTCCTTCTTAGGAGTTCTAATTATACTTCATAAGAAATTTCGACCAAATAAGCATGTTTGAATAGGATATAGACAATAAAATGAGAAAGAAAGTTAATATTCACAAAATTTATGATACCTGAATATCTTTTTTAATACCTCATAATGCCCTCCAAATAAATCCTTTTCCCTCGCCATCTCAGCAAATATGCATCTTATAGACCAAACATCAACAACACCTATATAGGTTGGAGCATCTCTAGCGCCCTATACGCAATAGTAGAGACCTGAGAAGCACAAGTATAATCACGTGCCCCAAGTACTTGTATGAGAATTCAGACAGTTGAGGGAAAAAAATAAAGGAGCTACTGCATTCTTTGCTACTACTGGAACACACTACTCTGTAATGTCATTAGTGTATAGGTTGGTTCGGTCGTCCTGGAGTGCAAAACCAACAATTACAGTCACTAACTAGCTCTGCTGCCTAGAAAATAAGTGTTGCACCATTTCCTCGTAGTCTTCATTTTTTGTTATTTCAGTTATAGACTTTTATTTGTACCTTGGCTGATATGGGAACCTGTATTATAGCTGCTAAGTGTAATGTTTTATTTTTTACCTAAGACAGTTGCTTGTTGGTTACATGATTCAATCTCTTGCAAGAACATTCAATCAAAATATACTCAATCTTTCGAAGATCTTACTCTTACAGCATGAAGAATTTCAACAAAAAAACACTGATGTGTTTAGATCAGTAAGTAAAAGCATTATTTTCTCACACCTGGGGGCTAAGTGTGGTGTTAGAGTGAATGAAACCCGAGCCGATCCAAAGTCACTGTGCACATTTTCTAGTTTCAAATCACGATGTAAAATTCCAAGGCTATGGCAGTACAAGGTACCACTGAGAATCTATCGCATAAGCTCCTGCAGCACCCAAAAATTTTCTCAATTAAGAACACGACGCAAGTTAAATAATCTTTTTACCTTTACTATGTCTGGATATTTGAATTTCTGTGATCCTGCCCCAAAAGCTCTCTCATATTGCAACTGAAGAGCTCAAACACCAAGCACAGCTTGTCATCATGAAAGAAAGCGCGTTGTAACCTGTGAATCAACTTTTTATATATATTAAAGGTAATCGGAGGACAAAACCTCTTTTCTTATTAGAGGAAACAGCACACCTGACAATGTTGGGATGTTCTATTTCATACAGCAGATAGATCTCTCTAGCCAACCTCTTGGTAATTTCAGCCTGCAAAAAAGGAATTATTTTCACAGCTACCCCTTGATTAGTAACTTTGTCAGTAGCTGAATAAACAATTCCATAGGCTCCTCCTAGTGGACAACTGTCCATTTCAAGTGTTATGCGCCAACAAAAGTTTCAGTATCATTTTCATTGTAGGCTATGACTAGAACAGTCCTTCCCTTCATTAGAGAATCCATGGCATCCTACAAAATTTCCACCATGAGATAACTTGTAAAAAAATAATGTGAGGAATAAATGGTATCAAGTTTTTGGAAAAAAAAAATCTTAGAAACTAAAACGAAAACTGTTTAGGTTGTCTCGCAAACTGATTTGCACTAGATATTCACTTTCAGCATCCAAAGCACTAGTAGCTTCATCAAGGAGGAGGATCCTTGGGTTCATCAATACGGCTCTAGCAATTGTTACTCTCTGTTTCTGACCACCTGAAAGTCTTAGCCCACGTTCTCCTACGAAAGTTTGATATTTATCTGAGAATTTTGATATGAAATCATGTGCATTGGCCATTTTCTGCAATTTCGACGTTATGTTAGCTAAAGCTGAAAGTTAAAGTTAGAGGAATTGTGTGGCAAGTTTATAAGAGGTAGAAAACTTACCGCTGCATTTTCTATATCCATACTACTGACTTTATCCTCACCCGTAGGCTATATTCTGCTCTATAAAGCAGTTGAAAAGAACAGGCTCCTAGCTCACTATACTGTCTGTACAAATACAATACAGGGCTGTGTCTATTATGGATAGAAAATCTCTAGACCATAAAAGAACCAAGTTATGAAACAAAAAAACTAATCAAGCATATCTAAAATTTATACGAGCATCTCATGTCAGGGAGAAACAAAGTATATCACCTTTTGTTTTCCTATCTGACATGAAAAGGGAAAATGAAAATTACCTTCCTGTGTAGATTTTCGTGTGATATTTCTACTAGTGGAGCTCCATTTAAGAGAGCCTTTCCCTTGATTGGGTCATAAAACCTTTCAATCAAGTTTGCTATTGTGGTCTACAAGAAGCAAAATAATATAAGCATAAGAGGCATGTGACATTCAACTTTATGTTTCAAACCTCAAACTTAGTCTATAAGCACTCTAATTGGAATTTTCGGTATAAATAATGAAGCAGCATAAGAACTCAGTATATTTCTTAAAAGAATAGAAAAAAAGAAAAGGAATGGTACTTTTCCTACCACCACTCGGGCCAACAAGAGCAACTTTTGAGAGGTAGTTAAGGGAAGCTAATTTATCTGGAGAACCATATGGTTAGGACGAGATGGATAGGCAAACCAGACATCATCTAATTCCACATCACCAACTTGTTCACTATAATAGAAGGAAAACCAATTATCACTTGAGAAATTCCTTCTCGTTTTCAAGTCACAATATGCATGGATTTTATCATTTTTGTTTTTTTTTTCTCACACAAACCAGCAAGATGAGGAGGATCTTGACTGAAAAACTATAGCCATGATCCAGAATAAAGAGTTAAAAAGAATATACTTGATTAGATGAAGATTAAGTAATTTCAAGGTAACTCCTGAAATTCATAATTTCATATTCAATTGCTTCCTAAAAAGCAAGAATGATGGATGGACAAAATGATTCTTAGTCCAAACTCCACTGATATGTAATGGTCTAATTGGCACTCTCAAAACAGGATTGTTGTTCAGCATATTTGGACACCAATATAACCTATTTTATATCTTATTCTCAATTGTTAACAAGCATGGTTAACTATGGAATCATTCACACCTATTTTATATCTTATTCCAGTTCACGAAGGACAGGAACTCTTTTATAATTAGAGGAAACAACACACCTAACAAAACAATGT
>Ga0307513_10013265_pt1 | contig 10118 bp, 8 predicted proteins | sample 15_EM_MG_FD_202174 | JGI IMG/M metagenome (GOLD analysis project Ga0307513, IMG submission 202174) | Populus trichocarpa ectomycorrhiza microbial communities from riparian zone in the Pacific Northwest, United States - 15_EM | ecosystem: Host-associated > Plants > Roots > Unclassified | place...
GACGTTGCCGGGCGGCGGCCAGGTCGGCCAGATCGGGCAGGCCGTAGGGGAGCGGACGGGCGGGGAGCACCGCGGTCGGCACGACCGACGGTGCGACGGCCGGAGCCGCGTAGGCGGTGCGGCTGCCGGGGTTGACGGCGGACACGGCGTAGATCCGCTCGTCCTCGACGGCGACGAGGCGGGCCTGCCCTTCCTGGGCGGCATCGCCGGCGGCCGGGCCGATCTCGGCCTCGGTGCCGGGCACGGCCGGGCCGCCGGCAGCGGAGGTGGCGGGCGCGGCGCTGCACCCGGCGCCGGCCAGCACGACCAGTGCGGCGGCCAGCGCCGGCCACAGCCGGCGGTCAGGCTGCCGCACGGGCCGCACCGAAGCTCAGGCTGGCCTCGTCCTGGCCCTCACCGCCGACGAGGTCGGCGCGGCGGGTGAGCCAGCCCTGCTTGTTCATCGTCACGAACGCCCAGGTCTTGATCGGCAGCGCCACCAGCATGATCACGACCGTGACCAGCGGGAGGATGAGCAGGTCGGCGGGCCGGCGGCGCAGGTGGGAGAACGAGCGGATGGCGCGTCCGATCAGCAGCCAGGCACCGCCCAATGCCAGCGCGAGCCCTGGCTGCGGGTTCCAGAACGCGGCCACCAGGAACCACACGGTGGCGAACATCGTCACCGGGGTGAACAGGATCTGGAACACGGTGAGCTGCGAGATCAGCGGCTGGCGCCACAGCCAGCCGTTGGTGATCGCGGTGAGGTAGCAGCGGTAGGAGTTGCGGCTCCAGCGCACGCGCTGCTTGCAGAACGCGCGGAACGTGGCCGGGAACATCGACATCGCGCGGGCGGAGTCCTGGTGCTCGGTGCGGTAGCCCTGCGCCAGCATGAGCCAGGTCAGCCGCCCGTCGTCGCCCGCGACGCACTGACGCCCGCGGAACACCTCGTGCTCGAGGTCGTCCAGCACCGGCATGACCGCCGAGCGCCGGTAGGCGGCGGTGCGCCCGGACAGGCAGACCACGCCGCCCCGCTTGCCCATCGCCGGCACGTAGTCGAGGTAGCGCAGGTCGATGATCCAGTCGGCTACGCGCCGCCATATGCTCGATCCGGGCTGGTAGACGTTCTGCCGGGTGCCGACCCCGCCGACGCGCGGATCCACGAACGGCATCTGCACGTGCGCGAGCAGGCCCGGCTCCCACGCCGTGTCGGAATCGGTGAGCACGAGGATCTCGTGCTTCGCGGCGCGGATGCCCACGCCCAGCGCCGAGCGCTTGCCGGCGTGGGCGAACATCATCACGTGGATCCGCCGGTCGGCCCGCGCTATCAGCCGGTCGCGGGCCTCGGTGTCGGCCACGTCGAGCACGATGATGACCTCGGTCGGGTCCTCGGCGAGCCACGTGTCCATGCAGCGGTCGATGACGTCCGGGTCCTCGTGGAACGACGGCACGACCACGCTCGTGGTGGTGCGGAAGTCGTTCACCAGCGGCCGGTACGTCAACGACATCAGCTTGCGGATCAGCCACACCGACCAGCTGATGACGCCGATGACCCCGATCGGCAGGAAGAGCTGCCAGTGCTCGGCGAGTCCGGCGAATGAGGACATGCGAGGGCCCTTACGAGAGGTCGTGGACGGCCCGCGACGGCAGCGTCGGTGCGGCGTCGCGGCGGCGATGATCGCGCGGAAGATCTGTCATTCAGACCAACGCGCGCAGCCCGTTCGGGGGTACACCACGTCCACCCTTCGGGCGGTGCGCCTCACACGACAGGCGCGGACCGTGATCGAACCGTCGAGGTTGCCCACCCGATCCGCTGGGCTGTTCGGGTCAACGGCAGCCGATTACGACGCTGGATCGGCCCAGCGTCGTGACCACGTGTCACAAGCCGCCGCACAGGCGCGGATCGACCGGGACACGCCGGGTTCCTTCCGCTGCATCCGGCGACCGCTGCGCACTGCGCGATAGGGTCCGCGCGCCGGTCGAATCTGCTGGGGGGCAGGTCCGGCGCTGCGTCCGGGGGGACCGATGGTTCGGGAGATGTACGACGCGCTGATGCGCTCGCGGGCGACGCTGACCCTGATGGGGATCATCGTCCTGGCGTATCTGATCGAGGCACTGTCGCCGGAGCTCGTGCTCGACCTGGCGGAGCAGACCGGCGCGCTCGTTGCGGGCGGCGAGCACTACCGACTGCTGTCGGCCACGTTCGTGCATCTACCGCCGCCGCGGATCGACCACGTCCTGTCGAACCTGCTCTGGCTCGCCGTGATCGGTCCTGCCGTCGAGACCATGCTGGGCAAGGGCTGGTACCTCGTGGTCTACCTGCTCTCCGCGCTGGGCGGCTCGGTGCTCTCCTACGTGTTCCTCGATCCGCAGACACCGACGGTCGGCGCCTCCGGGGCCGTCTTCGGTCTGATCGGCGTCATCGCGGTCGCGCGACCGCGGGAACACCGTGAATGGACGGTGGCCGTCCTCGTGCTCAGCGTCCTGTTCACGATCGCCTACCCGGAGATCAACTGGATCGCGCACGTCGGCGGCGCGGTGACCGGTGCGCTGCTGGCCGTCGCGCTGGTGCACGTGCGGCAACAGAGCCGCGCGATCGCCGGGCTCGCCGTCGGTCTCGGCATCCTCGCGGCGGGCACCTGGATCGTGGACATGCGGACGGCGGCAGTGGCCGAGGAGTCGAGCGGCCTCGCCGGCCGGTACACGATGGCGCTGACGCCGATCTCCTGCACCGGGTTCGCGACGTGCGCCCAGGACGCCGTCGAGCGGGACCTGACGATCAGCGAGTGCGACGACGCCCGGTGCACCGTCACAGCGCCCGGGTGGACCGCGCCCTCGCCGCTCACCCGTTCGTCGAGCGGGATCTGGCGGGCCACCGGCGCGATGGCCGGCCAGTACAGCGGGACCTGCAGCGGACAACCCACGTCGACGTCGGAGATCGTGGAGCTGTCCGACGTCGCGTTCGCGGACGGGGTGTCCACCCTGCGCGGCACCCTCCGCCGCGAGACGCCCGCTGCCCTCGGGTGTTCCGCGGCGTCGAGCACCTGGGGGATCGTGGGGACGCGGTGAGCCGCCGTCACAGGCGCGGATCGACCGGCTCCGACTCCAGCGCGAGCACGGCGAAGACACACTCGTGCACCCGCCAGAGCGGCTCGCCCTCCGCGAGCCGGTCCAGTGCCTCCAGCCCCAGCGCGTACTCGCGCAGCGCCAGCGAGCGCTTCCCGGCGATGCGCCGCTGCCGCACCCGGGACAGGTTCTGCGGCTCGGTGTAGTCGGGCCCGTAGATCAGCCGCAGGTACTCCCGCCCGCGCACCTTGAGCCCCGGCTGCACCGGTGACCGCTTCCCGCGCACGTACGACCCGGCGGGCTTGACGACCATGCCCTCGCCGCCGGCCGCGGTGAGCTCCTCCCACCACGCCGTGCCAGCGGCGACCGACGCCGGGTCGCCGACCTCGACCGTCCGGGATCGCGTGGGGGCGATCAGCTCGCTCGCCACCGCCAGCCGCGCCGCCACCCCCAGGTGCCACGCGTGCTCCACGACCGCCAGGTTGCGGCCCTGCGCGGCCAGCACCTGGAACGGTGCGATGCGCACGCCGTCGAGCCCGTCGGTGGGCCAGGTGTAGCGGCGGTGCACGGCGTCGAAGGCCGTGGCGGCCTGGTGGCGGCCGGCGATCCGCTCGGCGAGCTCCCCGACGTCGACACCGCGTGCGGCGGCTGCCGCCAGCGCCGCGTTCGCGGGCGGGAGCGCCGTCAGCGCGGCCGCGCCGACCGCCGCGTACTGCTCGCGGATCAGCCCGGCGGCCTTCGCGCTCCACGGCAGCAGCTCGGCGTCCAGCAGCAGCCAGCCGGTGTCCAGCTCCTCCCACAGCCCGGCGGCGCCGACGGCCGTGCGCAGGCCGGCGAGCAGCTCGGCGGTGAGCGCGTCGTCGAAGAACGACCGGCCCGTGCGGGTGTAGACGGCGCCGGGCCCGTCGATGCCGAAGCGGGCCGGCCCCACGCCGTCGTCGCGGGTCACGAGCAGCACCGCCCGCGAGCCCATGTGCTTCTCCTCGCACACCACCGACGCCACACCCTCGCTCGCGAAGTACGCGAACGCCTCCGTCGGGTGCTCCAGCAGGCCTTCCTGCGCGGTGGTGTCGGTCGGGGCCATCGTCGGCGGCAGGTAGGCCAGCCAGCGCGGATCGATCGCGAAGCGGCTCATCACCTCCAGCGCGGCCGCGGCCCGCTCGGCCGGCACCGTCATCCGGCCCAGGTGCCGGCTCTCGACGATCCGTTTGCCGGCCACGTCGCCGAGATCCAACAGATAGGGCGTGCGCTCGGGGGCGGCCGGTGCCCGCAGCGGGCGCGCCGGCTCGTACCAGGTCTGCTCCGACGGCACTGCCACGATCTCGCGCTCCGGATAGCGCAGCGCGGTCAACGCGTTGCCGAACACCGCGCCCGTGTCGAGGCAGAGGGTGTTGTTGACCCACTCCACCTCCGGGATCGGCGTGTGCCCGTAGAGCACGGTGGCGCGGCCGCGGTAGTCGTTCGCCCACGGGTAGCGCACCGGCAGCCCGAACTCGTCGGTCTCGCCCGTGGTGTCGCCGTAGAGCGCGAAGCTGCGCACCCGTCCCGACGAGCGGTTGTGGTAGTTCTCCGGCAGCCCGGCGTGCGCGACGACGAGCCGGCCGCCGTCGAGCACGTAGTGCGAGATCAGCCCGTCGACGAAGCCGGTGACCTCGGCGCGGAACTCGTCGGTCTCGCCGGCCAGCTGCTCCAGGGTCTCGCCGAGCCCGTGCGCGACCCGCACCTTCCGCCCGGCCAGCGCCTTCGCAAGCTTGTCCTCGTGGTTGCCGCGCACGCAGAGCGCGGTGCCGGCCGCCACCATGCCCATGACGAGCCGCAGCACCCCGGCCGTGTCCGGCCCGCGGTCGACGAGATCGCCGACGAACACCGCGGTGCGCCCCTCCGGGTGCCGGGCACAGGTCGCGCGCCCGTCGCCGTCGCGGACCAGCTCCCAGCCCAGCTTCGCCAGCAGCGCCTCCAGCTCGCCGCGGCAGCCGTGCACGTCACCGATCACGTCGAACGGGCCGGTGACCGTCCGCTTGTCGGTCCACAGCGGCTCCAGCACGATCTCGGCCGCGTCGATCTCCTCCTGGGTGTGCAGCGTGTGGATCGTGCGGAAACCCTCGCGGCGCAGCCCGGACATGCCCTTGCGCAGCTGGCTGCGCTGCCGGGCGATCACGTCGCGGCCGAACGCGCGGTCCGACCGGACCTCCGTGCGCTCGACGCACAGCGCCATCGGCACGTCCAGCACGATTGCGACGGGCAGCACGTGGTGCTCCCGCGCCACCTTGACCAGCGCTGCGCGGGCCGAGGGCTGCACGTTCGTCGCGTCGACGACGGTCAGCCGGCCGCCGGCCAGTCGCAGCCCGGCGACGTGATGCAGCGCGTCGAACGCCTCCGGGGTGACGGACTGGTCGTTCTCGTCGTCGCCGACGAGGCCGCGGAAGAAGTCGCTCGACAGCACCTGGGTGGGCCGGAAGTGCGTGGCGGCGAACGTGGACTTGCCGGAGCCCGACACTCCCACGAGCACGACGAGGGCCTGGTCCGGGATGTGCAGCGCGGTCATGCCGCCTCCCCGCGGGTGAAGAGCGCGAGCTGGGTGGGTGGGCCGACCTCGGGATCGTCGTCACCGACGGGGCGGTAGGCCACGGCGTAGCCGTACTCGGTGGCGACGGCATCGGCCCACTCGCGGAACTCCGCGCGCGTCCACTCGAAGCGGTGGTCGCGATGGCGGAGCTGTCCGGCCGGCAGCGTCTCGTAGCGCACGTTGTGCTCCACGTTCGGCGTGGTGACGACCACCGCGCCCGGCTTGGCGTGCCCGAACACCGCGCGGGCCAGCGCCGGCAGCCGCGGCGGATCGACGTGCTCCACGACCTCCATCAGCACGGCGGCGTCGTAGCCGGTCAGCGCGTCGTCGGTGTAGGTGAGGGCGGACTGGCGCAGGGTGATGCGATCGGCGGCGCGATCGGACATGCGGTCGAGGTGCAGCCGCCGCTCGGCGGTCTCCAGCGCGTGCGCGGACACGTCGGCGCCGAGGATGCGGGTGAACTCCGGCTCCCGCAGCAGGTCGCGCAGCAGCGCGCCGGCGCCGCAGCCGAGGTCGGCCACCGACCGGGCGTGGACGTCCTTGAGCGCGGTGACCACGGCTGCGCGGCGGCGCACCGCCAGCGACTCCGGCTGCACAGCCGGCTCGGCCAGCGCGTCGTCGACCTCCTCTGCCGGGAGGTCGTCGGCCTCCGCGAGGCGGGTCAGCGCAGCCGCGACCAGCCGCGGCCGCCGCAGGTAGCGGCGGCTCACCAGATCGCGGTCGGGGTGCGCGGCGAGCCACTCACCGCCGGCACGCAGCAGCTTGTCCACCTCGTCCTCGGCCATCCAGTAGTGCTTGCTGCCGTCGAGTGCGGGCAGCAGCACGTAGAGGTGGGAGAGGGCGTCGGCGAGCCGCAGCGTGCCCGTCAGCCGCAGCTCGGCGTACGGGCTCGCGCCCCACCCGTCCATCTCGACGGGGGTGGCGTCGACCTGCCAGCCCAGCGGGCCGAACAGCCGCCCGATCAGCTCGGCATCGCCGCGGACCACCGGCACGTGCACCGCCAGCGGGATCGGTGTGGCGGCCAGCTCGGGCCGCGAGTCGCAACGGCCGGAGAGTGCCGTGCGGAACACCTTGCCCAGCGCGGTGGCCACCATCGACGACGCGACGTACGGGCGGTCGTTGACGTACTGGCCGAGGCTGAACCCGTCGTCGCGCCCGCGCCGGGCCAGGCCGATGGGGTCGATCTCCAGGAGCAGCGCGACGGTGCAGGCCTCGTCGGTCGCCTCGGGGTAGAACACGTGCGCCCGTCCGCCGGCCACGTCGAAGGTCTGCACGCGGTCGGGGTGCTTGTGCAGCAGGAATCCCAGATCCGTCGCAGGCTCGTGAGTGGTGGAGATGGTGATCAGCACCCGGCCGAGTATGGCCGTATCGACGCGGAGGGGTTGACCGATTTCTTTGGTTGCTCCAGAGTAACGGTTGCTCATGAGTGACCAAGCAGAAGCCGTGTTCGACGCCCTCGGCGACGCGACCCGTCGCCGCATCCTCGAACGCCTCGCCAACGGCCCGACCCCCGTCGGCGAGCTCGCCGCCGACCTGCACACCGGCCGGCCGGGCATCAGCAAGCACCTCAAGGTGCTGGAGGGCGCCGGGCTCGTCACGCACGAGAGCGTCGGCACGCGCAACCTCTACGCGCTGGCACCCGCCGCGCTCGTGCCGCTCCAGCAGTGGCTCGTCGGCATGTGGGACTCCGCTCTGACCGCGTTCGCCGAGGAGATATCGGAATGACACCCCTGCGCCGTGAAGTGCTCGTCGGTGTCGCCCCCGACGTCGCGTTCGACCGGTTCACCGCCGGCATCGGCCGCTGGTGGCCGCTGGCCCGCCACAGCGTCGGCGGCGCGTCGAGCACCGTCGCGTTCGCCGACGGGCAGCTGGTCGAGACGCTTCCGGACGGCAGCGCCACGGTGTGGGGCGACGTGCTCGCCTGGGAGCCGGGACAACGGTTCGTGATCACCTGGCATCCCGGCCGACCCGACGGACCGGCCACGGAGGTCGAGGTGCGGTTCGAAGCCGCGGGTGGCGGCACCAAGGTCGTGCTGGAGCACCGCAACTGGGAGGTGCTGCCCGATCCGGCGGCCGCCCGCGAGGAGTACGGCAACGGCTGGCCCAGCGTGCTCGCCGCCTTCCACGACCACACCGAGCCGGTCTGGGTGGCGGTGCTGCACACCCCGGGTCCCGGCATCGCGGCCGAGGCAATCATGGCCGATCCCGCCTTCGGCGAGCACCTCGCGTTCCTGCAACGGGTGCGCGAGCGGGGTTGGCTCGTGGCCGCCGGCCCGTTCGGTGACGTGCCCGGCAGCGGCATGACCGTGCTGCGCGTCCCCGCCGAGGACGGACTCGTGGAGGCCGAGCGCCTCGCCCGCACGGACGACAAGGCCGTCGCGTCGGGGCTGCTCGAGGTGGCCGTGCGGCCGTGGAAGGTGGCCGTCACCGGGTAGTGGCCTCAGAGCGGTAGGCCGGCTTCCAGCAGAGCGAGCGCCTCGTCCAGCGCGGCCATGGGGTCGGTGCCGGCGCCCGATCCGTCGACCAGCGCCTGCACGCTCACCCCGAGCACCGCGCCGGTGAACGCCCGCACCGCTGGATCCTGCGGCTCTCGCCCCACCCGTCGGGCGACCAGTTCGGCGAGCGTGCGCAGGCCCCGGCGGACCAGCCGGGCGTTGACCGCCCACAGCTCGGGGACCTGCAGCATCGCGAGGTCGCGCTCGATGCGGGCCGCACGATCGGCATCCGGTAGCGCGTCGAACGTGGCGCGCAGGGTGGCACGCAGGGCCTGCATCGCGGTCAGCTCGGCCGGCTGGGCCTCGAAGGTGCGGGTGATGGCCGCGGCCAGCGAGAGGTGGTCGTCGAGGACGGCGAGATCGTCCTTGGTGGGGAAGTACCGGAAGACCGTGCTCGGGGAGACCTCCGCCGCCGCCGCGACCTGCTCGACCGTGGTGGCCGGGAACCCCTGCTCCCGGAACAGCCGCAGGGCCTGCTGCTGGATCACGGCCCTGGTCCTGGCCTTCTTGCGCTCCCGCAGCCCGGGCTCGGCAGTACTCATGGCGCTCGTCCCAACTGGAAGTAGACTGTCTTTTGACAGTCTACTGTCACGAAGGATCGTGGAGGCGCCATGGACATCGATCAGGTGCATCACGTCGGCCACGTGGTGCACCACATGGACGCAGCCGTCGGGCTGTACCGGCGGATGGGCTTCGCGGTGTCGCCACCCGAGTTCCCGGTCCTTCCGGCCGGCGACGGCGCTCCGGTCCGGGTGCTGGGCGCGGGCAACGCGCACGTCACGTTCCGCCGGAACTTCGTCGAGCTGGTGACCGTCCTGGACGGCGCGGAACCGGGGGCGGACGCCGTGCTGGTACCGCTGGAGGTGCCTCCCACGCTCGTGCGCCGTGTCGTCGAGACGGTCGCGGCGACCACCGCGCGGTTGTCCGCCGCGCTGGCCCGGTTCGAGGGGCTGCACATCCTGGTGCTGCAGACTCCGGATGCCGACGCGACCGCCGCGCGGCTGGCCGCGGTCGGCGTGCCGAACGCCGGGGTCACCCGGATGCGGCGGCCGGGTGCCGGCGACGCGGTGGTGCCGATCGGGTTCGTCGAGATCGACGGCTCGCAGGGGCGGACGCCCGAAGGCCGGCTGGCCGTCGCCGAGGCGTTGCCGGACACCGGTCCCGATCACCCCAACGGCGCGCTAAGCCTGGAGGGGCCGGTGCTCTGCGTCCCCGACGCCGAGCTGGCCGGCTTCGAGCGCCGCTACGCCACGATGCTCGGCCGAGCGGCCCGCGCCGACGGCCCGGTCCGCCTGTTCGATCTCGACGAAGGCCGCGTCACGCTCGTCCCGGACAGTGCCCTCGACACCGTCCTGCCGGGCGAGCGGGCACCCGCGCTGCCGGCCTTCGTCGCGTTCGTCGTGCGGGTGCGCGACCTTGCCGCCACCCGCACTCTGTTGGAGCGCAACGCTCTTCCGGTGCGGGCGACCCCGTCCGGGGCGGTCTTCGTGCCCGCTGCGGCGGCACTGGGCTGCGCGGTCGTCTTCCGCGCGTGACCGCCCCTCTACGGAGGCGTCGGGGTGCCGGGGAACACAGCAGGCCGCGGCACGCCGGCGTCGTCGAACGCGTCGGAGATCGCGGCGTTCAACGCCCGCTGCACGCCGAACTGCTGGCCGGGCTGCACCTTCACCGTGAGCCGGAGGGTGACGCCCTCAGTGGCGATGCGCTCCACGCCGAGCACGTCCACGTCGCCCAACACCTGCGCGGCGAGGTCCTTCTCGACGATCCGTTCCTTCGCCACCCGGCCGGCCAGGGCGGTGGCCTCGGCGACGTCGGCGCTGTGCGCCACCGGGATGTCGACGACGGCGACGGCGTAGCCCTGGCTCTTGTTGCCCACCCGCAGGATCTCGCCGTTGCGGACGTACCAGACGGTGCCGCCGACGTCGCGCAACGTCGTGATGCGCAGGCCGACGGCCTCCACCACGCCGCTGGCCTCGCCGAGATCGACGATGTCGCCGACCCCGTACTGGTCCTCG
>Ga0307513_10013266_pt1 | contig 10118 bp, 8 predicted proteins | sample 15_EM_MG_FD_202174 | JGI IMG/M metagenome (GOLD analysis project Ga0307513, IMG submission 202174) | Populus trichocarpa ectomycorrhiza microbial communities from riparian zone in the Pacific Northwest, United States - 15_EM | ecosystem: Host-associated > Plants > Roots > Unclassified | place...
GATGTGAAGATCTTGAATTCTGATATTGAACCCGAATTTGTTAGAAATTGATGTAAAAGGGTTAGAGAACCTAGAATCCATCATGCAGCCCTTGAATCCACAAGGGATCCTCTTTGAATCCGCAGAGAAATTGGGTTCTTTAATCTTGGGATCCACGAGAACAAAAAACCATCGGAGTTTCCAATTTATGCCTTCTGATTAGGCAATTCTCTGCATATCGCTTTCTTCATTTGAGTGCAGTGTGCACTTTTTTTTTTTTAATGTTTTGATGCTCTCTGTGTTCTCCAGATTCTTCATTTGAGTTTAGTTGCATTTGTGGACATTGTTTATGCTTTGTCCGAAGGTGAGTGTTCATAAATTTGTGTAGAGGGCATACTGATGGAAATTGTGACCTAATGTATGGTGTGGTTCATAATCTTGCTCATCCATATAATCGTCTCTCTCCTTTTGTTCAGTCATCAGATAGTTAAGATTGCGCAACTGCAAACCAGATTGGTTGCTCTTAAAGACCTTGCTTTTTGAAGATTTCAAAGAATGCTATGCCTCTGTGAAGATGATCTGATTAGTCTATGATCTGATTTTCTGTATATTTTTATACCTTATGATGCTAGAATTGACTTTAGGCTTATGCAATTAATCACGCAAGATTTTCAAGAATTGCTGTGTGAATTGAAACTTTCTATTGTTGCAGGTGGATGAATCTGTCACTAGTCTGGACACCCATGTGCCCCCACTTGTCAAGCAGGTGTCATTCCAAGCCCTTTCAGCAGCTCAAAATGCTCCAGTGGCAGCTCGAGCAGTGGCTTCTGAAGTTCAGCGCTCTGGTGTGAAAGGAACAGCCTCTGAATTGGCGAAAACTGTGTATGCCAAGTACGAGCCTACAGCCAAGGAACTCTACTCCAAGTACGAGCCGAAGGCGGAACAGGCTGCTGTCTCTGCCTGGCGCAAGCTCAATAAGCTCCCCCTCTTCCCTCAAGTGGCCCAGGTGGTTGTGCCAACTGCAGCCTTTTGCTCTGAGAAGTACAATCAAACTGTTGTCAGCACAGCAGAGAAGGGATACAGGGTATCCTCATATTTGCCCCTGGTGCCTACTGAGAAGATTGCTAAGGTGTTTGGCGAAGTTCCAGAATCAACCCCCTTGATTTCTAGCTAATCATAGGGCCTACGCACACAAAATTTGGATATGAAGTGCGGATGTTTCCTTTCCTTTCCTTTCCTTTGTTTTGTTTTTTTCTTTTTTTAAATTTGCCTGGTGACTTTGTTCCGCGTGTATATGTGAAGGCATGTTCAGACTACATGTATATTTCAGTGACAATATTTGCTTTATCATGTGAACTCCTGAATTTGTCTTCCAGTTGCTCATTTTCTTTCCTTTCTTTTACTATCGGTATTCTATTTAGCATCTTCAGATCACACTACATCACAGCATCTTCTATGTGCAACCAATATTTTGGATACCGATTGTATGCTTTAAACAGATTGAGTTTTGGGAAGGAAATTTGATATATTTGATCTTTGAGGGTACAAAATTTACCGAATCACGAGTCAAGTTCTTGAGGGGATTAACTATCCTCACTTTCTCTTGCTGTGTTTACAAGTAAATTCTTGCTTCCAGAATCAAACTTGTGTGACAGAATCATTTCTCTATATCTATAGCAAGCATAGAGTTCTCTTTCCCAGCTTGAAAGTTCATCCAAGAGGCATGTAGATGGGGTGATCATGTGCGCTTTGAGAAGCTCAGTGATGCTCACGGAGGATACAAGACTACAGAGGGCTGGGAGCCAGGGGGTTCAACTTGTAACTCCTACCAACAATTGGCTCACTGCCTGAGGTCCAAGAAGTTACAAATGGGGCTCCTCCTAAATGAAAAGATGGGACAACGGTGCGTCGCCAAAAAGAATTAATCCATAAACAGATCACCAAAAAACCAATGGCTACTTTTTTAGCTACCACCACCACACCACTAGCCTCCGAACCCATGACCTGAATTTGGATCGTGCAACAAACTAAAGGAGAGTGATATGCAGATACCGTTGCCTCAATCTTCTTGAATATTTATCTCTTTCTTTACGCGCAGCAACTCCTTTCCTATCGACAAAGGTCCCTTTCTTACCATAGGAGAAAACTGAAAAAGGAACAAAAGTCCCCTAATCCCATTTCCATCTTCTTTTCTTTTTGACTCGCAGATGTATACTGGTCTGTTCTTCTTGGTACACTCGAAGAAGCACCAAAGGAATAGCTCGGAACAACCACGACACCCATACTATCAGCCAAGAGAGTATTCCTCGAACGTGGAGGCAGGGAGAACTGAATTTAATACCCGTCATGACATAACATTAGACAAATACTTGGGAATTAAATACTTGACCTTTAGTGGATACCAAAGATCACTACAATGAGCCACCGAAGTTGTATTTGGAAACACCGAAAAAGAATTTGAATAATTGAATTGGATTATTAGGTTAACTCGTGATTTATCAAGTTAAGTTAGATTAGTTTTATTAAAACAATAACGTTTTGTTTTTTTGCATGGTGTTGGCCTGATAGCATTTAAATTAGGTTAGAACAGATTAATCGAATCTCTAAAAACTCAATTGAATCAACTATATGTTACTAGATTAATAATTTGAACTCAACTCAATTTAAGTTTTTAGTTTTAAGTTTTCTAGCACACCAAACTGAAGTTAAGTTTTAAAAACATGGGGGCGATGATACTATCATTTGCATTTTGGTAGCATCAACAAACGGATGAATGAACTATAAGTCTGTAATTGGAAAATACGTTATTTATCTACAGTGAGTTATTTAGAAAAAGACGCCATGAATGATCCAGCATGGATAAGGTGTTGAACCTTTACGACCTAGATTATAGAATGTATAGCAAACCTACACGGCCGACTCGAGAGAGGGAGTGTCAACGAGGCATGAAAAATCATTTACGGGATCATACATTTTGCGTGTTCAAGAGACCTAAAATTGCAATTTAATCCCAGAAATAATATAAATTATATCTTAAAATTTTATTTAATAGTTTGAGTTTTTAAATTGAATTAATTTTTTTGATATGATATTAAAGCCTTAATGACTAAGTGATCACGAGTTCGAATCTCACAATTCCTATTTATTTGATAAAAATTAAGCACACGGTAATGTGAGTTTATACATGTTCACTTGAGGGGATGTGTTAGAGAATAATATAAATCACTTTAGGGGTTATATATTTAAGGGGTGTATGAAAATATAATAATAATTATTATTTTTTAAAGTGTTTTTTGTTTAAAAATATATTAAAATAATATTTTTTTATTTTTAAAAAATAATTTTTGACATCAATATATCAAAACTATCTAAATATATATAAAAAATATTTTTTAAAAAAGTTCGGAATGCAGTTTCAAATGATGTCTTAGTCCAAGAAAGAAACTGTCTACAAACTAAAACTAAGAGAGTGTTTAGTTATTGTTTCAGGACAAAACAAAATAGCAGAGACAAGAAAGACAAGACAAAGAATGAGACAAAAATATAATTGTATTTAATAGTGATGTATAAAATAAAATGATTGTTTTTATATCCTGTTTGATTATGGTAGATAAGACAAAAATAAATATGAAAAAGTTTATTTTACCTATAATATGTATTATTGTCAAACTTATATATTTTTTAAAAATTATTTTTTTTCTTTAGTTTATATTGCATGCTGAAATTAATAATATTATAACAATTCTATCTATAAAACCAGGATTGACTTGATAGGGTTAACCCGAATCCAGGTTGACCTTGGGCGTGGATTGGTCCGAGCTTAAGAAAAAATAAAGGAAGGATTAACTCAACCGACCCTGTCAAAAACCTGAGTCGACTCGAGATAAAACATAGGCAAAAAACTTGTTGACTTTTTTTGAATCTTTTTTTGTCAAAACAAGGTTGCTTTGATTATTTTTAAATTTTTTAGGTTAATTGAGTTAACCCTCCCGACTTGTAACTTGAACCTTGCATTGAGCCGACTTCCAAATCAAGTTTTAAAACTATGATAATAATTAAATTTATTCATATGTTGACTCAGGACAACTCAGGTTTACCCTCTCGCCTCATGATCCGGGCCTTGTCTCAGTCAATCTCTAAGTTGAGTTTTAAAACTATAATAATAACAACTTTTATCCTTACATTGACCCGAGTCAACCCAAGTTGACCTCTCAATCTAACACTCGGGCCTTGCCATAGATTGACCTCCAAATCGGATTTTAAAACTACGATAATAACCATTTTTATTTTTATGTTAACCCAGGTTAACTCGAGTTAACCCTCTCGACACATGACTCAGGCCTAACCCTAGGTCGACTCCTGAATCGAGCTTTAAAACTATGATAATAACTATTTTTATCCTTATGTAGAACTAGGTCAACAATCAACCGCACTTGTAACCCAAGCCTTGCTTGGGTCGACCCCCAAATTGATTTTTAAAAGTATAATAATAACCATTTTTATTATTATGTTGATCGGGTCAACCTGGCCTGTGACTCAGGCCTTGACCAGTGACCAGGGCTTTGCCCTGAATTGAATTTGAGTTGGATTTAAAAATTATGATAATAATCATTTTTATTTTTACATGTCTTAGATGATTTTTGAAATGAGGGTTTTTTACAAGGATATTTTAAGAATAAAAAATAAAAAATATCGTCTTTTGAGACATATCATTTATGTATCTCATGTTTTGAAAGAATATAAATTCACTCCAAAATTATTTTAAAAATAAATATGTTTTTATGTTTTTTTTTATTTCAATTAAACACGTTTATATGTTCTCTGTTTTCATCTCTTTTATCTTATAATCCATCACTACCTAAGAAACATAAAAAATGACCACTTGTGTTTTGTCATTTTGAAAATATTTATTTTATAAATCCCACAAAAAAAACTATCTCTTATAACCTTTGTTAAGGAAAAATACCTGTAGTCACTTTGCAATCGCAGAAACTATCATATTGCCCTAACCCACACTTCATAGTTCAGAGTTCACCAACCAATCTATGAAATCTACGGAGAAATCTAATGATGCTCAGCCATCAAATATATTAACATGAAAACATAATTAACAAACAAGAAACTGTGTTCAACAATAGATCGAGATTACGAAATACAGTTATAGAAGAACTATAAAAGAAGTAGGAATCTACTAGCTCAATGTGAACGTTTTACACCAATTTCTCTCTCTGTTCATCAACAATATAACATCATGCTGGTAATGAATCATTTTCCAACATGAAAACATAATTAGCATGATATTGACAACAAGAAAGAGAGTAGACTGTATTCAACGCCAATGTTTCTTTCTATTCACCTTGAAAGCCTTCCATGGACTAACGAGCAGAATGCAATCAGAAAAAAGACAGCAATCGTGGCCTAAGCTTGAGTACAAATGTTGGAAGAAATGTAAGCAACGCTAGTGTCTGTAACTAGAGCCATTCCCCGTATAAATTCTACAGCAGCGCAAACCAAAGAGAGATCCAAATAATAAATGCAACAGAGCGATCCAATACATTTGCCGATTCTCATTGAAAGCATATGACCCACAGCCGTTAAAAAGTTCATTAAATGCCAAGATCACAAGCATTGTTAACGATAAGAAAAAGCAAACTGCGTTCATCCGGAAAAATTTAAGGGATTCACTTTTTTGTAGATCCCAAATTATGGATTTTCCAGGCTTGTATGTGACATTAAAATTTTGGCTGGTACTCGAGGTCCAATCCTGCCAAGAACCTCCGGGAGGATTCATTCCCAATTGGAAAGATACTGTGGCAAACAATGCAGCTAAAACACCAATACCGTTCCTCAGTGAATCAGCATAGTTTTCGTTTCTTGAAGTCAAGGACCGATCTTCTCTGGCTAATACTTGTTGTCGTTGGTTACTGACAACAGGCTGAACTAGCCTCCCGGGCACCTCTGCTCCGGCACTTCGAAGCACTTCTTGTATTTCTTCCAGTTCATTAGAACCTGCCATTGATGTTACAGAAATATCTAATGCTGTAAGACCTTCTGAATTAACCGCATTCACTTCAACATTAGTCTGATCTGATACAAGAAGCTTTACGATCTGCTGCAAATAAATGCGTATTATTAGTTGGTCCAAAGTATCGTTAATGGAATCTGTTAGTTGAGAAGACTACATCGATGCCATAAGAAGTAAAAGTTCAATGTCATTGTTCAAACAAAAAAGGAACAGCAAATTATCATTTGAGCTATATTCAGAAGACTAGCGAACAGCATACCTTTGAATTTTTTGCAGCACAGGCAAGGTGAAGCACGGTGTTACCATTTTCATCTCTGGCATTGACAAGCACATCTCCAACTTATATTTGATAAGCAAGCTGAATCAAAGTCTCCAATGCCTTGTATTGATTATGTTTTACGGCAACATGCAAGGCATTCTCACCCTTCGGAGTAAGCTCTTGCGCTGATTCTATCGAAAAGAACTCTCTCAACACTTGTACTCTCCCCTTAGTGGCAGCAGTGTGAAAGGGATTCTTTCCATCTTCATCTTTTATAAGAGCAAGATCAGGTCGACGAACCAGCATGTCCCTCACTATCTCCCAGTGACCTTTTGCCGAGGCCAGATGAATGGGAGAAAAACCTTGTTGGTTAAGTTCATCTGCTAATCCAGGACAATTTTGCATCGCTACCATGGCAAACTGAGCATGACCAAGAAGTGCAGCAACATGCAATGGTGTGTTTGATGTGGTGACTGTTACAGCATGGAGAAGGAGAGGATCTTCCCGGATTAATTCTAGCAAAGCGTTCACATCTCCTGTGAAAGCTGCATTAAGCAATCTAGGATCCATTGCTAAAATCAATGTTCGCTTTCCACCACCACCACTAAATCTGTCTATATATCACTTGCTACTAATGAACTTTTAATCTAGGGTCAATTTCTTTTTTATAAACCCAAGTTTGAATATGTTCAAGTGATGCATTTGTTTCTGTATTTTAAGACTACAAAGAGCCTTAAATTATTAGATTTTTTCTAGAAAAATCTGTCCTTCATGTGGATGGTCGAGGGTGGATCGTCAACGTGTGGATGAAATTGTTTTCTATTGGGATAGAGTTGTGTGGCATGCAAATTTCAGTTAATTAATTGGTGCATTTTTTAAAATATAAAAAATATTTAAAATATGAAGAATTTTTTTACTATATTATTAAATCTTATTTAACAAATTAATTTTAAAATCTCATGACTTAACTCTCTGTCTAACTCAAGTTTTAAATTAAATTATATGAAAGTTAGTCCGAATTAAATTAATTAATTTTATAGATCAAAATGCAATCTTGATAATTGATAAAAGTATAGCTTAGTTTTTAACAAAGTTTCAAGTTGATAACTTTTTTCACAAAAGTTATTAAGACAATGATAAATCAGATTGATCTCAGTCCATAAAGCAAAACGTGTTATGAATTTCATTGAGTTTAATAATTTGTTTTTTATAAAATATTTTTTTAATTATATAAAAAAAATATATGGTAACAAAATTGAGTACCAACCTAAAAATAAAAACTTATTTGAGACAGTGATAACCCTAACGAAATAAAAAAAATATAATAATAAATCATGCAATTTATTTTCCAACCAATTCAATATTAAAAGATAAAATAAAAAAAAACTATTAATGGACCAAAACAAAAACTTATTTTCAACTCATTTTTTACCCAAGACACTCAGGAAACACTCTAGAGACCCGTTAAATCAATCAATTGCCACAAAAAACATAAAAAACTGCTCTAAAACTTGGAATCCACTCTAAACTAAAAAAACTTCCCAAGCTCATATATGATTTTTAGGTGTTTTCAAGATTAAAAAAAAAAAATCTAATCCTAACTCCCCTCATCACATGTTCACATTTGACACAAAAATCAACCGTTTTGGTGGTTAGATTCCTCACCAACTGATACTTTTATCTCTAAGTCAGAATTCGACAATTTCCTCTCTCTCTTCCAACAAAAAAATGATTGAAAATAAGTAAAATAAAGTTATGTGTCAAAATTGAATTTTGTAAAATTCAAGGGACCAATTATGTATTAACTAAAAAACATGGGGGGACTTAAATGAATTTTTGATAGAAATTTTCAATTCTCCACCGATGTTAATTGTATTTTTCACTTTGATCCATTTTTTTTAATTCAACCATTTATTTAAAAAAAACATGTAATTGAGTTCTAATTTGATTTTAAAATAGTTTAGTTGTGCAGAAATAAAATTCAAGAACTAAATTAAAAAATTACCTATTGTAATTCATAATAAAATATAAAAGGATGAATACTGTTTTTTTTAATAGTAAAATCAACATAACATATGTTTTAGCTTCATTTATGATTGATCGAGACATAGTTTTGTTGTCATCGACATGTAATAATTTCTCAGCATTGAGGCTTTGGGGATCAGACTACTTGTGATATATATATATATATTTTTTTTGGGGGGGTGGGGGAGCTTAGTTTTATGCAACGGTGCCATTGATTTGCTCACATGGATGCCTCGCAACTTGCAGGTAGCTGAAAAGGCCATGCATAAGGGACCTGCAAGTCAATGAAGCCAAACAAGCTACAGCAATAAACAAAAGAAAGACGAAGAAAAGAGGAAACTTACATTTGTGAGAGAGCTGTCCATATTTTATTTTAAATAACATGTTTGTCTTCACCAATAATATTTATTAGATGAAAATAAATTGCAATTTTTTCATTGTAACGAATGCAGTGGAATTAATTTTTAAAATGTTTGGCAATTGTTATTTTTTAAAGTAATTTTTATTTTAAAACATATGAAAATAATATTTTTTTATTTTTTAAAATTTATTTTTAATATCAGCATATCAAAATAATATAAATATAAATATAAATATATATATAAATAATTTGAATTAAAAAATAAATAACTATCGTATTTCAAAAATAAAATCCTATTAATTACTTTTTAGATTTTAAATTATTTTATCAACGAAATTTTGAGAATAGAGCTGGGCTTTTCCCATCCCTCCTCTAGAGTGGCTCGCCCAAGACCTTGAGAGAGACCTAAATGGGCTTAAGAAGTTGTAAACAATAAAATCAACTAGCCCATTGCCTCACAAATTTAACCGGCAATCTCCTCCTCCAGTTCCCTAATCAATAGAAGAAGAAACCAAAAGCTGAAGCTGTGGTAACACACCAGAGAGAGAGAGAGAGGGAGAGAATCACCATGGCAACAACTTCTTGTTTTCAAGTAGTACTGCCTTTGACGACATGTTCATTGCCATCTTCAACTTCATATTCAAAATCAATTAAGCTAAAACCTAACACCATCGACAACCTTAGAATCAAATGTTTTGCTTCAATTAATGCAAGAAATTCATCATCTTCTTCTAATATCCCTATGCCTCCAATAAACCCTAAAGACCCATTTCTGTCGAAACTCGCTTCAATTGCTGCCACTTCTCCTGACTCTCTCCTTCAAGACAGCCCCGTCAGCGGTTCTGATACGCCGCCGTATCTTGACATCTTTGAGTCTCCCAAGCTCATGGCCACTCCTGCTCAGGTGAGTTCATAAGACCGCGTTTGGTTTCTCGAAAAGAGAACCGATTTCTATCTTTGTTTTGATGTTAACTATGCTTTTAATTAATCGAGCCTATACAGAAATTGGAAATAACTGTCTGTGAGTGGCTGTAAGAAGTTCTTGGTTGTTGCTGGTGAAGGGAAGAGTTTATTCTGTTCGTTATTTCTAAGTGAACCAAACATGGTCTTAAAAAGAGAACCAATTTCTATTTTGTTTTGATGTTAAATATGCTTGTAATTAATTGAGCCTAAATAGAAATTGGAAGTAACTGTCTGTGAGTGGCTGTAAGAATTCTTGGTTGTTATTGGTGAAGGGAAGAGTTTATTCTGCTAGTTATTTCTAAGTGAACCAAACATGGCCTTACTGTTTTAGAATTCATTTTTGTGTGTGTTTATGAGTTCTTTGATTTCATTCTGTAAAGGGTTTTTTTATCGGTTGAAACTTTTGTTACTGGTGGAGCAAAGTTTTATTTTGGTTTTGATTTGCAAGTAAACCAAACATGGCTTTAGTGTTTTAGAAACTCAACTTTGTGCGCGTTTAGTAGTTT
>Ga0307513_10013267_pt1 | contig 10117 bp, 13 predicted proteins | sample 15_EM_MG_FD_202174 | JGI IMG/M metagenome (GOLD analysis project Ga0307513, IMG submission 202174) | Populus trichocarpa ectomycorrhiza microbial communities from riparian zone in the Pacific Northwest, United States - 15_EM | ecosystem: Host-associated > Plants > Roots > Unclassified | place...
GGATCTGGCAGAAGTGACTCCCTACCTCGGGGTATGTTCATCTCGTTTTCCCTCTTCTTGATTGCCATCTAATGATCCCCTATCACCACCACATGCAGCGCACGGATGTAATAAACGCATTGCACGCCGGGGCGAAACAGGAAGCTTGGCAGGAATGTTCCGGACGTGTAGGTTCGGTACTACGGAGCCGCGACTCCCCATCGTCGATCACGTTGATGCCGAAGTTGGCGGAGAAGCTCCGGGTGCTGCTCTTTGCGGGCGATCAGGACGTAATCTGCAACTATGTCGGCCAGGAGCGATTGATCGAGAAGCTCGAGTGGAGGGGTGCCACGGGTATGCAGGGCGCGGAGACGAAGAGATGGGCCGTCAATGGCACTGACGCAGGGACATGGCAGGAGGCGCGAGGATTGAGTTATGTCAAGGTGCGTTAAGCCGGTCTTTTGATTCGGCGTCGTCCTGGTTCCTGAACGGTTGTACAGGTCTTCCAAGCATCTCATATGGTTGGATTTGACGCCCCTATCGTTGCGCACGATATGATGCTCCGGTTTATGGATGTCGATTTTACCAAGCTCACTGATGGGAGCGCGCGCATCCCTAGTACTGTGGGGGACGATGTCAAGCCCTCGATCAATTTCGGTGGCGGAGGCGACGGCTCTACCGACTCCAACGGCGTGCACGTGCCCACCCCGGCAGAGGAGAAAGCGCGGTGGGATGCGTACTACAATGCGGGCACTGCGGCGCTCGTATTTGTGCTCATTGTCCTCGCCATCGGGCTCTTCTTCTACCTCCGCAGCAAGCGGAACACGAAGACGATGGGCAACGGAGGGACCTATGGGGAGGCGAACGGTGATGCGGAGGAGAGCATTCCGCTCAACCGAAGTCATGTAGAAATCGAAGAGAGTCGGCGGCGAAAGGGCAAGGGCCGCGCGACCGAGGCGGATTACCGGGACGAGGGGGAGACCATGTTCGAGATTGGAAGTGACGGGGAGGAGCAGTATCCTTCGTAATACTTTACTCTACCTTGGCCCTGGGGATTTATTTATTTATATGGTTTTTGTTCCTCTTTGGTCTTCGGCATGTCAACCAACGAAGAACTGAGGGAGAAAGAAATTGAATGTGTGTAGAGGGTAACGCCCCTGAGTGGTCTACGCCTGACATGTATTGTTTTCGTCCTTATGAGTGCTCCGATCCGTCTACCTCGGCGAGGACGCGATCACGTTGGAAGAAGGGCTCGCCATCACGATCAAGACGTAGTAAGCATACTATACTACAGATTTGTGTCATTTGTGATAGATAGCTCTCTAGTCTCTCGCCGCCCTTTCAAGGCACGAAGATTCAAATACGTGTTACACTCCCACCGGGGTATCCCTCAGGAAATTCTGTACCAACTTATGGGTTGACTACTGGTCAACTCCGAGGCTCCTATTATGTAGACAACCAGCTGGCCATACTCACGAAACAGAGCAGCCGACTGCACATATATGAAATGTACGATCGTACTCACCATCTCACCATATTCACGAAAGTACAGCTCCTACGGGCGCAGTGCTGGCTGTGGTTGAAGGCAAAGGTCGAGCAGAACGAGCAGGTGGTCGTTGCGAGGGATGAAGAGAGGAACGCCGAGTGCTGGCTCGCGCGCGAAAGTGGGAGACAGTTGAAAATACCAGGAATGGACGCCGCCATTAAGGAGGGTGAGCCCGTGCATGACCGGGGTAGTAGTTTTGTTGCGAGGGCCGTGAGGATTGTGTTGGTTGGGGGACCAGAGACGAGGCGACAATTAGAAGAGGTTAAGATGACAGTGGAGAAGATATTGGACACTTTGAGGAGTATTTCTGAGATTGCAAGGGCCGCCCATCCGTGTGTGTACGCTTGGAGATGCAGGATTGGAAATGAGATCCATATAGGTGAGTGTATTGTTGACACGGTCAATTGATGGCACTTCGGACCTCGTGTTGACAACTTGTGCTCCAGGGGGAGAAGACGACGGCGAAACCCGTGCTTCAGTCCATATATGGCGAGTGCTTGATAGTCGCAACATTGAGAACGTACTGGTCGTTCTCACAAGGTACTGGAACGGCGTGTTCTTGGGACCAGACCGTTTCGAGTGAGTACTATTGTCTAGCCATTTTCTGGGGCTGACCCCACCCAGCCACGTGGAAACCGCAACAATATCCGCATTAAATATGTTAGAGGATTGATGAAGGACCGGCCGTACGAGGGAATCGGAGTGTTGTTTGTCCGTCCGCGCTTTCGTATTTGTCTCCAATTTTCGACGCGTCGTGTCCACGCCATACGCGTCTGGAGCTTACAAATCGATCGAGTCGTGCCATGTCCGTTTGAATAGGGGTACCTTAAGGTCGTGTCCGCCTGTAGAATTACGACGTAGCAACTTAAAAGTTTCCACAAAGGTTAACCTCCTTGTTTTCGTCCGCCTCTTTGCTTGCCACCCCTGAAATGGAAGTCGACACGCTCCCGTACGACGATGAAGCGGGCAACAAGCTTGCAGAAAAGGAAGTAAACTCGCTTCAAAGCCGGATTGGCAAAGGCCGTTTGTACCTCCTCGCAGACTCGTCCGCGAGCATCCACGCGCGTCTCTTGACAAAAGTGCGTCCTCCTCTTTCTCCCACTCTCCCCCTTTTTTCGTCCATGCAGATGTTCAAAATGCTTACGGGTGTATGTTCCCGCGGCAAAATATACACATGCAGCCATCCCGCAGGCGCGCGCGCAAAGACGATGAAGACGTGATGGACGACTCGGAGCTTAGTGAGAGGCTCTACAACCCGCCTCCGGAGACTGCACGCGCCAATGCCATACTATTTCGTGGAGACCCGGTCTCTGTCCTGCCCACTCCACGCGTACTTTCGTATGCAGCGAGCATATCTAGTACGCCTCCACTAGGACTTGAGTGGGTCGACGATACCAGCGTTGTCGTTGTATGGGAGACTGAAGGGTTGGCGAGGCGGGCCTATGTCGCGATGCGCGTATTCGACGAGGAGACCCTGCGCGAGGATGAAGAGCGCGAGGATGAAGAAGGGTTCGTTACCGCCCGCCCGATTCCCGAAACGCTTTGGCCGATGGATGCGCGCTTGCAAAAAGTCCTGGGGACGGACGGGCCGGGTGAGAGCTCCAGTGTAGAGGAGGGCATCGAGGTCGTCAGGCGCCCTCTGCGAATGCGCTGGGCTCGCCCTGAGGACGTTAAAGAGAGGGGTGCAAGGAATAAGAGCAAGTTTTACGAGCGGCACGGGAGTAATGCAGGAAAAGAGACACAAAACATCTTCTTTGCTCCTGAGGAACGTACAATTGGAGCCAAGCGGAAGAGGGATGACTGGGAGGAGGATGAGGAGGAGAAGAGGCGAAGATTAGACGAGGGTACGCAGAATTTTTTCTATTTCACTTTATTCATGTATATACACAATCCTAATCTACCCGGTATGTTACAGAGCTAGACAGAATCAACGCACAGGGTTCCGGCAATGAAGTACCACGCCGATCCGCATCTCCCCCGCCTCGTGGGTACGACCACGACCGAAGAAAAAGCCGTCGACGATCCTACTCTCCACGTGCATATGATCGCGAACGCGGCAGCCCCGATCCCTACGCGAGCTTTAATAAATCCAAACGCCAACGGGCGTACGGTGCAACAGTGAGTGAGCCGTACCCCGCCGGAGTGCGAGAGTGGGATAGAGGGAAAGTACCGCATGGACGGTGGGAACATGATGCGTACGAAGAGGACGAGTTTGGGCGCGAACGGCCTGCGACCAGTGGTGGACGCCGATTGCGAGGGCGGAGAGAGGGGAGAAACAGGGAGAAAGGGGAGAGGAGGGAGCCTGCCGTCAAGGAGGATCTAGATGCTGAGCTTGACGCGTACGCCAGTCGCGCTTCGTGAGCTTTGGTTCCCTTCTCGGACACCTCCGGTTTGCGTATTTTTCCTTGCTCAGGCTGTTCGACCGGATTTCCATCTCTCCTCACTCTGTTACTACTGCCACCATCTGTGTTCTTATATCATCCCCATTTTTCCGCACTGCGGGCCAGATCCTCGACTGCCGAGGCTGGGAATTTACTTCCTTTCTCTTGAACTTTCTCAATACCGTCGGCGATGGTTGCAGGTCCCGTCCGTCGTACAGTCTTCCAGAAATGGTTCGCTATTGAGGTGCGCCGTGCTCTCTGATTCTTCGCGACGAGGAACAGTGCTTGAGTTGCCATTCGTGTTTTCGTAGGCCATCCCTATGTGGGTATTTCCGTCCGCAAACTCCCCAGGCAACACTCTTGAAGGATGTAATATTTATTTGTGATATCTCGTAGCTACGTCGTTATTGGCGGCGCTCTTACTGGCGCAACTTGGTACCTACACCGCTTGGCAACCCGTCAGGACAGTGAGTCACTTCTTATCCGCTCCATCGAGTCACCCTTGAGCGTCTTGCTGATGCTGACTGGGCGGTTGCAGTCGTCTGGTCCCGCAAGAACCCGGAGCCATGGCAGACGGTCGGACCGAACGAGAACACCAAACTCATGACTGGCGCACATAAGTTTGACAAGAGGTGAGTTGGATTGCCCGTTCTTGGCTCCGTCCGTCCACATGGTGGATGAAACGGCCGGTTCGAGTGCGCAGCATTACCTTGCGACTGGAGCCCGGCCGGAGGGCTCGCGGGGGCTCACAGACGGCCTCGTGCATTTACTGACGTGCGTTTTGCGCCTGGCAGCTGGTCCCGAGGCAAATACTGAGCATGCTGGGAAGGATTGCATCATGTGCGGCATGAGTGTAAATGGGGAATGATGGGGAATATATTTGTTTTATGCAGCGCGATTGACTAATTCAGATATGGGAAGACGCGAGTCTGAGAGTGACAATCGGGAACCGTCAGTCCGAAAGTATGAGTGTGTAAGGGCCTGTACCCGACCACTCTCGCCAGTTTGATTTGCGCTCGCTGTTGTCGCTGGAACCGATGGCGTCTGCACATAGTCTGATGTGGCAACTCCCACCTGGAACACACAATCTCGCCGTGGGGACGAACCTGCGAGGGAGTATGGTCGGCAGCAGTCACTCACGACGCCAGGCAGACAGCGATGGCTCGCAGCCATCGACAGAGTACATATCGATGCGATGTACGTCTTACCGTGCATCTCCATAATACTCCAGACTTTTCTGGGGTGAAAATCTGCTTACCCTTCGACTCATGCACAGACAACTTTAAACCGCCGGCAGTTGCCAACGCGCGGGGGATTATCCAGCAGGCAGCCAGCAATAACGAGTACAATATGCAGCTCACCTCGGAGGTACGTTCGTCGCTGTTCCCTCGTCCAGGGGTCGGCTAAGTGGACAAATTGTTTGGACTGTATACGAGCAGACTGGTGAACAGCACTCGTTCACGGCGACGGCCTCGCAGCCTAAGAAGGACTTGGAATGCGTTATTTTCTATGATCCAGTCACCAAGGCAAGTGCTTCTTTTGCCCATTGCGCTGCATGTGGCGGCGGGGATCCTCCGTTCTCGCGTCACACTCGTCACTTCAAATCCTCACAACTGCCCTTCCTCCCATCCAGCTCCTCGTCATTGAACGTCTCGATCACCTCCTTACTGTCAACCACCAGCGCGGCTCTTCCGCCGCGACGCCGCTTTCGACGTTCACTGCCCACACTCAAACGTCTACTGAAAAGCCGCAACCGCCTCCGGCTAGCATCCCACAACAGCAGCTCCGGCAGCAACCCCAGCAACGCCCTCTAACGACCCGAACCGCCCCGCCTGTTCCAAGTTCGCGAAGCCTCCCGACTCCGCCGTCTACTTCTCCGCCGGATTTCGTCTCCCTTCCTGCTGGACGTAACGCCGTTCTTCCCAGGAAGCCAGCACGTGCGGCCCAGCCGTCCGAAGAGTCGCCTGTGACCAAGCCGCCATCTGGCGGATCATCGACCGGGCGGTACTCCGCCTCCACATCGTCCCTCGCCCATATCGCTCTTCCCCCGCTCCCTGCGCCAAATTCTACCCGTGGAAACACATCAACGCCACAATCGCAGCCTGCCTCACTGTCCGAATTTGCTATTCAACAACGTGCGTTGGAGACCCAAGCGACGGACGGGCGTCCCAATGTCAGCAATGGCGGATTCGTCTCAGATCCCGAAGACATGTACGACCTCGGTCGACCCACGAGCGTCAACGCCCTACAGCTTTCTACATCAAGCACATCCTCGCGAAAACGACCAAGAGAGGACGATGATGAGAGTGACCCTGATGAAGAGGAGCTGCACTTTGGTCAGCAGACCCGACAGATCAAGCGGACGAAAACGAGCCAAAGCCCGACGAGCGGAAGCGACGCAACTCCTCATGCGGTCTCCAACACGGGTTACAGATCGACTTCCGGGGTAACCGATAATTCGTATACGCCACCGTTCGGTGTCAGACCTGAAGCTCCCACGCTGATCCATGGCCACTCTCCCCTCGCGCAGTCGTTCAGTCCGAACGACGAGTCCCAGGAACAACCCCCACCTCCAACCCAGGTGCAGTATAGGCACGACGAAGACGAGGAGGACGAGGAGGACGAGGAGGAAAACAGCGACTCGGACAGCGACTCGACTGATTCGGAGGACGAGGTCTTGCATCCTCCAATACAACAAGACACCTATGTGTACACAGTACCGGACCCGAATCCGATCGTATATCATAACGAGGAAGAGGAAGATTCGGACGAGGAAGAGGATGAGGACTTTTTAATGCAGGCCTTTGGAGAGAGTGGACAAGGCGTCGGCCGTGGGTCTGGTACCGTGGCCGCGTCTGAGTATTACTCTGGCGATGATGGTGAGTCCGATATTCAGCGGCAAACACGAGCTGAATGAGTTTTTTGCTTGCAGACTCGAGCGATAATAGCGACTATGGCGAGCACTAGAACAGTAAGGAGCATTGATGACCAATTTCACGTTCGTCCTCTCGCCAACCCTCTTCGTCTCGCTCATCCAAAACCAAACCACACCACAAAACCCCCATGACTCCTCTCTTTGCCCATGAACCACATCACCCATCGCAACATCTCAGCATACAACCGTCTGTTCTGTTCTGTCTTCCCCTCATCAAACTCTCAAACAATTTATATAATCTCAGCCTCGGCCCCGGTTTCGTAAACGTACATATATCCACCATTTCCTTCCTCCATGGAATAACTTTGGTCTGTCTCGTCTACTCATTCTGTTTTTCTCGGTCTCGGTCTACTGGTTTGTCTACTCCCGTACAAACATATACTACATGTACCCGTCTCGCGCGTCGAGCTAACCTGCCACGCCCCCACGTCCCGACTGCTCCGTTTCCCAGTCGCGTGTTTCCTGTCTGTCCTCTCGCTGTACTTGTGATCCTTCTACAGGATTTGGAATGGGAGTGTGTTAATCTTTAACATCCCTCGTTTGGTATCTCGTGTTTCAGAAGTTTTGTGTCCGTACATACAAGCCAAATGACCCAGATCCAAAGCAAACTTAACGAAGCGGGAGTGCAGCCGGGGGTGCAGGGGAAAACGGAAGAAAGGCAGGGTGGACTAAGGGGGAGAAATCAGAACAAGATCGAACCTGCAAGATCCACGCTCCCGCCAGTGATCTCCAATGCACGAATCGCCTCTTCCCGTGTGACTCCCATTGCCATGATCATTTGGATGTCCGTCTCTGGGAACTGCGCTGGCGGTGGTCCACCGCCACCAGAGGCCGCGATTGCAGGCACCCGAGGTTGCGGGGTGGGAAGTTGCGAGGCTCCGCCCAGTCGCTGCCCTGATCCAGGGAAGCCCTGCCGCGGGTGCGGAACGGCCGATGTAGAGGTCAACTCCTGAGGCTGGGGTGGCCCGTCCTCGAGTGCCGCATGGTCCGTTTTGGCCTTGTCTGGTAGCTCGTGCTCGGAGAGGAACTTTACTTCACGACCCTTGATTCGGAGGACGTTGTGCTCTAGGTCGATACATGCTTGGTGCGCCTTGAGCATGTCCAATCCGAAGAGTAGGTCGACTTCTCGGCCCTGAGCTCATCCAGTTAGTCACGCGTGGAATGAGAATACACAATGCGAACAAACCTCCATCACGGTTATCGCACAGGGGAGGAATAGGTCTGCTACTTTGATATGAGTCGAGTGTACCCGACCCAGGATTTTAGCCGTCCCGACTCCACGTGCAATACCTGAAAAGCGGTGGTCGATGAGGCGGGAGATTCTGGGGAACGATGAGTCACAGTAACAAATTAGATTGCGAGTGGGACTCACCCACACATGTCTGCACATTCGGGGCTCACTGACAGGTCGTTAGTTTCCTGCCAGTAGGATAAACCCAAAGACTCACTGATAGTCTGTTGTGCTCCGCTATCCACGAACGCTTTGATAGGGTGTCCGTTCACCTCTACTGGTATGCTACATAGACATAACACATTAGGATTGTTTCATAAAAATACCACCATCCACCCACTAAAGCATGATGACCTTTCCGAAACTCTCAGGCGAGTACTCTAGTGCGTGGTTGAGGTTCTCCATGATCGCCTCTTGCCGTATAGCTTCCTCGATTCTCGTCTGAGCTTCGAGATCAAAGGGATCGGCGTTCAACGCTTCCGTCTCCCGTCGTTTCTGTGCTTCCGCAGCTTCATACTGCTGTCGAACCTGACGTAGAAGGGTAGCGAATTGTGGCGGATCGTGAATAGCGGCATGTATGAGCTCAGGATTCGCCTACAATTGGAGCAAGGACGTCAGGAACACGCAGATTTTGTTGAGCAAGAAGATAACATACTTGTTGCAGTTGATTCATAAGCTCTGGGTTACCCAATATTTGAAAGCGCATCATCTCCGCGTCTTGTTCCACTGTCCTGTTGAACGCGCACCACCCAGAGTGCTTTAGTCCATTGTTTGGATCCAGAAAGATGAGAAATGGGTCATTATACTCACCTGCCAGCAATGTTGACTTTCCTTCGCAAGAGGATCATGGCATGCTCGCGCAACCCGACCTCCTGGACCGACTTCTTAGGCTGAGAAAGTTCTCGTCCATCGTAGGTGATGCTCTGCTCCTGAACTGGTATACCAGACTAGGTAGGTCCACAGTGTCAACGGTCCGATGGGACTCCGGTGGCGATTTGGCTTGCTCACGAACCTCGACTTCAAGGAGAGCCATGATATTCTCCATCTCCATATTGGGATCAACGTCCAACGTATACGACTCTCCGATATCAGTCACAAATATCAGTTGCATTTTGGTTGTGGAAGTCCGATGCAGCAGAGGGCCAAGTAAGGGCAATCACGTAGGCGCGTTATTATATACAAACACCAGACGCGTCAGCCATGCTAGAATCCTCTCGAATGGTCCCTCCCATATAGTACACGAGGCTTATTGCACATGAAGGTTACCGTGGTTGCGTGTAGTGCGCAGTGCGCAGTGCGAGTAAAATGAGGGCGGGTAAACGCAGGGCTGTTCAAACGACCAGTTGACTGAAGGTACGTATCGATGAGCGCTTCGACTGCAGTGTTCCAATAACGAACATCCGGCCACCTGGTTCTCGGGAGTTTGAGCAATTGTTGTAACGAATCAACACTAAGGTCTGATCGCCAATTCACCACGTTGGTAGAAAGAATGCCTACTAAGTGTTGTCCGCAGAGATCGTATCAGAAGGTTAGGACCAGAACGAACTAGACTTATCAAGGACGGACGTTGCCTTGAGGAAATATCGGAGTGTACCCACTCTGTCATACTCTATTTGCAGTGGACTCAGAACGGATAATGTAACTGGCATCGTCGGAGATGTGTGGGACTAAATTGGGTGCTGATACTGGCAGGTAGCGATGGACCCAGCTGTACTGAGGGCATTCACGGAACTACAAGCGATGTGTAGTGCGTCCGCTACGGCTTGTTTCTCTGCGTCTGTCGAGGTGCTAGAAGGCAGCCAGGGGGCGGTACTTATGATCGGGAGTGGGAGACTGGACGAGGACATGGTGGAGGATGATGATGTGGTATGAAAATTCCCACGCTGGAATCACCCGTGTCCCGATCCGTGTCCCGGTCCGTTTGGACACTCGCCCTCTATCTTTATTCCGCTCCCTCCTCCACTCGAGTCACCTTGGACCCAGCTTCGTGGCCAACACTACATCAACAATTGGTCAATAGCACATATAGAACGATGGCGTCTGAG
>Ga0307513_10013268_pt1 | contig 10116 bp, 9 predicted proteins | sample 15_EM_MG_FD_202174 | JGI IMG/M metagenome (GOLD analysis project Ga0307513, IMG submission 202174) | Populus trichocarpa ectomycorrhiza microbial communities from riparian zone in the Pacific Northwest, United States - 15_EM | ecosystem: Host-associated > Plants > Roots > Unclassified | place...
GTATTTCTTACCACGGCGTTTACGCTGTACCGTGGTCCACTCTTGTGGATTCTCATCTTGATCCGAGCCACTAGGCTCAGACGATGTAGCATTGCCCTCGTTATTTACAACATGGGTAGCTACTGTACTAGTAGGTATGCGAGCAGTAACACTCTGCCCATGTCCCTGAACAGTGTTTGGGGACTGCGGCAGAGGAATCTCGTTCTCACTGTTCTCAACAGGAGAAGGAGATCTCGACGCGGCGACGTCGCTATACGAACGCCTAGCCGCATCGGGCGCAATACGTGCACGTCGTTCGGAACCTTTGTCCGACAACGGCGAGCTCGGACGAACCGAGGACAACGTAGCAGGCGCGGCCACAGACCGCGCTTGCAAACGAGTTTTTACTGTAGTCATAGTATATCAGCTAGAATTTTTTTTATAGGTTTACTTACTTTGAAACACGAGAGTAGGCCGCCGTAAGTAACTGGTTGTCCCGGGTGATCAAGCCGGGGGTTGTCCAAGTGACGTGGCGGCGAAGAGAGAGAAAACAGAGAGAGAGAGAGATAGATAGATGGAGAGAGATAGAGAGAGTTTGTTCGCGTCAAAAAGATGTGACGAAAGGTGATCGCGGTGGCGGGTAGGCGTCCGCGAGGGTAGTTTCGGCACACGAGAGGAACACAAAGACGGGGTAAAACGTAGATGTATTCGCTGGGGGGTATCTACGACCGGAACACTCTATATACCAAGATACGTAGATACCAAGGAACACGGGAACAATACGATAACGCAATAATGACGATACGGATACCAGGAACAAAGGCCGAAGAGGGACGACGCTCGGACTCGGGCGTCGGAACGATAATTGGAAATATATACCAAAAAGGAATGTGAACGTTACAGATCTGATGACGATGTGTATGGGTATGAGTTCTATGATGATGTGAACATGGAAGATGATTTCGTGCCGTTGGTGAAGTTCTTTGAAAGCTATGGGAGAAAAGGGCCTGTAGGGTAGCATCTTGTAATAAGCCCTAGCAACGTTGCCACCGATAAGATAGTGGCCAGTCCAGCCTTTTGAATCATTTCCAGTGGGCGATTAAGAACATGTTCTCACCAAAATCGGTATCACGTTGCCTGATCTCAACAACACATTCAGTCCAACATTTGGTGACAGAGTTTGGACAGAGTATACAACGAACTCTATCTACTAGTATGATCACACAAATGGACTCTTCATTAACTAAGCATTGGTAATGAGGCTGAGAATACATTGTCGGATACTTGGATGGATATTGAATATGCCATATCACTCACTTGAAAGGCAGATGTGCCTAGTGCGATGAACTTGTAAATGAAATGATAAAAGTTTTCCGCGTTCATATCATAAACCCTACCACCCTCCTGAGTCCTCCTTTACCTCATCATGAAAAAATTCCCAACCTACGGCTGTACCATATCCACAGGGCCCTCCAAAGCCGTCGGCAGCGACTGCCTCCGCACAGATGTCGTACATGTAACTTCAGTGCCTTACCAAGAATCGTTGAGAGCATCATCGAGCCGTACCTCTAAAGAAAAAATCACGGCCATAGTACGTGGTTCCAGAACCAGAAAAATATGGGCTAGGGCGTTTGGTGGTCGAACGAAACGCCCACACAGGTCTGAAAAATTCGGATTCTTCGAGGGTATTTTTGTGGGGTTTTAAGATGTCGCGCTCGAGTGTGCCGAGGAGGTCGGTGAGTTTAGTTGGGAAATGAGGGCGTAGTCTTTGATCGTTAGCAGGTCTTTCGGTGGTGCTCCAGGAAGCGAGCGAGATGGAGACCTTGGAAGTCCTATCCACGAAATGCCGAGAAAGACTGTCGTGCTTCGATTGTACCCGAATTAACGGAAGTTGTCTGGGCGTACTTACCCTTCGTCACGCCCTATAAGGAGTGTCAGGATTGGAGAAATGGTGTTACACACAAGGTTCGTAGAAAAACTCGAATGAGGAACTCAGGTGGAGGAATGGATAAGTCCTGAGAATTCAGTATGGTCAAAAAGTTGAGGCATTATAAAATTATCAGCACATGAAATGGCAGTACGCACGAGCCGGTAATTGAAGGTGGTGGAAACAAGATGAACATTAAATCGGTAAATCATCGAATGGGACGACGTAGATCCTGAAAGTTCAGCATTGTGAAAACCCGGGGGTCAGTACTATTAGTATCTAGTATTGAAGCTTCAAGCTTCAACTCCCATAAGTCGGTCGCTTGCCCCAAGAGAGCAGCGCAGACGCACTTTTTATTACACCTTGGTGATGATTTCTTGGGACAATCTGCACCACAACTGTATTTGTAGGCCCGATTGACATTGAATGTGTCGACGGGTAAAAGGGTAAAAGATTAGAAACGGACTCGGAAGATGCCGAAATTGGACGTGTTACGAACCTCCATGACTCTCACGGAGTCGCGCTACCCGACTCTCGCCCTAATCACGTACTCACCTATAAACCGCTGGCTCGTTTTTGTCCTCGTTGGCCAATAACCCCCCCTTTCCTCCATTGAGACGAGATCGATGACGACGACGATAAACGGGATTCCCGAGGTGTAGCGGCGCGTGTAGTGAAGGCCTGGAAGTGGCAGAGGGAGGAGAGAAGTCATCCCAGACCGTCTTCAAGAATGGGCATTGCCCCAGCGTCACCGGTACTGGTCACCGCTGGCACCTCCGAAATACGCCTCACCACAACCACATCAGCCACGTTACGCGTAGCCACAGCCAAGCTCGCGCCATACTTTTGGGACGAATCACCACCCAGGTCGCTTATATTATCCAACCCTGCCTTGCTTCCTCCTTCTCCAACTCCTCCATTTGCCACGAGTGCGGTGATCGCGGCTTCTCAAGGCCCAACTACATTCACTATGGCTCCTCACTCCACAAAAACGCGGACAAGGCCAGCGTGGATGTCTGAACGCGAATCAATCCTCCTGCTTTCGTCTCCCCGCCCTCAAAGACGCGTTATCCCCACTCGCCGCCACTGCAGCTAAACTCACGCCATACCCGCTGAGGAAATTACCCAATCAACCAGGCTTAGCCTATCGAGCGACCGAGCCTCACCTCGCTTCCTGCTCCTCGTAGTCCTCCATGCATCACAGCTGCTGAGGTTCCACCCTCTACAAACCGCGTTGACGGCTCATCACTCCCCAGGAACACTGCAACAGAACAGTCCAACGTGGATATCTGTGACGCCAATTCCTCGAAAATGATGTCAGTCGTGCGAGAGTCGATGAGCAATACGGTATCGGCCTCTGGGCACTGTGCGTCATGAATGCAAATAAGATTCGAGAGGGGAGGAATGGGTCAAGGATTTATTTCGTCGTGTTGTGCAATGGGACATGGAGTTGGGGTTAAGCGGGTGTCGGCTTCGCGATGCCTAAAAAACTAAATCATCGGTTGCTCTTCGCGATCTAAGACGTACGTCAATTAAGGATAACGTATCCCTGAATACCAACTAACAAATAGATATGTTAGACGAACATACATAAAATCATTTACGGTGGATCGCGCAACCCGTTACGTTGGTGTACTAACCCCCCCCCTCCACCCGAATCTCCCCTACTCAACATTTGAGCATTCTCACGCCCAACGTTCAATACCCCATGTCCAATGCCCGCCCTCCCTCCTAGTCTTGACGTTATCCGCGCGTCCTATTGCGATGCGAGTGACAATACGCTGCTTGCTATATACACCTCCTCGACCCGATTTTTTTTCCGCCCATGGGATGCTTAAATGAAATCGTTATGGTTTATCTGGTTGGGACTGGGATCTTCCCTTCCTTCCCCCCCTCTTTCTCTCACTCCAAGTTCCCTCCTTCGCCACGCAGGATTGCAGTTCCTCGTGGTCATCGTCCGACCTTTGAATGACCTCGGAGAAATTAAAAATGGGATCGCGTTGACCGGCCCCAAACTCAAGAGTGGTCGTCACTTTCTCTTCTCATCGTTCGAACTTCAAAGGGCTCGTGCCAACTGTCCTAGAGTTTGATTGACTTGCGCTTGTGGATTTGACCAGCACCAGCACCTCCTCCTGTCCTCGTACCACCAGAACTAGAATCCTCCCCCCCCAAGCGCAGCCATCGCCTTTAAACTCACGCCATTCATAATTAGCCCCTGGGAAAACTACGCAGATTATCAAAGCCCACTCGCACCCACACCTCGTTTCCCGCCTCTTTCTATTCATATTCCTCTATTCATCACGATTGCTGTTATTGCGGTTTTTCCGAAGCCAAGCACGTTGGTACCTCCTCTCTCGTTCGTTGAGTATGTGGAACGGACCAACCCGCTTCTTCTCTGGGCCGTTAATGTTGACTCTGGAGCAACAAAAGGTATTAGGAAATCCTATGATATAATTTAAACTTATTGAGCTACTGTTACATGTCCGGATTGATTCGGTATATATATAGTGGTATGATAATGCAATTGTCTGGCTGAGAATTCATTCAATTCCTGGAAAAACAAGTGTCCGTGAGAGGAATCCCCGAAGTGGATGGGTCTACCAGCTAGAGGAAAAAGCAAGCGCATCCTTTGCTCGAGGAGGAATTACGCGACATCCTGAAAGGCGAAGTGTTCAGGAAGGAGAGCACCATGCGCCTTTTCTAGTACTCTACACCACCGATTTGAGAAGGATGGGCGAGGCAGTTGAATTCGGGATGTGGCATATTGAAATGCGATCAAGGCAAAGAACATCGCACCGATGCAAAATGAGGCATGGGGAAGGGAGATATTCTGGCAGACGATGAAGCCCCATTGAGAGAGGAAAGCGATGATGCTATACAGGAAGAAAGTCTTGGGGAGGGCGTACGCAAAAGCTGCACCCTGCATTCCGAAATACTTTGATTGAATCGCTTGAAGATATGCATGGGCTGGAGCCGCTCCGGCCATATGAAGTTCTTCGTGACGATGGATAAGGAGTACTGAGGTCAATAGACTAAGACAGGCAAGACTGCCCGACGTATAAGCAAGAAGGGGGGAAATAGGGAGGAAGAAACAGAAGATATGAAGGCTAGATAGGACGACCAACAATTAGTAATTGGATCAGCGGTGCTGGAAGATACGGTACACACAGAAGCAATGCGGCCGAATTGAAGCTGGATTGTTGCCATCCCTTCATACAGGATGTCATGAAGGCGTCCCAGGCATGTCCGTAGACGAATTCATCGACAAAAAGGGCCTCAAGACGGTCGGCGTATCGATCGGCGGCTCGAAGAGACAAGGCGGAGATGAGTGGTTTTGTCCATTGAATTTCTTGTCGTTTGTTTGCTATAATCGAGATTTCCCGGGAAAGCCGAGATTGCTCTTCGCCGTAATGAGTCTCATACCGCGCGTACACTAGAATACAGTCAGAATGATGGTTTAGCACGGAGCACTGCCCCGACTTACTTATTATAGACCATAATCGGCCAACGATAGAAACCGTGCGTCCGTCGTTAATTCGTTCTAATTAAAATGAAGTAAAGGAAGGGCAATACGGAAAGTTTGCATTCCCCTTACCTCGTGAAGAAATTAAGAGACTACGAAATTTTTCGCAGTCCGTGCTATCATATGGGAAAGTTGATTGTGTAGAAGTGAGATTATCTATAGTGGTCGGGCGTCGTGAGGTTTAAATATGACACACGAAATTATAATTTGCCTACCAAGGAGAGCATGAGAGAAAGTGTCGATGAGATCGTCGATTGTCTTGAGAGGAAGACCACCGATGTGCATGCAAAAATTTTCGATGTGAGTCCAATATTGAGCTTCCAGCAGGGTTTCTAAGATAGAGTATCAGAATTCCGTGGAACTAACCGAAAAGGCTAGGCTTACTTAGATGCGATGAAGAAACGACAGGCAAAATTCCAAGTTCAGAGGTGTCATATGCGTCAAGCCAGAAGAGCGTCCGGACACCATGATCCACGAAATAGTAATTGCAATCATTTCCGTCAAGTTCAAGGAAGAGCTCCGTATGGTCTGTGAACGTGAAACCCTTCTCGGACGCTCGCTCCTCAACCTCTATGACCCAAGCAGAGATGTTTTCGGCGTTCACGGAATTGTAGAGATAGGACTCTGTCACGACGCGTAGACCGCATTTCCGGTGGAAGTAGGTTTTGCCCTCTGGATGAACTGAATACGACCATTTCTGCGGAAGGTAGGTTGGTCTAGCGGCGAGTTGGTTCAAAAAACACGAGATTTCATTGAAAACATCACTCACAAAGTTGAGACAAATTTCCCAGGCTCAATAATACAGCTTGAGCGCTGAACTCTAGAAATTGGAGGAATTTAGTGCTTTATAAATCGGTTGACAATTAAACCAACTCACTTGCTTGCGACGTCATATCTAGCGGTTTGTTGTGCTACAATGGGACGAAGGGATCCAATGTTTGGGGGGGCACCCTGAGGAAACTTGACCCCTCGTCGTTTCATTGGTAAAAAAGATATGGAAAATGCAAGGAAAAGTAATGCGGGAGTCGTGAGGACATGGTTCACTTTATAGCCCTGTTTCTCGTGCCACAGCAAAGTTATTGACTCAACATGACACATAGATTGCTGCCACCGTGTCATCGCCACTGAACAGCCGGCTGTAATTCTCAAAAATGAAGATCTCCCTTTTTTCACTTTGGATGGGCTTGCGGGGTGCTGTGAGGTGCTGCTGCTGAGGCCACGCTTTGTAAACTGGCAGTTTTCGGCGGTGACTAGTTTTGGATGACGATCAGATATTAAATAACAACTTTCAATAGATATTGATCACAAATATCTCATCTCCGACGTACTAGATGTATATCTGCTTGACTGAAGTTGGCTCCTGGTGGCTGTGTGGAATTTTGATATGTTCCGCCGCAACCCAGTCAGCGCAGATTGCAATGCTCATGAAAGATGTTAGACGGACTCATTCATCTCCCTGACTCAGAACCTGTGCTTTTACAGGTTCCCAGGTGACAGCGCCGTATCCACTGAAAGTCATATTCACTTATCATCGTTGAGAATAGTTAAGTTATCCTGTTTTTGGTTGAATGGGCGACTGTGGCTCAGCTGCTTATGTCATGATTCAGAGTATCGCAAAGCGTCACGGTCTCCAAACGGTCTCACCGAGTCATCCGAAATGCCCGTGCCTTGCTTCTAGGGCACTAAACCCATTCAGCTGGCCATCGCTTATCGGTTCATCTACTTGTACATGGCCGTCTTCTAAGAACGCCAAAATCCTCGAGGTATGCTTACAATTTTCAATAGCAGGCTCCCAGAACGGCTTTGGGTTGGTGTTCGTTTCACCGCCACTGAGAACAACAATAACCTGGAATTATAATTTTAATCGTTATTCTGCTAGAAAATGGCGGAGATATAAAGCCTATCTCCACATAATAAGGCCATACGGAATCTACAATATAAGAGATAATAGAATATTTTGATAAAGCGAGTCTTTTGATTAGAAGGATATCCGTAAACGGACTGGCCACGCTCGAGGTACACCTGAGGCAGTTATAAAACCTCAACAGCGAAATGAGTTTCTATACCATGGAAAAAAGGTGGTGACCGGACAAAAGGTATAAAACGAGCTGATATTGAATAGAGTGAGCCAATCAAAGGCAGAAAAAGCAAAATTTCACTACAAAGGAGGATAACTGCACCAACGCTGTAGTGATTTAAAATTTCTGTACAAAGGTGAACAAACAGGAGGGTGAGGCTAAGTTTTCTTGGATCGTACCTTCTAAGGCGTTGACCTTTTCAAAATGCTCTGGAGCTCCTCGCTGGTGTATGGAGAAGTAGCTACCGCAGATGTCGTTGTATCTAACAATTGATGGAGTGGATAAGTGGAACGGGGACAGAATGAAATGCAAAACCATGTCTCTCGGTTCACAAATGGATAAGTAATTCCACAGTAGGTCGAATCTTGATCCACGTGACGAATGTCGTGTTGCCACACACAACCAAAGCAGGATGTCATTCGATTTTGAATTTTCCTTGTTCATTGTTGACGACCTATTATTGCTGGTACATCCAAGTACCTTCCACGCCGTTCGGCCGCGCACTAGGTGGATTTTGATTGACTCTGGAATCTAGACGGGCGGTCGCCAATGACAAACATGGTGCTCGTCCTCCACCTTGCTCACTTCCCTGGTCCCTGGAAGTCCTACACCGTAACTTCCATTCATGACGCTGTTGTACTTGAATCCACCACCCTTTCCATCTGCTCAATTTTTGCGGTGAGATGCTGGGCGGTCGCTCTATGGCACAGGTGCGTATTTCGTCCCACACGTTGATCGTGTCACAGACGATTTCATGAACCCTCACCTGGCTTGTTGCCTTCTTTTTTATTTATTTCTTCTATATTTTCTAGTCATATTTCTTCACCTTATATGACTGAAGTCTAGTTTTTATTCAAGTGCGATTCTGCATTTTCTCAGAATCGGAATTCGGTATGAGCTCCTCCCCTCTTTTCTGTTTCAGTACCCTAACATCACCTCATAGGCATTACCGCGGTTTACCCCACTCACTTTGCATTGGATTTACCATCCTGGGATCGGTCATATACTTACTCACAAGACGACGGCCCCTGTCGTTTCCTCCTCTGGAGACCTGGCGCGAGCTATAAGGAGGCGGCTGAAATGACAGACTTGTCTGTGAGTCGGAGTGCGGGAGGCAGACATAGGACGACGGCAGCGCTGGCTTCTAGTCGTGTTCTCGTGAACGAGAAAGGCAGGGTGGATGTCGACGTATGTCGTCCATCCGTTCGTTGGTGTTTGGAGAACGGATTCTGCTCCTTCTCTCACATGCGCAGAGTACTACCACCCAGCCAATTTTACATGTTTTGTCTTCGACCACGTTCAACACGCTGCATACCGCCAATGGGAGCTCCCTTGAGCTTGCCGTATCCCTTTGCACTGTGTAGCGTTCTACATACCTCATTGTATCTTCATCCCGACGCTATCTATCGAACACGATATCTTCAACGGCACAATATACATCTTAACAGCTCTTCAACTGCGAATAAAGGCGTCCTTCCACTGGATTCGACAGCAACAACTGCGTCGTAGATACCATCCCAGAATCTACCCGTCCGAGTCGGACACACGCGCACCTAGCGTTCGCCCTCCCATTGTCTTCTCAAAAACGCTCCACGCTCACCTCCTTCGTCCTCGTTTCCCTCCCTCCTTGGAATCGGAGCATCCTCAAACGCAAGCTCTAAAGCACCGCAGGATCCACTTTGCAGCGGCCGGGTGGCACATCCTCGAATCTACCGTCGTTGTCATTTGGTGCCGGGTTGGGAGTGCCGAAGACGGCGGTGGACTATCCAGGCGAATATACTTCAGGCGACGCTGAAGGGGAGTGCGTGTTTGGTGCGTGGGTGCGATGCGACGAAGATTCGTGTAAACAAGACAAGGAGCGAGTTCTGGTGGGCTGGAGGCAGGGGTAGGAGGATATGGACATGTGAGCGCGTCGAGTCGTACTGGAGAGGCTAGGGAGACTCCGGGCGGGAGGTTCGTATCTAGGAGTGCACTGGATAACGCTGGCCGGAGCGACACCACTCAAATGTGTCTTTGTCCGCGTCGTCCTCTGTGCCCTCCTAGCCCCCACGTTCATCTCGCGACGGTGGCACAGGTCAAGGTGCATTAGATCCTTCCACGAATGCATGACGTGTCGATGTTCAGATTTTGATTAGGTTGTTGTCAGTGGGATTCGCTATCGAGAGACCTGGATAAACAGAACGACGGTGTCGTAGGGTACGTTTCCATGATTTCTACATCTCTTTCATTCTTCATTCTTCATCCTTGCGCGTCATCTCGTTTTGCGGTCCACCATCTTCATTTTGTTCCCTCATTTGTGTATGGTGGAATTCGAAGGAGCTGGTACTGAGGATATTATATTCAGAATCTGCATGCGCATCCCCAATTTCCATTTTCCCACTTAGATGATTAAAGTCCTCCCTCCGGGAATCTTCCCTACTGCGCCTCATCTATTTCCATATCCTGCGCGCGTCCAACTACCAGACCTCACGGATCGATCATGCCAGCGCCCTTGACATCAGTTGTTTATTCTGTACGATGGTGTATGCATTCCATAACCACCAGCACACCAAACAGCTATGTGTCTCTTGACCCATGGCAAATTCGATCCCCCGTTTTTCTGGTTTGAG
>Ga0307513_10013269_pt1 | contig 10116 bp, 13 predicted proteins | sample 15_EM_MG_FD_202174 | JGI IMG/M metagenome (GOLD analysis project Ga0307513, IMG submission 202174) | Populus trichocarpa ectomycorrhiza microbial communities from riparian zone in the Pacific Northwest, United States - 15_EM | ecosystem: Host-associated > Plants > Roots > Unclassified | place...
ATCCGAACTTGGATCAGGCCTCTCTACTTTAGGCAATTTATATCCGGATATTTAACTCAGGCATTTTCCAAAAATTCCTCAATTTTCCTCCGGATAGGCCTGAGGCCTATCCGGATTTTTTCCAAAATTTCCTCCGGATGGGGGTCAGGCATTTGACATGAAATTCACGGGTCCTCCAGGAGAGTCGTTGACATGCTTGACAGATTGAAGTTGCCACGTGCCATCTCCGATTTATTACAATTAGACATTGCGCCTAAAGCCCCCAAACTTTATTAGCGCTACACAATTGGGTTGCTCCCACATGTCGGTTCCGGCTTGAGATTCTAGGGCCGTCTACCCATGCAGGACGACCACCTGACCACGCGATTCTTTTTCGCTACCTTTTGTTTATCCCGATGTTATTTATGAAGTACATGGCCAGCTGGCCATTTGGCTTCTACAGCCGACATTCCACCCGACTCCACCCTATCTTCAACCTATCTTACTCAAATCCAACTCTACCTAATATTTCCTGATGACCATGGCTACCAAAGTGGTATTTCCTGCCCCACCACTTACGACGAACAAATTGACTGCTCAACAACGCACGCAGTTGGTGCGGAAAGCGAGGAAGATCGAGCAGCTGCTGGGCTCGACCCCTCGTTTGGTTGATACCTCTGTTAGGACATTAGGTACGTTGCTAACTTATAGATTCTTTACCACCTCAAGCTCAGGGTGAATCCAAGGTCCTATTAACCTTACGCTTTCACCTGGCCCTTCCCAGCGTCGACCCACCAAGTCAAGCCTCCGTTCGTTCGATTCTACATCATCCGGCTCTTCCTCCAGCTCACTCTCTTCACTCGCGTGGACAACCTCATTTTCGTCCAAACTGTATTCTGTTGGTCATAAACGTGGGACAACCTCAGCAAGATCTTTGGATTTAAGTGAAGACTGGCCATGCGACACCAAAGCACCCATATTGCTCCTCCCCGTCGAATCTCTGTCTACCGCCGCACTGGCCTCGTTTATCGATGATCTCGACACCGGTCCAGATCCACATCCCCGAAGTCTTGATGAAGACTTCCTACCCAACCAATCCACTCTTACTCCAACCATCCCAATCGACATCTCACCACACGACTCCGCCACCGTCTCCATATCTACGAACTCATCTCCCAATAGCATCCGCAAGCACAAGATGGATAGGCTTCGGAGGAAGCTTGGATCATGTGTCCCATTTGATCTCGTCTTTCCTAGCATCACCAAAGATGCCCCAGATTGTTCCGGGCTGAATCCGAAGGAACAACGCGTGCTGTTTTCAACCGCATCTCATCAGCAAACGAAGATAACTGCAGGGGCAAGTCGCTTCACGGACGCCCGTGATCCCGCTATGTCCCTCTCGGATGCCATAGCTGCGTCCGTTGCTCTGGCAAGAAGCCAAAGCCTGTCGCCTCCGAAACACAACGTCAGGCAAAAGCGGCCACGGTCTGCACCTGCGGCTGAGTTTAGACTAAAGGAGCGGCTCTCGTTAATTATGGAAAGCCCAGAGGAACAGCGGCTCAGCTGCTCAGACGACCACGACCTTGGAGGATACGAAGATTCCGAGTCCAGACTCGCCAAGCCTTCCATCAATCAAACTGTCTGCCCAACGCTGTTGCCAAAGCGCCCGGCTACTGCTCCAGCCTCCATTTCAACACCCCAAACTTGGGGGTCTTCTGGTGGCTCTCCGACGGTCGAAAGGAGTTTAAAGAAAAGGCCATCGAGCTATCGCAAACCACCTCCACCCCTTCCGGCCGATTTAAACTGTTAACGATGATGGGTATTGGGCTGGCCCCAGTGCGTGAAGATACCGCCTCGGCGCCTGGACTTCTATTTAAACGAGAAGCTTATGAATCTGTACGTTTATATATATATGAAAGGTCCAGCTAAGGCGCCAACCTCTTTCACTCTCCTAACCCAGATTTTATCTCTATACTGCGTGGGGCTGAAGCCTCGGCGTCAGAATGTAGGCAGCATTCATTCAATTTTGGACCTTGTAAATTTTTAATTATCTACGTACCTCACTTCGTAGTACGGCAAAGAATTCAACATCATATAAATTCTTGCATCTTGAGAATTTACCGTTGCCGACAAGGACACGGTCTACCTTCGCCCGTTGGTCAGCGACTTCCTTTCCTTTTGCGTTAGTTGGGGTCCTCGTACACTACAAATGGGCGTCACCGAGTGATTAAAATATTTAAATTATGTAACCGCCACAATAGGGACATGCGACTCGGAAGTGGTTCCGTCGGCATGGTTGGTTGGTGGTGAAGCAAGGGTGATGTTGTAGAGGCTCTTCCTATTCAGCCACAAGAAAGTATCCAAGGTGGTAGCATGTGTCTACCTACCCCTCCGTTTCCTCCACAAAATATTTGGTTGAGCGCTTGCCATTTGGGGAACATACTGATGGCATTCACCGGGTTTCCGAAACCAGAATTTCAGCAAAAATGGCAGGAATGTTGCTTTGGCTGCAATGTTTCGGTGTGGAACACGGAATTGAGTAATACACAAAGTCGGTAAGTGGGATGTCAGAGTAGTAGGGTTAATGACGAGATATCGAGGTAGGACTTGGGTAGGACATCTTAACTGGGGCCAAAACGGGAGGAGGAAATGCCTTAAAACGAGAGGGAGAACGAAGATGCAAGAATTTTATACGCAAACATGGAAGTGTTGCTCAGAGGGTGTCCTCTCGCCGCCAAATGGCCAATCCGAAAGGAGCCGTTTGCATAATTAACAATAGTGTAAGTTTAAATTTCGCCGTTCAACACAAACCTTACTGTTGAAAAATTAAAAGGGTTAAACACTTGCAGTCCGTAGGAAGGAACCGAGACAATATGGAAACACGTTAGACTGTTGATTGCCAGTGCGTTCAAAATATATGGTACGCCGTGTGTGCCTCCTCGCTTCGCAACCCAAACTGGACTGAGTTCAGCCTCGCTGAAGCAAAATTGGCAAACGAAGGACACAAATATCGTCAAAAGGAAGTACTTATATATCATTTGTTGCGTATCGGGCGGTGGATCTATGTCGAACGTCGCTCTTCTGTATCAAGTTCATTCTAACCACCACGATTGATGTTGCCAAACTGAGTCTGCTCACTCGGAGTTCCTGCATTTATAATTAGGAGACCATTGACAATATATGTAATGATAGAATATTGATATTCAGAGCATATGTCATATATCTCTTGACAAATTCAGCCTGTGCGTGCAGCACAGGCGTGACAATAAGATGCTCGTTGAGAGGCTACATGCAAGGGTTCCAGGACCCCAATACTAGCCATCGGACAGCGGATCAATTCCCTAATGTTGACAATGTCCTTGTCGGCAACGGTAGAATTACATATGACTGACGAATACCAAGATGCCCGGGCCGACATCCCCTTGGGTCGACTCGGAACTTGCTCGGAAGGATTTGCAACCCATTTCCGTTCGCATAGGGATCGGAATTGCTCGGCATATAAACAGTGACCTTCTGCGAGAGCCAGATTACTTACCCCAAGCTCATAAAATATTTCCAGAGCCTCACGTTGAAAGCACTTTACACACCATGGACCAACTTCCGTTAACCTGAACCCTCTCGTCAATATTGTCATTTGACGAGAGATCCCCCTCAGCGGCTTTCTCTGAGGCCCCCTGGTAAGTAAATATGCTCCGTCTGCTAACCGGTAACCTCACTCACCTTCAGGCATCCCGGAACACACGGGAAAGGCTACAATTAGAACCTCATCTGTTGTTGATCTTCTCCTTGCAGGAGGAAGGCGATGCAGAGAACACAGCCCCAAGCTTCAAGTCCTGTCAAGCACTATCTGCTGATCGAGATGAATAAAGGTCAAAGTACAGCTGTCCCAGTTTCTTCTGGGTAACGCTCTCTATTGTCGTGGTCTCTGCGCCCTATCGATTTACTCCACCCACACGCAGCATTGGAAAGAGGTTCTATTACAAAGCGCTTGCGGTAACTTTGCTATGAATCACGCACGCCTGTATCGGAATGAACTCACCCATCTTTGCTATGGGAATCCAGTCTGGGAGCCTAACCCGGGCACCCTTTACGATTGTGTTCGGATTGGAGATGTCGGATACTTCCAAAACGACCAATTTATGCCGCTCTTCAATATCTTACCACCTGACGACTCAAACCAAACTCGTCGCTTACCATTTCCCCAACCTGATTTTCCAGCACTATGTCTTCCAGCGAACTATCCTAACACTCAGGATAGGAACCCACTCGAAGCCGGCGTATATGCACTTGAGAGTAGCTTGACTTTCTCGGCATCGGTGGGAGTCGACAGGTGAGGATTCGGAATCATCACCAGATTCGCAAGGAATAAAAGGGTTTTACTTATTTATCGCCTCACAGCGCTGGATCGGTACTCCATGGAGAATCTTCTCTATCGTTTACGAGCGAGAAAGGAGCAGCACTCATTCTGCCATCCGAAGCTTGTCGTGAAGATACACTATACGACAAGTTGTTCAAACAGCACATGCTCAAATACTATCGTCAATGGTATACTTTCGCCTTGACGGAATGTCAACGCGATATAAAGTTATGCGACCTTATCCTCGTTACTGGTTGCGATCTCACTCGCCAATGGGCGACGGCTACCTATTTTCGTAGCCACCGAGAAATGAGTGCCGCCTTGGGAGCTCAAGTAGCTCCCGTGGCCGAGGCCAAATTTTCTTTGAGTGCAGGGTGGAGAACAAACCAGGCAATGAACACTCGTCGAGGTCCTCCTCAGGCCTTCCGTCAGCAACCCCGCCAGGACAACGACGAAACACAGAATGACAATGGAACGCTGGTCAACAATCAATGTATTTTCCTCCGTGGTTTCTACGTCAAGGATCGATTATGGGGACCCCAGGTCATGAAGGCCGGGGCGGGTTACCACGATCCAGGAAAGCGTAGTCCTGAGGAAGAGGGGGCGGAGGGTGTGTTGACTGATGATGATGTAGCTGTGGAATCATTGTTACCATTGACCCAGGTGAGCCTTTGACCTTCATATATTTAATCGATGGTAATCTTTTGTATAGGGTAAGAGCTTTATGTCGGTTCTCCTCGATTACATGTTGGAGGTAGTTGTCGAAGCATCTCCGTCATTTGGATCGAGTGCTAAGTTGTACCAGGAATCCGACGCCAACGTCGTGATTGTGAACGACTCGGACCTATGGCCATATCTAGGAGTATTATTCTTATTGCGTCTTCTATGAGATTTCGTAACTGATTGTCCTGGGCTGCCAGGAGGTCGAAAATCCCGAAAATCTTCGTGACACTTTGAAGAGGATGTCGCCTCATATCAGCGTTGAAGACGGGGGTATGTGTCGAAGATGAACTCTGAATCCCACATGATATTCTGATTTGACACCAGTGGGCTCGCTTATCATACAAGACCTCGAAGCTAGTGAATCAGCCGAGAAGGAGAACGAGCGTAGGGAAGCATTGGAGACACACGCGACGGCAGAGTTTCCGGGAATTGACGTCGATGAGGCAACTGCACCGCCTCGAAAGGGGTTCAGTTTTTTTCAAGGCCTTTCGTTTTCTACAATTATGGGCGGAAGTTTTGTGGCCAGTTCAGGAAGAACATTCACCAATTGTAAGCGAATTTCATATATCCCAAAGCCTAGCCATGTTCAAGATCAATATGAAATCGCTAAGCCGGCTCTTCGATCTCAACTCCCCGGAATGACCAACGCCCATCGGTACAAAAGGCGGTAAGTTGTCATGACCTTTCTGAAGTTTCGGAATTGATTGTCCTGAGCTAGGGGGTCTCTGATAACGTGCCCATGACTTGCATTAACTGCCGCCAAAAGAAGCTGAAGGTACATCACCGCATTATACTGCACATTTTGCATTCTGACTTTTTTCTTTTTCGATCCCAGTGTCACACACCAGATAAAAAACAGAGGGAGTGTCCCCATTGCATTGAGGCCGGTGTTCCTTGCGAATATGACCCAGTCAATCCCTCGCCGACAACGGCGAATACCCCACACCACGACTCCCCTCTCATTCGCCAGCCTCTTCACCGAGGGCCCCAAAGCCTCTCCCGCCCAGGGTACTATGCCACCCAACCCAATAATATGCAGGAAGAACAGTGCGAGTACCTCGAATGGAAGGGGTTTGTGAGCGGTACCGATACCCAGCAGCGCGTTCGGCCAATGCACATCTGCAGCACCACCCCAGATATCATTGTCTGTTCACATTCGCAACACATTCCAGGAGATAAATGTTGGAGGGGAACGATCGACAGCTTCTTCAACGGATCAGTAGAACGGAGAAAAATCAAGAAACCACCAGTGAACGAATCTTTCCTGTGCGTCGATACCCAGTTTATCAAAGCCTTCGTTCTCCTCGCTATTAATCACGTTAACATCCCACTGGAAATCGAAGCGACCCGACACAACGAATCCGGAGAAGTCCTGGTTCACATATCTCTTCTTCCAAACCAACTCAACCATTTCTTCCAAAGAAATTTGACAATCCTCGAAGTCGACCGCCTTCTTTGTGGATATCCCCCCTTTTACCGCGAAGTCCTCAATTGCAATGGCATACGGGTTCCTTCTCCAATCCGAACGGACTATGACGTCTCCCGTGGGGGATGGGTAATAGGGGCGGGGCTCAGTTCCACGAATCCCATTCCAGTTTATGTCGATAAATTCTACCAAGACACAACTATTCGAGGGGAGGTTTTCTGGAGGGCTCTGACCCACGTCAAAGCCCTACTCGAGAACAACATAAGACTCCTATACCTCGACAATGCACTCATCTCCAAGAGAATCAACGCAGTCATCAACGGGCTCACGCATATTATCGACGAGAAGACAGATAGCGGTCTCGACCGTGCGTTGCAGGATAGCGGCCTGATGTCTTACACACCCCGTATACTCACCCAAGAGGAATGCATTCGCGCGATGAAGATCTTCAATGGAAGCTGCAAGTTAGATAATGATGGCCTCGCGAATCTGAAGACACAGCTTCAAGGAATGATCCTTGAGGTTCTGAAAGCAGCACTCCTGGGGGCGAAGGCATGCATAACGTATGTCAAGGACCCAGGACGAGAGTTGGACCTGAATATTCCTGCGATCCTGGCGAATTCAGAGAGGGTATTTCTGCGAGGATGCCGAGCTGATCCTATCTCCAGCAGAGGTACCATCGGGGCGAGACTGATCGATTTGGTAGCGACCATGCATTGATGCATCGCGCGCAAAGATTGGAAATTGCTACTTTGTGTGCAGTCACCTTTCTTTTTCAAGTAAGCTTGAAGGAAGCACTTCTCTAGCGGTTAATATATCTTGCGTTTATCATGGTGCCGCGGTTGTCATATATTTCTTATTGCGTTAACTACATATCTCTGTCGATCCCTCGTAGTCCCTAGTCAGATCAAACCAACACATGTGGTGACAATGAAAATACTCGATGCTAGAAACTAGATTGGCCAACAAAGATGAAATCCACAGAATAATTGGATCACACTTTCGCAGAAAGTAGCGATCCACCGGGCGGCAGTATACATCATCCGCTCTCGTCAACCGACCCTCTTTTTTATTCGTCTTAAATCAAAAGAAAAATTTCGGCCATCTCGGCGAGAAAAGTAAATAAATTCGTGAACACTGGGTCGTAATAGTACAGTACATTGACAGTACGGATCTGATCGCGAAACGGATGCGATGTTTTACAGTACATCGGTAAAACGCGACCACTAGTCAGGGATCTGATTGGCATTGCCACAAATTTAAAACGAATGAATTTTACGAAAAGTGACGTGATTGAAATGGTTGATTGTGACCCAACTGCGACGATAGACGCCGGTGATGTTATGGAAGTACCTACTATGTAACCTTGACTGCTGTCTTCGGTCCCAAAACTATGCCTGTGCTCCTTCGAGTCAGCACTCATAACTTGGGCCTCACAAGTTCTTTCAGTCCGTGCCTTCCTTACGATTTCTACCTTTGAGTTTTGACGACGTTGAGTACGCCGAAAGCTACCGACCCGGTGGCTTTCACCCTGTGGTGATCTCTGATCTCTTTGCCGAAGGTCGTTACAGAGTTGTCCACAAATTAGGCTCTGGAGGTTCGCCGACAATCTGGCTTGCTCGCGAGCGAGGTGAATTTGGAGGACCCGTGACTATCAAAGGCATGCGCGCTGAAGTATCGTCTAATAACTCTGTCGAGGAAGTTCCAGAATTGAGCGTTCCTCTATCCGTTTCATCCCATGGTCCTGGCGCGAACATCCAAACTCCCAAGGATATTTCGTGGAAGTTTGGGCCTAACGGGTCACACCTCTGTCTGATCTATCGACTCGCTGGGCCTAACATTCTGTCCATGTCGTTTAGCCCGGGAAGAGTTGCGGGAAGTAGACATCTGCAGAAAGACCCTGCCAAGAAGGTAGCCAAGCAGTTAGCTCGCGCGGTAGAGCTCGTGCACGCTCGCGGCTTTGTCCTTGCTTTGTCCATGGAAGTTCGTGACAATTTTTGTGCCAGAAAGATTAGCAGCTGACAAAACAAATTCAGACATTACATCGTCCAATGTCCTGTTCCGCGTTGCTGAAAATGTTGTAAAGTGGTCGGATCAAGAATTTTATCTCAACCTCGGCCAGCCAAAGATGGAGGACATTGAGACTTTGGGCTACAGTCCCTTAGGACCTCACACCTACACAACTCGTTGCCTATCAACAATGCACGCTTCACCATTCTCCAAGACATCCTCGTCATTGGCTTTGGACAATCTTCCCCCTTTCTCGCCCCCCCAACAGACAACGAGCTGGCGACCGCACCCGAGTACCTATCTCCGGAAGCTCATTTCAAAGGAAAGATTGGACCACCAGCTGATGTTTTGGCACTGGCCTGTACGAACTTTCAAGTCAGTGCAGGATTCCCCCTCTTTGAGGCCTCCCTGGGAGGGACAGATGTCATCCTTAAGAAAATTGTGGCTACACTCGGTAAGCTGCCAGAGCCATGGTGGAGCGCGTTCAAGAATCGTCACCTGTGGTTCGGCGAGGATAGGGAGCAAGTCTCCAAAGCCTACAAAGAAAACGTCAGTCAAGCAGAAGTTAGCAAATATCGGTAGTAAAGATGTACTGCCGGCAACTGGGGATGGCCCGATGATGGAAGGGCATGGAACGAGGTTGGACGACGCCAAGATTGAGCTACTAGGCGATTTTCTGGAGAAGATGTAATCCACAGGATAGGATTAAAATTTGCAAAGTTGTTGCTCATCCTTGGTTTGCTCTCGAATGAGTGTGCCGAGAACTTGCTGTATGCTGTTGGCATGCTGAGGGCTGCACTGAGGTCCCTTTGTTCATATTAGATACTCATATACTATGCAGGACCTTTCCTTTTGTTGTTGGGTGGTTTATAGTTGGCGAGGGAGCTGACAGTCCAAGTAATCTTTGAATGAAGGTTTATAGCAGCGGCTGGCCGTTCAATCAATTATTCACAGAACGCTTCTGCTCGTCAGTCGCAAACACATCCTTGAGTTTATCAACAGGCACAAGGAGATGGATTTAAAAGACGGGGGAAATGTTTTCGTCCCTTCAAACTCGCTGCTGCCTTCGCGAAAGCAACTTCTCCAATGACCTTCATAAGCTAAAAATGAAAGTGAAGAAATGCTACCACAACTGGAAAGCGGCTCCTTGGAATCAAATAAACCAGTAACTTGAATCTCACTGGCAAGAGCATGAACTGAACTGGGGTATTTATTATCGACTCGGACGGTGGAGTAAATAGATCTATGAGGTTGGGGTAAGAGCTTCCAAGGTTGACGTGGGGGAAAGTTTATCGAATTGTTGTTCCAACGCTCAGACAACTTGGCGGGAGTATCAGGCGGTCGTCCAAATCCTTTATGGCGACCCCCAATTTCTCCATGTCGCGTAATCCATGCCACAACAAGACTGGGTGAGAGCGCAGAGCGCGAGAATTCCTTGCCTCCATGAATTTGATGGTTTTGATTGCAGGGTTACACACGATAAAAGATGGCAGAAAGCCATTAAATAATTTTTTGATACTGGCCTCTGATATCTGTCCGCACACGACACGGATACCAAGGGTGTGGACGGTAGGTGGTAGAGTCGTCGTATATGGGCCGAGCATGCTCCACGAGTGGACTG
>Ga0307513_10013270_pt1 | contig 10116 bp, 4 predicted proteins | sample 15_EM_MG_FD_202174 | JGI IMG/M metagenome (GOLD analysis project Ga0307513, IMG submission 202174) | Populus trichocarpa ectomycorrhiza microbial communities from riparian zone in the Pacific Northwest, United States - 15_EM | ecosystem: Host-associated > Plants > Roots > Unclassified | place...
ACCATGGTTGAACACAACCATGGTCTTCCGTCGATGATGATTTAAGAAAGAGATAAAAGAAAGTAGCTTTCCTTAGCATATCGAGTTTGAAGTCAAAATCATTGTTTTTTCTACTTTCGAAATCTCATAAAATGTGAACTTCTCAGTCTATGGGAAATTCACATTTTATGGGCCACACACAACCATGGTTGAACACAACCCAAGCCCCTCGAGTATATATGTAGCCACAATTCTTGCAAGCAGTATTCATATTCAAACCCCCACAAAGCGAACAACAAAGCCTGGTGAAACAAAATAGACCCAAATTAATGAAGAGCTGAGCTTATACAGAGTTTATAACACCATCAAACAAGACCAATGTCTAACAATAATTTTATGAGATTTCGAAAGTAGAAAAGACAAAAACTTTGACTTCAAAATGTATGCCAAGTACAAATACAAACACTGACAGAAAAAATGTATGCCAAGTAAAGCTCGTGTCTAGTAGCAGAAATTGCAGAATGCAATAACAAGCAACGAAATGGCATAGATTATCCAAGTAGCCCACTTGACGCCAGGGGGGAATGGGATTGAAATGGTGATGAAAAACACGGTGGCTGCCAGGAAAACTGCAGCTCTGCAGCTTTACCCAACACTTTGGATGTCATCGGAAACTTGGCGGGGTTGATAAAATGTGAAACAAAGAGGCAAGAAAAGATAATTGCAACAAGGATACAGACTAAATGCAAGGAATCGAGTTTGGAATCAGTAATTTGGTGAAAATGAAGGGCTATTTCAAGTCCTGATGTGAAGCAGATGCTTACAAATGTCTTTTGCCATTCCATTTCCTGCTGAGCAAGGAGCATGTTGGCCAGCTCTTCTTCTTGGTTCATGGTGGGAGGTGGTAGCTGCTGTGATGCTAGTTGTCCAGCTCTATGCCAGAGTCGGGACACAGATTGTGGAATTGAAAGAATAAAACCCTTGATTACTCGAGCACCATTCTCCATGGTTTTCCTGTGCTGTATGCTATAAAGTTTGAGAAGACTGGGAAATAATTTATAAGATACGAAAAAAACTATCGGAATATATAGTACCTTTATAAAAAAAAATTATATATATAATTCATAATTTTTTTTAATTTGAGATTTTTACTTTTCGTTTTAAAAATATTTTTAAGGAAATTTAATTGTTTTTATTTTTAATATCAAAAATAAATTCTTTAAAAAATATATTTTAATTTATTTTTAAATAAAAAATACTTTTAAGGAATAAATACTAGCAGCACTAAAGCTTCAAAGTCTACAAGTGCTAGAATTGAGAAGGTAATAATGATGTACACAGAGAAAAGACATAAGAAAATGGAGAAACGTAGAGAAACAATGGTAAATCCTCTCTCTTCTTCTTTTTTAGTTTTTTCACAGAGAGACTTTAATGAAGATTATGGCCTCCTAGGTTAAATGATCACGACAATCTTCTTTTTTTCCCCTGATTATGGAGATCTGTGTGTCAGTACGTGGATGAACGTCAATTTATAGACCGTGAAGTTCAAACATAAGGGCTTCCTACAAACGAATATTGAAAAGTACTAGAATTGGCGCTAATTGAGTCACACCACTTTACTACTGTGCAGTTCTTTCCTCAGCTCTTCATTAATTTGGGTCTATTTTGTTTCACCGGAAAAATCGAGAACCAGAAAGGAAAAAAATCGAGTAAAGTTGTAAAGAACTGCACAGTAGTAAAGTTGTGTGAAACAAAATTAACTCAAGAGCTCAGAGAGAATTTGCACACAGGAAAAAATATAAAAAACCTTAAATTATTGTTGTAAAAAAGAAACAGATCGAGAATCACCTGAATATTCAGCTTTATATGCAAGAATACTTATGGTATACAGTAAGTGCAGCTCTTTCCTGATTATGGAGATCTGTGTGTCAGTACTTTATGAACGTCAATTTATAGACCGTGAAGTTCCTCAATTCTTGCAAGAATACTTATGGCTATATACTTATAATAGTTAAAAAATAATAATAATGTCTCCACTGTTTGATTCCCCAAGTAAAGTTCCTGATTTACTTGTAGTTAATTTATATTTTTTAAATACACCAGACTGATTTGAGGATACATATTTAAGATTGTTTAGAATAAAAATTTAGTTTAATTGGTGTACAAACTGGTATGAGATAACTCTTATCATTGAATTAAAATAATTTTAAGATTTAGAAACTTATACAAGTAATCATGAATTTGTCCCTTTAACACACATTAGTCCTTAACTAATCACTCACGATGTCTTAAATTATTAGATTAGTTGTCGGTGAACAATCACCGGAAGGTGGAGGTTTAACACCACAGCCACAAAGCGACAAAAAACAACAGTTCCCAGGTGCGGCGTTCGGCGGAAAAATAAAAAATTAGCAATCAAACGTCCCAAAAATCGAACTTAAAAAAGTAGCAGTAAGAAATTTCAAAAGCAAACTTAGCAATCACACTAGCCTCATTCGTTTTTTTTGCACCATTTCCTAGTGTGCTCGTGTGCCTTTAAAAAATTTCAAGATTCTCTTCTTCTCCCTGTTTCTTTCTTTTGTTTCTCCCATCATGGCATCATCTGTGACTGGCACTGGTTCTCCTTGTGGAGCATGCAAGTTTCTCCCACTACACGTTTTAACAGTTTTATCGACGGAATTTTTCTGTCGGTATAAGACACATATTCTGTCGGTAATTAATTTACCAACAAAATCACTAACAAAAATGCTCCGTCGGTGAATCTTTCATAGGTAATTTTTTGTCCGTCGGTAAATCCGTTGGTAATAAAAAAATATTATTACCAATAGAACAGTCGCGTAAAAAAAAATTACCCGCTCAATTCCATCGGTATATCCTTCGAAAAATACCATAGGTAATTCCGTCGGTAATTATTTAAAAACATTTTTTAAAAAATCCATTTTATAAAATTATAAAATAATTAAATTAACATAAATCAACATTCTATAATATATACTCAAAATGCTTGGAAATAAGAATAAGAAAATCAACTCAAACAAATTTTCAACAAATAAATAAAACAAAAAAATAAATTCAACTAAAAAAATTCATATGAAAAAAATGAAGTTGGAATTGCTAAAAATTTAAAAATCATATAAATAAATCAACTAAAAATTGATCCCATATGAAAAAAAAAATCTCACAACAACATTTATACAATTATTAAGAGCAAAAACAATTAAAAATAAAATAAAAAACAAATATAGTGAAAAAAATCATGAAAAAAGAAGAAAAAAGAAAAATCTTACCTTAATGTAGTTGCAAGTGAAGGTAAGGAGAGAGAAAAAATTTCGTAAATCATATTAATTAAAAAAAACTAAGAGGATAAAAGAAGAAAGAAGAAGAAGACATACCCGAGCATGAAGGAGATGAGGATAGAAGAGAAGAGAAAGAAATAGATATTGATGTTTTTTACATATAGTGAAGAAGAAGAAGAAGAAGAAGAAGAAGAAGAAATGAGTTTGTCTATTGTGAAATAAGGGGATTCAGGCTTTTTATTTGGGCGCGTTAGCGACGGAATTACCGATGGAGAATTAAATATTAATATTTTTTAATTATTCTGTCAGTAATTCCGTCTGTAATATTTAATTTAAATTTTCAATTTCATAAAAAGTTTTCAGAAACCGCCAACAATCACCGACGATTTTTCACTCTGTCGGTGATTCCGTCAGTAATATTTAAATGAAAATTTTAAATTAATTGAATTTTTTCAGAAAACCGGCAAATAACACCGACGACTTTTCAATCCGTCGGTGATTTTGTCCGTAAAAAACAACAATTAACAGTGCAATTGAAAAGTGAATAGTTCTGGAGCTCTTTGAAAAATTCCGACGGATTTACCGACAGACTTTACCGGCGGAATAATTCCGTCGGTAATTTCGTTGGTAAAAAATGACACGTTATCATTTTTTTTTCTTTGTTTTAAATTTTTTTCCCACTGTAATTTCCTCAGTATATACCGAGGGAATATTTCCGTCGGTAAAATCCCTTGAAAATTTACCAACGAAAATATTCCCTTGATATTTCTGTTTGTATTTATTGATTTTCTGTAGTGTCAGAAGGAAATGTGCCTCCGGTTGTATCTTTGCACCTTATTTTTGCTCTGAACAAGGGGCTGCTCGGTTTGCAGCCATTCATAAGGTTTTTGGTGCTAGTAATGTTTCCAAGTTGTTGCTGCATGTCCCGGTTGCCGATCGTTATGAGGCGGTTGTCACTATTGCCTATGAAGCTCAAGCAAGGATCAGAGACCCCGTTTATGGATGTGTTGCACATATTTCTCTTGTATCTATAACCTAAGAAGAGCTAAGGGGAAAATTCACATTTTATGAGATTTCAAAAGTAGAAAAAACAATAACTTTGACTTCGAACTCAAATATGCTAAGGAAAACTACTATCTTTCATCTCTTTCTTATTCTCCTAAATCCGGATAATAAATTGAGTAGTATTTTCTACGTTATCCACACTCCAATATCAAAGCCTCCGTGATCTATCCATGGCCTAAATTTATAAGCTCAATCACTATCTATCCATGGTCTAATTAGTACATCACTCACCTCCTTTCTATGAGTAGCAAGGACAATCCAGTAATATAACATCCAAAAATTTGCAGTATACGTACAAAAAGCCTCCGTGATCACTTCCACACTCCAATATCAACAATAACACCCCAAACCCACCTCCAAATTTGTCTTCTTTATACATTCAAGCACACGGATAAAGCTAAATATAAGTGAAGACTGCCTTTTTTTGCGCGTGTATAAGGCTTGAGATTTTTTTTCTGGGTTTTGGTCCAAAAAAGAAGGCACTGATTTCAAATGAAGGTTAACAATCCTAACCTCAACTTATTTATTTTTATATTTTAAAAGAATTTTTTTAAAAAACAATTTATTTATTTTAAATTAAAAATTTATTAGTATTTTTATATCAAATTATTTTAATATATTAATATCAAAAATAAATTTTTAAAAATAAAAAACAATGTTATTTTAATATATTTTAAAATAAAAAATATTTTAAAAACAAGCAATACTATATTCTTAAATATTCATAACTTGTGTTCAAAGAGATTTGATTTCTATTTAAAATTAGCTTTGAAAAAAAAATCATACAAGTAATTCAAATTAAAAAAGCAAAACTATTATTACTATATTATTATAAAAAACATTAAATGTTGCCAAAATAATTTTTACTATCTGGATGGTTTAAAATTTTGATTTTTTTTTAATTTTATCTTTAAATTTTTTAATTGCTTATTAAGCTAAATTCAAGGTAATTAAATCAAATTAATTAGTTAACAAAGTTGAAAGACAGATGATAAAAATGGAAAATACATCATTTAATGATTTCATTTTTTTTTAAAAAAATTATTATATTATATCTATCAAGTCTTTAAATATCTTTTTAATTTAATTTTAATATTAAAATTTATTTTTATTATTTTTTTATTTCTAGTTTGAGGAGAAAGAGATAGAGGTTATGGAATTTTTGCTATATAGAGAAAAAAAATGTTATTAGCGATGATTTTGACTATTAAAATGGTTGATATTAGTGTTAAGTAATTTTATTAAGTGTTTGTTTATATGAATTATTCTGGGTCGCATCCCTAAATCCACCTATATATACCCTATGTTTTGTTAATCATTTAACTTGATCAAAACTCCCTCGCAAAAAGCTGCTCAAGACTCAAGAATGATGGCCGACCGTTCATGGCTCTTCCCTGGAGGTACCCGAAAAAAACAACATGACACGATAACTTTGCTAGATCTTGCTAACTATGCAGCACCAATTGCAGATATGAAAAAGACATGCTGGCTTTCACAGGTTGCCATCACATTCTTACAGAAACTGAGAATAAGGAGTTAACGGAATAAATGGAGTAGCACACCGGAGAACAAAATTATCAAAGGCACAAAGCAGTGATTTGAAGGGTTTTGCCCCATGACTACAACAGGGATTAGTTGCAGTGTTTCTTGAGGCGATGGGATTTACTTCTGCAGGGAAAAATTATATATGGTCGTGACGGAATTAAATCACTCGATCGTAGCTAAGTACCTAAATATATACTGTGGAAAAAGGAAGAAGAATTGAAGCCAAATAAGGACTGCCAAAACCAGCTAGCTGCCATGGACTAGTCGAGAGTGGTGTTTTTGTTCATAGCTATGATGGTAGTATGGCCAAAGGCAGTTACAGGTCACAGAAAATATGAAGGAATTTTGTTGATTTGCAAGATGAGATTTCCAATGTTGAAAATTCTAGCTTCAATGAAAATGAATGGTAGCATAACAAATTCTTCTAGGTCCACAAACGCACGTCTCTGTTTCAGTGTAAGACAGAGGTTTTTTATTTCAACGGCTCAAAACTCAATTTACAGGGAAAACTGTACTCGCAACAGTCCACATACTATCAGAAATTCAACTATACCAATCTAGAAAGAGGATTGAAAAAGTAAGAACAAAAAGGAAAAGCAAGGGAAAAGTCATGTATAGGAATATTCTAGTTGGTGTAATCATTTTTTTTATGGTTTGGTTTTATTATTTTTCAATTATTTTTTTTTAATTTTCTTAATTTTTTATTTTATCAATTTAATCAGTTTTTCAGTTTATTTTACTCATCACTATTTTCTTTTTAATTTATCAGTTGCTATTTATAGGATAATAATGAATATATTGGGATGAGTTAAACCTGATTAAAAATTCTAAAATCCAATTGGCTTTATCATTTTTAATTATTTGATGATTTAACTAGTCTCAAATAAATCACTTCATATCACAACTTAAGTCATGTATAGAAATGATTTATTGGCCCTATATTGGGTTAATTAAATTCAACCTAGATCGTAGATAAGGTCCATAAAAGAATATATGATTATTATTTGGACAAGAAAAATTAAGCGGACCTTTATTTGAGATGGATTTTGTCATCAGCCGAATGTTGGAGTTTGAGAAAAGTCAATCGGACCTTAACTTAGCCAAGAAAAATTAATCGCAAGTTTAATTAATTTTAAACTCTAATCGCTAAGTTTTTAATTGTTTTTGGCACCCTATCTTAACCTTCAAAAACTTTATTTATTTATTTATTTATTGACAAATCCTTCCAAACTATAGTTGGTTTACACCTTTTTTAAATTAATGTAACTCAGTTGAGAGGCAGCATATTATAGGAGTCCAATCACTCATAAGTGAATTAATATTTTAAATAATGTAACTCAGTCGAGAGGCAGCATATTAATTAATGTAACAGTGTAAGTGAATGAACTCAAATAATACAAGTGAATTCCCCAAAAATTATTTTGATTCATTTCAAAATAAAAATCACTTTAAACTGTAATTGCTATTACAATCTAAGCAGGTTTTTAATTATTAGTGGCACCCAGTATGGGCTATCCTTAACCTTTGAAAACTTTATTTATTTATTGGAGAAATCCTTCCAAACGATAGTTGCCTTACCTTTTTTTAATTAATGGAACTCAGTCGAGAGGCAACATATTATAGGAGTTAATCATATTATAGGAGTCGAATCACTCATAGGAGATTAAACCTAAAAAATATTAGGTATAGACCTAATCAATGAAGATGAGTCAATCATATTATAGGAGTCCAGTGCAATTAGTAAGTCTTTACTCATTCTTAGCAATATCTATGTTGTAAAACCTGAGAATAAAACTCTACCAAAAAACAAATAATATTCTGGCATGTTATATGTTAGAAAGTTTACTGTAGGGAAAAACATGAAAACTTAATATAAAATTTCATGAATCAAATGCATATATTATGTGAGCTGAAAATAAAATATATTAATCATTATATAAAAAATGTTATTTTATATCTCAACCTAATATTTATCTACCACTTTCTTCCGATTGATCATTATATATTTTTTATTAAAAATATTATTTTAAATAAAAAATACTTTAAAAATTTACCAGACCAAATACACCAGCAAAGTGTACCAGAAGAAGCTTCGTCGTTGATTATTATCAAAATTAGAAGAAGCTTTTTTCAGTCTAGAAAAGTACAAGGATGAAATTGAACAGAATTAAACTATCAGAATAGAGGGATAAGATATCACTAAATTTAAAGGAGCAGAAAATAAGTTAGTTTTAAAACCCAATGCCAAAACTCAACAAGTCAACCTCCTTCAAGTCTTTAGAAGTCAAGTCAATATTGAACTTCTTTTAAATTTATCCTGTTTTCAATGATTACATAACAAGATGGTGATTGAGCTTATAAATTTAGGCAGGACAATCCAAATGCCCTTGAGATTCTCAGCCAGGTCTGTGTCATATGGATTATTACTCAATTAAGAAAACCTTGTAAGCTTCTTTTTTTAGTTCAAGAAAAGCACAAGGATGAAATTGAAAAGAATTAAACTATGAGAATGGAGGGAAAATATCAGTAAATTTAAAGGGGCAGAAGATAAGTTAGTTTTAAGACACAGTGCCAAAAGTCAACAAGTCAACCTCCTTCAAGTCTTTAACCACTCCTCATCGTTCCACTTTCCAGCCATGGATAAGAAGATCTGAGGAGTGAGAGGACTTGTTGCCAGAAAAACACTGTCGAAATACAAATGGATTTTGAACATTTGGTAATACCCGCAGAGTTGAGACTACGGGAAAAGATGGAAAAAGCGTTATCGTTGCTTAAAGATTCTTTAGGAAGTGGTTGTTTTTTTGCACAATTTTGGGCTGAAGATAGGCGTGGATTGATCCCGCAGAATCAGTCTTACCCTCACCTGTGCGTCCCAAATTCTACGCTACTTGAATATCGTCAACTGGAGGGTCGGGAATGGCTTTCAGGCCACGACATTGTGGATCGGGTATGGAATTATGGGCGTAAATTTCCAGAATGGACTTCAAATGTAAGTTATTACAGACCGAATGAATACGCACACCTATCAGATGCCATCTCTTGTGGAGTAAGGGGTATTATTGCCTTTCCGGTCTATGAACCCCATCAATCCAACTATTGCTGTGCTGCGCTGGAGCTTGTGACCATGGAGGAGAAACAGGATTTTGATTTAGAGAGAGAAAAAGTTTTCCAGGCTCTCCAGGTTTGTTTTCATTATATATATATATTTTTTTCAATCAGATTTTGTTGAAAATAGCACTCAATTTATTGTTGTAAACTCTACCACAAAGCAATTCACTCAAATTATCTGAAATATCCTTATTGAATTCAAAGCAAACTGTTGGCATTACAAAGAGATAAGATTGAAACAAAACAACCCACTTCACTTTTTATACTGTAAATAGTTACAGAAAACAGTTAGAAGACTAGTAGGGACAATTTCAACAATAACTCTAACAACCTAACAGCCCCACAATTATAATCAGGAATTAGGAGAATAAGAAAGAGATGAAAGATAGTAGTTTTCCTAAGCATATCTTTAAGCGTTCGCATTTGCTAGTGTTCTTGAAGTGAAACAGTCTTTAAGCTTTTAATTGGAGCTCATGAGGCATCCCTTATTACAACTTCAATCCAAATTATTTTTGCCATTAAATTATATGTGCAAAGAGACATATTTGTCTTATTTGATGGTGTTTTAAACTCTTTAGAAGCCCAACTGTTTGCAGGCTGCCAATTTATGGACCAGATTACCTCGACCTCGACCTCCACCTCGACCTCGACGTCGTCCTCCTCAGGTATGTATCAGTAGTACCTTACAGTTTTTTCTATGCAAAATTAGGCTGTCTTTTTCTTTGTCTAATAGAATTTTTTTCCCAGTGTTTTATTGAGGTTCGAAGAGCTGCCTTAACTGAAATCGCTGATGTTACCAGAGCTGTATGCCAAACACACGGATTGCCACTTGCTCTGACATGGATTCCCTGGGAACATAATGATATTTTAAAATTACGTAATTTAAGTTTTCCTTGGTCAGGTGAACTTGCAATAGAGCGTACAGCTTGTTATGCAGACAAGGAGAGGCAAGGCTTTGTGCATGCTTGTGAGCAGCTATTTCTGATCACAGGGCAAGGTGCTGCTGGACAAGCCTTCAAAACATGTCTTCCTTCCTTTGAGCCTGATGTGAAGGAAAAGCATGTAAGGGAGTATCCTCTTGCTCATCACGCACGAAAGTATAATTTGAATGCTGCGGTTGCAA
>Ga0307513_10013272_pt1 | contig 10116 bp, 7 predicted proteins | sample 15_EM_MG_FD_202174 | JGI IMG/M metagenome (GOLD analysis project Ga0307513, IMG submission 202174) | Populus trichocarpa ectomycorrhiza microbial communities from riparian zone in the Pacific Northwest, United States - 15_EM | ecosystem: Host-associated > Plants > Roots > Unclassified | place...
CTTGCGTCCTTCGCGCTTGCCGATGTTGTAGAACGCGTTGCCGCGGGGCTGGACGATGCGATCGATGGGCGCGCCGCGTTTCTCGAGCGCCGGGAATTCGAGCAGAGTCTCGGGGCCGACACTGACCGTGGTGGCTCCCTGTCGCAGCTCGACGTTGCCGTCGCGGCCGGTGCGAACCGAGGCCGGCAGCTCGAGCACGGCGCCGGCGCGCACATTGCGCTCGACCCCGTTCATGGTGATGTGCACCTCGCCCTTCAAACTCACGACGACGATGTCGCCGGAATCGACGGCGAATGCCGCGGGGGCTCCGAGCAGCGCCGCGCAGGCGAACAGCAGCGCGGCCGTCAATCTAACTACATGGGACATGGCTGAATGCTTCTTGTAGTCGCACGACATAACCTGAAATCCCCTTCATTGTTTCCGGCACATCGTACTAAGCGAATCCCTGAAACAATGTGAGACGCATCGCATCGTCGCGCGCGATCATCCGGGAGAATGCGTGCCATTCCTTCCCGGGCTTTTGAATATGTTCGGACAGCTGACAATAAGTGGAGTCACCCGGCGCTTCCTGCGCTCCACCGCACGCCGCGCCTGCACGCTTGTCATAATTTCGCTGGCCGTGTTCGGCACGGATGGTCCGCGCGCATTCGCCGCCGCCGGTGTCGAACTAACTACTTCGGCGAAGCCCGCACCCCAATCTGCGCCCGCCGCCACTCTGACCACCGTCATCATCGACGGCTCGAGCGTTTATTCGCCGCCACAGCTGTTCGCCACCTACCGCGACCAGCTCGGCCGCCCGAATTCGCGCGAGGTGACACGCGCCATCGCCAGTGCGCTCGCCGACCTCTATGTGCGCGACGGATACGTGAAGCCGGAGTTCACGCAGGACGATGCGCTGACCTCGCGCGGGGTTCTGCGATTGCAGGTATACGAGGCGCAGGTCACCAGCGTGATCTACGAGGGCGACGGCGGAAGATTCAACGACGCGCTGGACGACATCGGCGCGCGGCTCGAGAACACGCGCCCGTTGCGCAAGGATGACGTGGCGCAGGCCCTGCGCTCCATGCGCCAGATCGCGGGTCTTGCCGTCACGGCGACCACGCGCCGCGATCCGGACATTCGCAATGCATTCGAGCTGGTGGTGCAGGCGGACTTCTCGCCGATCGACGGCGTGGTACGCATGAACAACCGTGGCACGGACCAGGTGGGTCCGGCATTCATGCTCGGCCAGGTGTTTGCCAACGGCTTGCTTGGGCGGCAGGAGAAGATCGGCCTCATCTTCGCGGCCGCCACCGATCATGACGAGTACCTGGGCGGAGGCCTGTACGTCGACACCGCGCTCGGCACCAGCGGCACGCGCGGCAACGCCCTGCTCTTCCGCTCGCATTCGGCGCCCAACGAAGCACCCGTCAATCTCGACGATGAGTACACCCGCGAGCGCCTCACGTTTCGCGTCTCGAAGCCGTTCCAGCAGCGTTCGGAACTGTCGCTGAGCGGAAGCCTTGGATTCGAGGCCGATGATCTGACCATCGATCGCGTCGGAGACATTGTCCGCGACGACCGGCTGCGCATCCTGGAAGGCGCGCTGCGCGCGGGTTGGCACGTGGGAGCAATCCAGTTGTCGGCGAACCTGCAATTGCGACAGGGCCTGGATGCGTTCGGCGCCGGCCTCGATGCGGCCGATCTTGCCCACGACCCACGCCGCGCCGATTTCCTCGTCACGTTGATGCAGGCAAGCGCGTACCGGCGTTTCGCCGATCGCTGGTCGGTGCGTTTCGACGGGTTCCTGCAGAACAGCGGCTACGTGCTGCCCGACAGCGAGCGCTTCAAGATCGGCGGTGACCGGCTCGGCCGTGGATTCGAAGTCGCCGAAATCGCGGGTGACAGCGGAATCGGCGGCAAGCTCGAGTTGCGCCGCGACCTCATCAATACCGAGTCGTTCATCGGCCGGCTGTCGACGTATGGCTTCTATGACATCGGCGCCGCCTGGAAGCAGGACGCACCCGGTCGCGAGTCCGCGGCCACCGCGGGCGCAGGGTTCGCGATCCAGGGCGCCGCGCTCACCGGCTATCTCGAAGTCGCCTCGCCACTCACCGGTCCCGACATCGAAGGCAATCAAGCGGCGTCCGTGTTCGCGGAGATCAGCTACCGCTTCTGAATGTGCGCAAAAGCGATTGGGATTCGTCACATTCGCGCGCTATAACATCGTCCTCCCAAACAACAATCAATGCGGGGACGTGGAATGACTAATACGTACAAGGAAGAGTCGCTCGAGAGCGCCGGCGGCCTGTTCACCCTGCCCGCGTAGCGGTGCTGCTCGAACGCCTGGGCCCCCTCGACCATGTGCTCGAGATGCACGCGGCCGAGTTGGGCGCCGACTTCACCGCGTATCGGAATCACGCCTATCGCGTGGTGAATTTCTACGCGGCGCTCTCGCCCTGCGCCGGCGACGCACTCGAGAAAGTCGCACTGGCCGCGGGGTTTCATGATCTGGGTATCTGGACCGCGCGCACCTTCGACTATCTGGCGCCGTCCATCACGCTTGCTTGCAGGCATGTCGAATGTGCAGGTCACGGCGATTGGCGCGACACTATCGCCGGCATGATCCGCGAGCATCACAAGATCCGGAAGTTTCAGGGCGCCGAGGCGGCGTTCATCGAGCCGTTCCGCCGCGCCGACTGGATCGACGTCTCGCTCGGGGTGTTGTCTTTTGGACTGCCGCGAGAGCGGCTGCGTGAAATTCTCGCGCGCTGGCCCAATGAAGGATTTCACAAGCGGCTCGCGCAGCTCACGTTCAAGCGTCTGCGCACGCATCCGCTGAGTCCGATCCCGGTGCTGAAGTGGTAGGCACGCGGAGCCTGTTGATCGCCCTCGGTGCCTTCGCGGCGTCAGCGCATGCCGGGGAATCACTGGTCACCACCGAACGCAGCGCCACGCTGACGTCGCTATTCGTGCCGGAAGAGGTCGTCGGCCTGTCGAAGACCCTGCCGCCCGACAAGCCGGTGAAATTCCGCGTGTGGCTGTCGGAATCGAAAAACCCCGGTGTGCTGATTTTCGTGAGCCCCACCGACACGGGCGAGCCGCCCGCGGGATGGTTGCCGCTGTTGCAACAGAAGCAGTTGAGCTGGATCGCCGCGGATGGGTTCGGCAACCAGAAGCTCAGTGCCCAGCGGATTCTCGCCGCGATGATGGCGCTCGAACTCATCGGGCAAACGGCCGCGATGGATCCGGCGCGAGCCTACATTGGCGGAATGTCTGGAGGCGGGCGTATCGCGAGCCTGACGGCGACGCGCTTTCCGCAGAAATTCTCAGGCGCTGTGTACATCGTCGGCGCGAATTTCTCGATGCCAGACGACGCGCGGCTCAAGCCGCTCGTGGCGGCGAACCGCTACGTGTTCATCACCGGCGAGCGGGACTTCAATCGCAGCGAGATGAAGCGCGTCTACTCGCGCTACCTGTCGACAGGCATGACCGCGTCATTGCTCATGGACTTGTCCGCGTTTGGCCATGAGTACCCGAACACCGAACAGCTCGGACAAGCCATCGACTTCCTCGACGCGCGTTAGCGCGCGCGCTCGACCATGCGCTTGATCGCGAGCGCGATCAGGATTGCGGCCAGCAAGCCGAGACTGGGATAGAGCTGGCTCGCCATGCCGGGGATGAAGGCCATCGACGACATCACGATGAGACTGGCGATCGCCGCGACGCCGGCAACGATGTCAGCCGTCCGCTTCGGACCCGAATTCTTTTCCGCTTCCGCCGTATACGGGAACCGGTAATGCGCCAGGGCCACGAGGCAATAGACGATGAGCATGATTGCGCCGGTCGCGTTGACGAGCTGCGTGAACAGTTTGGCAACGGCTTCATTGTCGGAGCCGATGTTGAAGAACATGGAGATGAAGCCGAACGCACTGCCTAGCAGGATCGCGCGAGCCGGGACCTGGCGGGCGTTGACGGCCGTGAACCAGCGCGGCGCGTCGCCCTTGTCGGCCATGGCGAACATCACGCGCGCGGTGACGTAGACGCCGGAATTCAGGCACGACAGGACCGCGGTGAGCACGATGCAATCCATGAGCAGTCGCGCACCGGGAATGCCGATGTGTTCGAGCACCATGGAGAAGGTGGAGTCGCCGGACTTGAACGAATTCCACGGCAGCACGCAGAGGATCAGGAAAATCGCGACCACATAAAACAGGAGAATGCGCACCACTACGCTCGCGGCGAGGCGCGACATGGTCTTGCCCGATTCCGCAGATTCGGCGGCCGCGACCGTGATGATCTCCGCGCCGCACATCGAAAAGATGACTGTGGTCACGCCGGTGAAGACCGTGGCGTATCCGAAGGGTGCGAATCCGTCGTGCGCCGTGAGGTTGGTGAATCCCGGGCTCGCGTGCCCGCCGACTCCAAGCAACCACGCCGCCAACACGATGATGAACACGACAATGGCGGCGACCTTGATGGACGCGAACCAGAATTCGAACTCACCGTAGGATCGCGCCGAAGTGAGGTTGACCAGCGTGAGTACGACCATGAGGCCGAGCCCGATCTGCCAGACCTCGAAGTCCGGCATCCAGCCGTGCACGATCTTCGCGCCGGCGATGGCTTCGATGCCAACGACGATCACCCAGAAATACCAGTACAACCAGCCGCTGACGAATCCCGCGTTGCCGCCCAGGGCGACGCGTACGTATTCCGTGAAGGCGCCGAGTCCCGGCTGATCGAGCGCCATGCGCGCCAGGATCTTGATGACCATGAACACGACGATGCCGGCGAAGATGTAGCTCAGCACCACGGCGGGCCCGATGGTGGAGATCGCCGTGCTGCTGCCGACGAACACCCCGGCGCCGATGATGCCGCCGATGGAGATCATCGCCAGGTGGCGCGCGCGCAGGGTTTTGGAGAGTTTCGAGGAAGCGGGTAAGGAAACGTCGGTAGCGTTCATTTGTTCGCTTTTTTGTCACGGGACGACGGAGCGCACCATACGCCGAGGAGCAGAAAAATCAAAAGAAGACACTTCAGCGGCCCGGCGTTCGCGGATGGGTGATGTCGAAATCGGAACTTCCCGTTCGACCAGTCAGTGTTCACCCAGAAACACGCTGAAAGAGGAAGCAAACTTGAACATGAACAAGAACGCGCGCCTGGCCGGTGCCTTGGCGGCGCTGGCGCTGATGACCTTGCCCTGCGCGGGCGCCGAGAAGAAATCCGGCTACGCGAAAGCCAATGGCATCAACTACTACTACGAGGTCTCGGGCAAAGGCGAGCCCCTGCTGCTGCTGCACGGCGGCCTCGGCTCCATCGACATGTTCGCGCCCATCCTGCCGGCATTCACCGACCACCGCACGGTCATTGCAGTGGACCTGCAGGGTCACGGCCGGACGCTGCTGGGCACGCGCAAGTTCAGCCTGCCCGATCTCGGCGATGACATGGCCGTGGTGCTGAAGCAGCTCGGGTATTCGCAAGTGGACGTGTTCGGCTATTCATTTGGTGGCGGTGTCGGATTCCGCTTCGCGGTCCAGCATCCGGCCATGGTTCGCCGGCTGGTGATCGTGTCCGCGGGTTTCTCCGACGATGGCTTCTACCCAGAAATCCGCGAACAGCAGAAGCAGATGAACGCGGGTTTCGCCGAGATGATGAAAGAGACCCCGATGTACAAGTCGTATGCTGCGGTGGCGCCCAGACCTGAGGATTTTCCGCGGCTCTTGCAGACCATTGGTGATCTGATGCGCGACCACTACGACTACTCGGCGGACGTGGCCAAGCTCACCATGCCTACCATGCTGGTGTTCGGTGACGCCGACATGTACCGCCCCGAGCACATCGTGAAGTTCTACCAGTTGCTGGGTGGCGGACTGCGCGACGCGGGCTGGCAGCGCGAAACGATTTCGAAGAACCGTCTCGCGATCCTTCCCGACCAGACGCACTACGACATCTTCTTCTCGCCGAAGGTGGTCGATGCGGCGCTGCCGTTTCTCGATGGAGTCAGCGGGTCGAAGAGCTGGGAGCAGACCCTGGACAAGCCGAAGAACTGAGAACTCTCGCGTTGAAAGAAAAGGGGCCTTGCGGCCCCTTTTCACGGCTTGCGCCGACGTCGGTCCGTGAACTGACTAAAACTTGAAAGTAGCTCCCAACGTGTAGGTAGTGCCGACCTCGGTCTGGAACAACGTGTTCTCACGTTCGTCGTCGATGTACAGCGTGCTGCGCTCTCCCGTCAGGTTCTGCGCCTCCAGCAGGATCGAGAGGTTGTCGTTCACATACCAGGAGGCCTGCGCATCCACGTAGGTCGTCGCGAGATCGCCTCGCACGTCGCTGCCGGGCGAAGCCGGAATCGCACGGAAGAACTTGTCACGATACGAGGCCGTGGTGCGGATGCTGAACTTGTCATTCTCGTAGTACAACGTGCCCGCCGCCGTGGTGGGCGACATGCCGACCAGTTGCGCGGTCACCGGGGGACTGGTGGTGCTGATGAAGTACTCGATTTCGGCATCGACTTCCGTGTAGTTGGCCAGCACACCGAAGTTGCTCCAGAAACCCGGCAGGAAGCTGAACTGCACCTGCGCGTTGATTTCGAAGCCCTCCAGCGGACCTCCCGGTGTGTTTTGGAAGCGTCCCACCGTGAAGATGTCAGTGGGCGAAGCCGGCGTCCCATCCAGCAGCGAGTCCGGCAGGCCGAGCTCGCGGTACGGGACCTGCTCGGTGACGCGCTGGATGTAACTCTCGATGTCCTTGTAGAAGTAGGCCACCGACAGCAACGAGCCTTCCGAGAAATACCATTCCAGCGACAGATCCGCCGTATCGGCGCGGATGGGATCGAGGTATGGGTTGTTCACGTTGCCGGTGCGCGTGGTAGCCGTGACGCCCGAGGTCGGTGCCAGGTTGCCCAGCTCCGGACGCGACATCACCTTCGAGGCGGAGAGCCGCGCGAGCAGGTTATCGCTGAGCTCGAACACCACGTTGAACGACGGGAGAGTGTCGCTGTAGTCCCTTTCCACTTCGTTGTACTGACTGAACGCCGTGTAGATGGAGGTGGCCGGCGCGGTAGTCGGGATGATGCCCGAGGCAAACTGGTCGGTCATCACGTAACGCACGCCGAAGTCACCGCGGATCGGCATGCTCCAGCGATCACCCGAGTCGAAGGTGAACATGATGTAGCCCGTCTTCACATCTTCGAAGATCTTGCTTTGCGCGGCACCGCACTCGGACGTGCAGACCGGGATGCTGTCGATGTCGAAGACCTCGTGCCACTTGTTGAGGTCGATGGCCGCCCAGCTCGCTGGCGCGCCCGAACCAAACAGCTCGTCGAGGTCGCTGATCTGGGTCGTGATGTCGCCGATGGTGACACCCGGGGGCAACGCCCGCGTGAGCGTGGCGTTCCGGAGCGGGTTCGAACCATGGCTGCTGAAGTGGCTCTCGCGGTACTGCGCACCCACCTTCACTTTCCACGCATCGCTCATCTGCCAGGTGCCGTCCAGCTCGAACGTGTTGTTGGCGGTGATGTTCTCCTGCGGCTTGCCCTGCAGCGAGAAGCCACCGTACACACTGCCGGCTTGCGGCGAGGTTCCCGGCGGCGCCGGCGCGTACGAGTAGTAATCGGGATCCGCAACGGTGAGGACCTGGCCACCGGGTGCAGTTTGGGTACCGAAACTGATGAGCGGCACTCGGCGGCCACCCCGGAAGTCCACCGAGAAATTGTCGGTGTCGATGGCATCCATGAAGGTCTGAAAACGGAGCGGGCCGTCCCAATCGTTGATGGAGCGGCCGGCGTAGGCATGCACGCTCCAGCTGTCGTTGAACTGGTGATTCATGTCCAGGCTCAACTGCTCGAACGTCGAAACGAACTGGTCGACCAGGCCTTCGGAGCGCACGTCGACGCCGTCGAACAGGCCGTAGGTCATCGAGCCGTTCTCATCGAACTCGACGTCCTTGATCGACACCATCGGCTGACCGAGGTTGCTGATGTTGCGGCCGAAGGACAGACCGAGGATGTAGTTGTCGCGGCGTTCCTGCTGGTAGCGCGAGATCAATCCGTCGAGCGCGACGGTGGTGTTCTCCGTGGGACGCCACTGCAGCGAGATGCTGCCGCCCGTACGCTCGGTGTCCTGCTCGGAGTTCACGAAACGCGGCAGGCGCGGATGGTAGGCGCCGCCGCCAGGAATCATGGCGCCGTTTGCGTCCACGATCGCAGGGTTGGTCCGGTTGTAGACTTCCATGAACGCATCCATGTTGCTGGTGCGCCCGTTGCCCGTGCTGCAATCAGTGCCGGTGGCGCCGCGCGAGCCGGGTACCGGGCTGGCACCCGTGAGCGTCCAGCCGATCGGCGTGCAAAACGGCAGATAGGTGAATCCGTTTGCCGCGGGGTTGATGTCGTTGGCATTGGTACCGAAGTGGAGGATGTCCACCGCCGAGTAACCCACTTCGCGCGTGTGCCGTTCCTGGAACGAGAACGTGGCCAACACGCCGAGGGTGTCATCGAAGAATTTCGTGCCGTAGAGCATCGAAACTCTCGGATCAACTTCGTCACTGACTTCGTTGTAGAGACCGCGGCCAGTGATGGAGAAAATGTTTTGGTCGGGGTAATCGAAGGCACTCGGCGATTTGAGGTCGACGGTCGCGCCCAGCGAACCCTCCTCGACATCCGCCGATGCCGTCTTGCGCACGGCGAGCTGCGAGAAGATTTCCGTGGGGAAAACGTTGAAGTCGAAGGCGCGGCCGTTGTTGCCGGCGCCGTAGATGTCACTGGAGCCGGTCTGCGCGGCGCCTTCCATGCCGTTGATGCGCACCTTGGTGAAACCAGGGGCGAGACCGCGGACCGAGATGTTGCGGCCTTCGCCACCATCACCGCGCGCGAGCGCGACACCCGGGACGCGCTGCATGGATTCGGCGAGGTTGCTGTCAGGGAACTTGCCGATGTCCTCCGACGCGATGACGTCGATGGCAGCGTTCTCGCTACGTTTGGCCGCGATCGCTGTGTTCAGCGAGCCTCGAAAGCCGGTCACGACGACCTCTTCGAGCTCTTGCGATTCGGCTGCGCCGTTCGTCGCATCCTGTGCGAACGCCTGCAGTGGGAGCGCCAGACTGGCGCCGGAAATCGCCAGCGAGATCGCGCGGCGCAATAGCAAAGCAGTAGAGCGGTCAAACCTGGACATTGAATTACCCCCCAAATAGCCGAGTTTTCGAGATCAAACCGAAAAACCGCGCAGTCAACGGACCAAGACTTGATCGGATTTGACCGATTTATACTGTATATGAGTCTGATTGATCCCTTTAATTGCTCTCATGTCAAGTGAAATGTCCACCGGTGGCATTGCTTGTTGCGAGCAACCAACGAACGAATCAACTCTTTGAATAAAGAAGTGTGGAATTCGCGCTTCGTGAGCTTTTACGCGCTTTGGCGCGCAGGCGGGAGATCCACGATCAATGATCGTTGGATACCAATTTTCGTATCGAAACGGTGATCAGCCGTAGCGCAACTTGAGGATGAGGATCGTGCTGGCGAGCAGGAGCGTCGCCAGGTTGGCGAGGATCATCGGCAGGGAGTCGAGATAGATCCCGTAGGCAAGCCAGAGCGCCACGCCCACGACAAAGATGAGGTACATGCTGCCCGAGATTCCGCGCGTATCTCGCGTGCGGATGGTCATCACAGCCTGCGGAATAAAAGAAGCGGTGGTGAGCACTGCGGCGGCAAAGCCGAGCCATTCGGGATTCATGGGACGGATTCTAGTTGGCCAAGACGTGCATTCGCCCGGCCGAACGCGTTTGCGAAGCAAACGCAGGGATTCCGACCCGTGGCCACCACGGAACGAGCGAAGCGAATGGAGTGGTGGCCGGGGTCGGAATCGAACCAACGACACGCGGATTTTCAATCCGCTGCTCTACCAACTGAGCTACCCGGCCACGGTTGGAATTCGAGGGGCGCGTATTAGACCGGCCGCCCCCATGCCCGTCAAGCAAGCAAGGTCTCAAACCCTTGATTTGCGACGCATTGACACCATGTCGGGCCGACCATGAATACCGCAGCCAAACTCGCCACCACCCCGCGGGCAGTCATCCAGACTCTTCGCGGCCAGCCCGCCTCGGACGGCGCGGGCGTCAAGCTCACACGTGTCATCGGCCAGCCCA
>Ga0307513_10013274_pt1 | contig 10115 bp, 11 predicted proteins | sample 15_EM_MG_FD_202174 | JGI IMG/M metagenome (GOLD analysis project Ga0307513, IMG submission 202174) | Populus trichocarpa ectomycorrhiza microbial communities from riparian zone in the Pacific Northwest, United States - 15_EM | ecosystem: Host-associated > Plants > Roots > Unclassified | place...
TCGTAGTTGGCCTTGCCGTTCGGCAGGTCGGTCGCGGCAATCGACTCGCGGGTTTTGGGCAGGTACTCCCCGTTGAAATACGCCTGCAGCTTGCGGTAGGCGGGAACCACATCGCTGGCGATGACGCGCTTGGCGTCAGCCTGCAGCTTGCCGCGCTCCGCTTGGGAGATGCTGTCCGGAAACTTCAGGAATGGCTTGTAGAAGGCGCTCTTGGCTGGGTCATCGACCACCTGCCCCGCGATCTGCGCCGGCACGCGCTGCATCAGCACACGCGGCGGCAGATTGCCCGCCTTCACGCCTTCCTGCATCAGCACGATGATCTGGTCAATGGTCTTGGGCAGCGCTTGCAAGCGCTTCAACCAGTCCTGGTAGTCCTTGACCGTGGCGAAGGGCAGCACCTCCGCGATGCCGTCCGCGGTCTGCGGCCCGCCCTGGTGGCTGATCGGCTGCTGGTATTCGCGGAACTTCTGGCGCTCGATACTGCGCTGCAGATTCCATTCGAAAGTGTCGTAGTCCAGCTGGTCGGCCGCGGACAGGGCCTTGCGGTCGATCGCATGCAGCTTTTCCAACGCCGCGCGATCCTCGCCTTCCCGCACTGCGATGGCCGACAGACTGAAATCGGTCCAGCGGTCGTTGAAGCGGGGATCGCCGTTGTAGCTGGCGTTCTCCGGACTTTCGCGCAGGCCACGCTCCCATTCATCGGCGAACAGCTGGTGAAGCGCGGGATTCTGGGCGCTGGTTTGCGCGTGCGTAGGAACAGCGGCGGCAAGCGTCAACGCTGCCAGCAACAGGGGACGGAACATGGACCACTCCGGATTCGACGAACCGGGAGCTTAATACGCGGAGGTCAGGTCGGTGGGAGTGCCATTGGTCGCACCCGCCACATTGCGATGGCTTCAGGCCAGATCGGCTTCGGTGGTGAAGCTCTCGCCGCAGCCGCATTCGGCGGTGGCGTTGGGGTTGTGGAACAGGAAGGTTTCGCTGAGGCCCTGCTTGCCGAAGTCGATCTCGGTGCCATCGACCAGGGACAGGCTGTCGGCATCGACGAAGATCTTCACGCCTTCCTGCTCGAACACGGTGTCGTCCTGGCGTCGCTCGCGGGCCAGGTCGGCCACGTGACCCCAGCCCGAGCAACCGGTGCGGGTAACGCCGAAACGCAGGCCCAAAGCGCCCGTCTCGGCAACGAAGCGTTGCACGCGCTGGAACGCGACTGGGGTAAGGGTAATAGCCATCGGATCTCCTGCTGCCAACGATTATAGACCTGCGAGCAGGGCTTTCCCGGCGCTGCTCCGGTAAACTCCGCGTTCCATTAATGGTTGCGTTCCCGAAGGATTCAAGTCATGACGGTGGTAAGCGTCGAACATGCGCTGGCGGGCAAGATCCCGGCCGGCGGCGAAGTCACGGTACGCGGTTGGGTGCGCACGCGGCGCGATTCCAAGGCCGGCCTGTCTTTCGTCAACGTCAGCGACGGCTCCTGCTTCGCGCCGATCCAGGTCGTCGTTCCGAGCGCGCTGGGCAATTACGAATCCGAAGTGAAGCATCTCACCGCAGGTTGCGCGGTCGTCGCCACGGGCACCCTGGTCGTGTCCCAGGGCCAGGGCCAGAGTTACGAGATCCAGGCCTCCGAACTGGAAGTGGTCGGCTGGGTGGAAGACCCGGAAACCTATCCGATCCAACCCAAGGCGCACTCGCTGGAATTCCTGCGCGAAGTCGCCCACCTGCGTCCACGCACCAACTTGTTCGGCGCGGTGACGCGCATCCGAAACAGCCTGGCACAGGCGGTGCACCGTTTCTTCCACCAGAACGGCTACTACTGGATCAGCACGCCCATCGTCACCACTTCCGACGCCGAAGGCGCCGGACAGATGTTCCGCGTGTCCACGCTGGACCTGGCCAACCTGCCGCGCACCGACAAGGGCGAAGTGGATTTCAGCCGCGATTTCTTCGGCAAGGAAACCTTCCTCACCGTGTCCGGCCAACTGAACGTCGAGGCCTACTGCCTGGCGCTGAGCAAGGTCTACACCTTCGGCCCGACCTTCCGCGCCGAGAACAGCAACACCACCCGCCACCTGGCCGAGTTCTGGATGATCGAGCCGGAGATCGCCTTCGCCGATCTGGCCGAGGACGCGCGCGTGGCCGAGGACTTCCTCAAGTACCTGTTCCGCGCAGTACTGGACGAACGCGGCGACGATCTGGCCTTCCTGGCCGAACGCGTGGACAAGAACGCGATCACCAAGCTGGAGGAGTTCATCAACGCGCCGTTCGAACGCATCGAATACACCGATGCGATCAAGCTGCTGCAGGAATCCAAGCAGAAGTTCGATTTCCCGGTCGAATGGGGCCTGGACCTGCAGACCGAGCACGAGCGCTGGCTGACCGAGCAGCACGTGGGCCGGCCGGTGGTGGTCACCAACTATCCAGAGCACATCAAGGCGTTCTACATGCGCCTCAACGACGACGGCAAGACCGTGGCGGCGATGGACGTGCTTGCGCCCGGCATTGGCGAGATCATCGGCGGCAGCCAGCGCGAAGAACGACTGGACGTGCTGGATTCGCGCATGGCGCAGTTCGGACTGGATGCGGCGCACTACGGTTGGTACCGCGATTTCCGCCGCTACGGCACGGTGCCGCATGCGGGTTTCGGCCTGGGCTTCGAGCGGCTGGTGGTTTATGTCTGCGGACTTTCCAACATCCGCGATTCGATCCCCTACCCGCGCGCGCCGGGCAATGCGGAGTTCTGATCCGTGATCCTGTTCTTCGCCCTGCTCTTCGTCGCCACCGCCATCGCCGGTTTCTGCGCGTTCGTGATTTTCTGGCCGCTGACACTGGTGCACGTGCGCGACCGCCATGAAGCGCTCGCCGCCGAATTCGGCGCCGGTGCCTTCCTCAAACCGGTCGCATTGGGCTGGCTGTTGAGCGGCCGCTATCGCGAAACGCGCGACAGTTCGCTGACCGGCCTGGCCACGCCGGCGAAGGTTTCGCTGCTGGTCATTTTCGGCGGCCTGGCATGCGCTGGAGCGCTTTGGCTCCTGTCCCTGGTGATGGCATGAACGAAACGATCAACTATCAGTGGTACGTAGCGTCCCTCGGCCGCACCTTGGTCTGGGCGCGGCTACGCGTGCGCGAAGCGGGCACCGCCGAAGTCTTCGACAGCGACGGCAATACACTGACCTACGACAGCGACGACACCGCCCGCGCCGCGCTGTTCGATGCCGAATTCGTGGCGTTCGACGGACTGGACGAAGACGATGCGTTGGCCAGGGGCTTCTCGCTGGACGAAGTCTCGCCGCCACGCGCGGAGAACGACGCTGCGTTGCGCAATCTGATGGTGCAGTCCCTCGGCGCGCGGGCCTGATCCGCTCCGATGTACACGCCCTCGGCTTTCGTTGAAACCGACCTGCTCGAACTCGATCGGCTGCTGGGGCGCGATCCTTTCGTCACCCTAATCAGCAGCGAGGAAGGCGTTCCGTTCGCCAGCCATCTGCCCGTGCTGTATTCGCGCGACGGCGAGCGTGTGCTGATCGAAGGTCACTGGGCCAGACCGAATCCGCAGGTTGCGCATGGCGGCACCGCATTGATGATCGTGCACGGACCGCATGCGTATATCTCCCCAGGCTGGTATACCGATAAGGAGGAAGCCGCGCGGGTGCCGACCTGGAACTACGCGGTAGCGCACCTCACCGGCAGGCTGGAAGCTTCCACCGAGGAGGCTTTCCTTGCCGGCATCGTCGATCGCCTGAGCGTCCGCCACGAAACCGCCGTCGGCAACGATTGGCGCTACGAGCACGACAATCCCAGGCTCCGCAGTCAACTGCGCGGAATCGTGGGATTCCGTTTCGTGCCCGAACGGATCGAACTGAAGTTCAAGCTAAGCCAAAACCATCCTGCGGCTAACGTGCAAGGTGCGGCGGATGGACTGTCGAAGCTGGAGGATCCGCAGTCGCATGAGATCGCGGAATTGATGAGAGAGCGGCTCGCAAGTCGCGCGCCCGGCTGAGGAATCCATGGACCTGAATCTCAACGGAAAACATGCGCTGGTTTGCGGAGCATCGGCGGGCATAGGCCGCGCGACCGCACTGGAACTCGCGCTGCTGGGTGCGGACGTCACTCTGTTGGCGCGGCGTGCGGAGACGCTTGAAGCGGTAGCGTCCTCCTTGCCCCGTAACGCCGCAGGCCAGCGGCACGACTGGATAGACGTCGATATTTCCGAGCACGAAGCGCTGTCTGCCCGCGTACAGGCGCTGGTCAGCGCTAACCCGGTGCATATTCTGGTCAACAATACGGGCGGACCGCCCGGTGGCCGCGCGATCGATGCCGACGCCAACGCCTATCTCGACGCCTTCAACAAACATCTGCTGGCTAACCAGTTGTTGGTGCAAGCGGCAATCCCCGGCATGCAGGGCGCGCAATGGGGCCGCATCGTCAATGTGATTTCCACGTCGGTGAAAGAACCTATCGTCAACCTCGGCGTCTCCAATGCCATCCGTGGCGCGGTCGCCAGCTGGGCCAAGACCCTGTCGCGCGAACTGGCCCAGGACGGAATCACGGTCAACAACGTGTTGCCCGGCTATACCCGTACGGCACGACTGGAACAAATTCTGGACGACCGCTCCACCTCCACCGGCAAGACGCGCGATGCGATCGCCGCCACCATGTTGTCGACCGTGCCGGTAGGCCGCTTCGCCGAAGCCAGCGAGATCGCCGCCGCCATCGCTTTCCTTGCCAGCCCTGCGGCCGCCTACATCAACGGCGTCAGCTTGGCCGTGGATGGCGGGCGCATGCAGTCCATCTAGTAGGTCGGGGCTACGCCCCCGACATGTGCTCCACACATCAACAACGATGACGCTGTAGGCCCGTACGGTTAAGCTTGGCGGATGCAGAAGCTGCACCACTGGATCGACGGCCAGGCGCAACCACCCCGACGCGGAGGTTGGCTGGAGGTATTCGACCCCTGCACGGCCCAGCCCTATGCGCAAGTGGCGCGCGGCGACGCCGAAGACGTGGAAGCCGCCATCGCCGCCGCCGCGAGGGCCTTTCCGGCGTGGTCCGCCCTGCGCAACAGCGACCGTGCCGCATGGCTGGAGAAACTCGCCGCGGCACTGGAATCGCGCATCGATGCCTTCGCCCGCGCCGAGTCGCTGGATGGCGGCAAGCCATTTGCGCTGGCACGCGATGCCGAAATTCCGCGTGCAGTTTCCAACCTGCGCTTCTTCGCCCACGCGGCGACCCAGTTCGCCAGCGAATCGCATCACGGCGAGGCGGGCCTCAACTACACGCTGCGCCCGCCATTGGGTGTGGTGGCGACGATTTCGCCGTGGAACCTGCCGCTCTATCTATTCACCTGGAAGATCGCCCCCGCTTTGGCTGCCGGCAATACGGTAGTCGCCAAACCTTCCGAAGTGACGCCGCTGACGGCGACGATGCTGGGCGAACTGGCGGCCGAGATTGGCTTTCCAAAAGGCGTGCTGAATGTCGTGCACGGGCTGGGACCGGAAGTCGGCGAACCGCTGGCGACGCATCCGCAGGTGCGCGCGGTGTCGTTCACCGGTAGTACCGCGGTCGGCAAGCGCATCGCCTCGCTGGCTGCGCCTGCTTTGAAGAAGGTATCGCTGGAACTGGGCGGCAAGAATCCATCGTTGGTATTCGCCGACAGCGATTGGCGCGCCCAGATCGACACCTTGGTACGTTCGGCTTTCCAGAATTCCGGCCAGATATGTCTGTGCGGTTCGCGCCTGCTGATCGAACGCCCCATTTATGCGGATTTCCGCGATGCCCTGGTCGAACGCGTGCGCGATCTGCAAGTAGGCGATCCCATGGCGGAGGGAACGCAGCTGGGCCCGCTGGTCTCGCAGGCCCATCTGGATAAGGTCATGGCCTGCCTGCAGCGGGCGCGCGAAGAAGGCGGCCGATTCCTGCATGGCGGCAATCGGATCGATCGCGCCGGCTGGTTCGTCGAACCGACCGTAATCGAAGGACTCGGACCCGATTGCGCAAGCAACCGCGAAGAAATCTTCGGGCCCGTGGTCACGCTGCAGGCCTTCGACACCGAAGCTCAGGCTTTGGCCCTCGCTAACGCCAGCGATTACGGCCTGTCCGCATCGCTATGGACCCGCGACCTGGATCGCGCGCACCGGCTTTCCGCGCAACTGCGCGCGGGCATCGTTTGGGTCAATACCTGGTTGATGCGCGATTTGCGTACGCCGTTCGGCGGTGTGGGTTCTTCCGGGTTGGGTCGCGAAGGCGGTGCTGAAGCAATGCGTTTCTTCACCGAACCCAAGAATGTCTGCCTGGCCCTGCTGCCTTAATTTGGAACAATGTACGAATGACCGACCTCGAACAACTGTTGCGCAACAACCGCGAATGGGCCGAAAGGATCAAGCAGGAAGATCCGGGGTTCTTCAAACGACTGTCCCAGCAACAATCTCCGCGCTACCTGTGGATCGGTTGTTCCGATTCGCGGGTGCCGGCCAACCAGATCCTCGGCTTGGACCCGGGCGAGGTGTTCGTACACCGCAACATCGCCAACGTGATGTCGCACGGCGATCTCAATTGCCTGTCGGTGGTGCAGTTCGCCGTGGATATCCTGAAGGTGGAGCACATCCTGCTGGTCGGCCACTATGGCTGCGGCGGCGTGCACGCGGCCATGACCGGCGCCCGGGTGGGCCTGGCCGACAACTGGCTGCGCCATGTCGGCGATGTGGCCCAGAAGCACGCGGCGCTGCTGGAGCAGACCGACACCGAATCCCTGCGCCATGCGCGCCTGTGCGAACTGAACGTGATCGAGCAGGTCTTCAACGTCTGCCAGACCACGGTGGTTCAAGACGCATGGGCCAGCGGTCACAAGGTCGCGGTGCACGGCTGGGTGTACAGCCTGTTCGATGGCCGCGTGCGCCAATTGGGTATGGACGTGGAATCCAACGATCAACTGATGCCGGCTTACCAGCGGGCGATCGCGGCGATATCGCCGAAGAGCACGCGCAATGAGTAAGGCAGTGCGCTCCGGTGCCGCCCCGAGGCCGGTGGGCAGCTATCCGCACGCGCGGCGCGTGGGGAACCTGCTGTTCCTTTCCGGCATAGGCCCGCGGGATGCCGCCACCGGCGCCATCCTCGGCAACGTGCATGACGCCGAAGGTCGCTTGATCAGCTACGACATCGATTCGCAGACGCGCGCCGTCTTCGCCAACGTGCGCGCGGTGCTGGAAGCCAGCGGCGCCGGCTGGGAGGATCTGGTCGACGTGACCGTCTACCTCACCGACATGGATCGCGATTTCAAGGCTTACAACAAGGTCTGGGCCGAGTATTTCCCCGACGCGGACACTGCGCCCTGCAGAACCACAGTGGGCATAACAGCCCTGCCTACACCTATCGCCATCGAACTGAAGTGCGTCGCAGCGATCAAGGAGTAACCGAATGCTTCCGAACCCACTTAATCTGCAAGCCTGGATCGAAGAGCATCGCCACCTGCTGAAGCCGCCGGTCGGCAATAAAGTGATCTACGCCGGCGACTTCATAGTCATGGTGGTGGGCGGTCCGAATTCGCGCACCGACTATCACTGGGACGAGGGTCCCGAATGGTTCTATCAACTGGAAGGCCAGATGGTATTGCGCATCCAGGAAGACGGTGCGGTACGCGATATTCCCATCAGCGCTGGCGAGATCTTCCTGCTGCCGCCACGCGTACCGCATTCACCGCAACGCATGCCCGATTCCATCGGCTTGGTCATCGAACGCAAGCGTCTTCCGCACGAGGATGACGGCCTGCTGTGGTTCTGCGAGCGATGCAACCACAAGGTCTACGAGGAGTACTTCCACCTGCATGACATCGAGAAGGATTTCCCGCCTGTATTCGACCGCTTCTATTCCTCGGTCGAACATCGCACCTGCGGGAACTGTGGACATTTGAATCCCGCTCCTTCCCGCTATGTCATGCCGGACACCTGAACCGCGCTACGGCGCCTGTTGGACTAGGGAAACTTCACTATGAAGTGGTCGCCGCCGCGCGTGTTCGTCTGTTTTCTGTTCGCGGCATTCGCCGCTGTCGCCTGCAACGCGGCTGAAACCGAACCGCCGGTTGAACCGCCCTCAACGACAATCGTGATCCATGCCGGTGCGGTGCTGGCCACACCAGGCGAATCTCCTTTGGGTCCACAAACCATCGTCGTGCGCGATGGGCGAATCGTGTCGATGCAGGAAGGGCTGCGGCCGGCTTCCGAGTTCGGTACCGACGCGGTGTTGGTCGATCTGTCCGACAAGTTCGTGCTGCCAGGACTGATCGACCTGCACATGCACCTGGCGATCATCATGGATGCCAGCAACGAGACAGCCGCGTCCGAATCGAGGCTGGCGCTCGCCGTTGCCGGCTATTCGCACAAACTGTTGGAAGCAGGAGTGACCACGGTGCGCGATGTGGGCGACAACACTGGCGTGACGTTCGCATTGCGCGACTCGTTCGCCAATGGCGAGCTGCCTGGTCCGCGGACATTCGCGGCGGGCCGGATCATTTCGAGGACCGGCGGCCATGGCGCTAAGCAGGCGTTGCCGGGGTCGCTTCCCTACACGCCAGCGCAGTGCGACGGCCCGGAATCGTGCCGGCGCGCGGTGCGCGAGAACATCGAACAGGGTTCGGATTGGATCAAGGTCACGGTGTCCGGTTCCGGACGCGAATCCGGCGGCAAGGCTGACGCGCAGCCGATTCTGTTCGAGGACGAAATGAGGGCTGTCGCCGAAGCGGCCGCCCAAGCCGATCGTCCTATCGCCGCGCATGCGCACAGCACCCGCGCAATCAACATGGCGCTGACTTACGGCGCACGCACGATTGAGCACGGAACCTATTTCGACGACGCGTCCGCGGCTTTGTTCAAACGCCATGGCGCATTCCTGGTGCCTACCGCTTTTGTCGCCGACTACGTGCGCTCCAAGCTGGAAATGTTCGCCGGCGGACGCGACGGCAGATCGGAGGACGACCTGAAGGCTTGGACGACCGCGGCTCTGGCCGGCCCTGGACGCGCCTGGCGCGCCGGTATTCGCCTGGGCGTCGGCACTGATGGCGGACCCAGCTTCGAACCCACCGCTACTGCCCGGGAATTGGAACTGTATGTCGCCAGCGGTGTGCCCGCCGCCGAAGCGATCCGGGCCGCCACCTCCAATGGCGCCGAAATCCTTGGCATGGGAGATCAGCTGGGGTCGGTCCGCCGCGGTTACCTGGCCGATCTTATTGCCGTCGACGGGAACCCGCTGGAGGAGATCGCTCGCTTGCAAAAAGTGGCGTTCGTGATGAAGGATGGCATCGTTTACAAATCGGCTGCTGGCAGGACTCAGCCGGTAAACTGAGCGCATGCTCAAGATCGACACCCACGCCCACTACCTGCCGCACACTTGGCCGGACCTGGCGAAGAAATACAACGACGAGCGCTTCCCCGTGATCCATCACGGCGACGACGGGCGTGCGCGCATCTACAAGGACGGCAAGTTCTTCCGCGAGATCTGGCCCAAGACCTGGGATCCGCAGGTACGCATCGACGACTACGCCAGATTCGACGTGCAGGTGCAGGTGCTCAGCACCGTCCCGGTCATGTTCAGCTATTGGGCCAAGCCCAACCAGGCGCTGGACCTGCATCAGGCGCTCAACGACCATACGGCCGAAGCATGCCGCCAGTATCCCCGCCACTACGCGGGCATCGGCACGGTACCGATGCAGTCGCCACGGCTGGCGGTTCAGGAATTGGAACGCTGCATGGACCAGTTGGGCCTGCAAGGAGTGCAGATCGGCAGCCATATAGGTGACTGGAATCTGGACGCGCCCGAACTTTTCGAGTTCTTCCAGGCGGCGGCCGAGCTGGAAGCCGCGGTGCTGGTGCATCCGTGGGACATGATGGGCGCGGCCAGCATGCCCAAATACTGGTTGCCCTGGCTGGTGGGCATGCCGGCGGAGCAATCGCGCGCGGCGTGCTGCCTGATCTTCGGCGGCGTACTGGAGCGGTTGCCGCAACTGAAGATATGCCTGGCCCATGGCGGCGGGAGTTTCCCCTACACCATTGGCCGCATCGAACACGGTTTCAATATGCGCCCGGACTTAGTGGCCACGGACAACCCCGGCAATCCGCGCGATTACATCA
>Ga0307513_10013275_pt1 | contig 10114 bp, 13 predicted proteins | sample 15_EM_MG_FD_202174 | JGI IMG/M metagenome (GOLD analysis project Ga0307513, IMG submission 202174) | Populus trichocarpa ectomycorrhiza microbial communities from riparian zone in the Pacific Northwest, United States - 15_EM | ecosystem: Host-associated > Plants > Roots > Unclassified | place...
GATTCAGTTCGTCAGAACATAGTGCGAACACTGTTTGACCCTGAGAACTTGCCCAGCTCAACTCAGAGAATCTCCCGAACTGCTATTTTATCTGAGGGTGTCCCCACTCCACCAGTAGACAGTCTTCGATCTCTTCGTCATGATAGACTATAAATGAATATGCGGCCCAAATGCCTACATACCAATAGTAGTATGGAATATGGAGTGATCAGTTCCGATATCCAGCTATCAAAGCATTATGCAGCTAATCGCATATGCAACTAGAAAATGAGAGGAGTAGTAATCTCTAAACATCGTTCCAATCAGTTAAACATATCTTGAAACGTGCTCTCATTCCGTATTCCGAGTTGTCTTCCAGATGCCTCTGTGAAGCTCATAACTCCGGGAGCTTGGGTTCGGATATGTGGTCATCCTATGAAGCCATATACCTCGCTCTTAAATATTAGGTAAGCTATTCCCGCTAGGGTAATAGTGAATTTGCACTAAGTGGTTGAAGAAGTGGCAGGGAGAGCGGTAATGGCAGGACTGGAGGTTGCACCAAGGCAGAGCATAGAAGGTAAGACTCCAAGCTCATCAGAGGAAAGAAAGAATTGCTAATGTTGGACAAAGCAGCTGGTAACGAAGCCGTAATGGGAGGTCAAGATGTGGTGCGGGAAAGGTTACAAGCAGGTAAATATCTTTTCTTAATTGATTTTGAATAAGGACTAATAGCAATAATGGCTAGGGGAATAGGGCGGGAAGGAAGACGATGTGGGCAGTGTGGGGTGGAAAGGGAGGCGGAGGCATTAGACCGCAATGCAGTGGGGAGACTCCTGTCCACATGCATGCTGTGCCTGGTAAGATATTCTGAATTCTGTATCTCATTAAATAAGGGGATTAAATAGAGGCTAAATATGGGGAAAATATAGACTGATGCACAGAATCCGCAAGGAGGAAATGCAGAAGTACCAGTTGCATATGTGCAGCTGGTTCCCCTAGCTCAGGCAGGAGAGGGGCAACACGCACAGTCACGGGTGCCTTTGTCCTTTGAGTGCCACCGAGCTAGGTGGACAGGCTACAATCTTGGGAGGCAGGAAATAGAGTGTGCTGCCTGCCATGGTTTGCACTGGAGAGAGGAGTTGCCGAAGCAAAAAAGGAGAAATCCTGGGGAGGCAACCTTCGAATCCTGTTGCAAGCATGGCAGGGTAGTGATAGAGCGAATGTGCCCTTTGCCAGAGCCCTTGAATGCGCTGATGAGGGGGCTCAATCCGCAGGGAAGGTCATTCAGGGAGCATTTGAGGCAGTGGAATTCGCACTTTGCCTTTACCAGCATGCTCTATAACATGGACAATAGGACCACTGAGATTGGAGGCACATTCCAGCTGTTTCAAATCCATGGTGCAATGTACCATAGGCAGGGACCTCTGAGGCCTGCAGGAGGCCTGGGAGATGCGTTGTATTCCCAGGTCTACCTCTATGATCGGGCTGCTGCTGCAAGGCAGAGGTCTGGACGTGCCCTGAACCTGGATGCCAATCTCATCGGTTCATTGACCATCATGCTGCAGGAGTCCAACCCCTTGATTCACTGTATCTTACGGCTAATGGAAGACTGGCAGAGATCCGAGGCGCGGAAGCCAACTACCGTCTAATCCTCAACCCACAACTAAGCCTGGTTGTGGAAAGAGGAGCGGATCGCAGAAGGGAGAACCTACCTATGGCAGATGAAGTCTCCTTGATTCTGCAGGAGGAATATGGAAGGGAGGGTTTCAGGGACATTGTTGTTGCTAAAAGGGTGGATGGGGAAGAGGAGAGTAGTGCCTTTACTCTCATCAACCCCAATCACGCACTTTATCTACCCCTGCAGTATGTTCTCCTCTTCCCCTATGGAGAACATGGATGGCACTGGGGTAGAAGGCTGGTCAATGGCCTTGATTCACGCATGCGTCAGCGCGCTTTCTATAGGTTCCATCTGCATGCCAGAGTTGATGAGCCGGCGACCCTCTTCCGTGGTCAATGGTTATTCCAGCAGAGTGTTGTTGATGCTTGGGCGGTATACGATCAGAACAAGCTGTCTTGGATCCGAAACCACCAGGAAAACATCAGAGCCAAGTTATACAATGGGCTCGCTGATGTTTTGCATGCTGGTGATGTGGACATTGACCAGGTGGGAAAGCGGGTGGTTCTACCGTCAAGTTATGTGGAAGGAGATAGGTTTATGCAAAAGCTGTATCAAGACAGCATAGCGATTGTGCGCCACTTTGACACACCTTCGCTATTCATATCCTTTACTGCTAACCCCAAGTAGGTTGAGATTGAGAACGAGTTGCGACCAGGTCAGCAGGCATCCAACAGACCTGATCTGGTTTCTTGCGTCTTCAATCTCAAGGTACAAGATCTGCTTAACCAGATCCGCCACATGGCAGTCTTTGGACCTTCGTTAGGCTGGGTCTGGACGATCGAGTACCCGAAGCGGGGTCTCCCACATCTCCACCTCCTGGTGTTTCTGAGGACAGACCACCAGTTCCTCACTGCAGCCAATATTGATCGCTTTATCTGCGCCAAGCTTCCTACAGAGCCTGATGCGATTGGTGAGAAACTGCGTGGGATTATTCAGAGCACAATGGTGCATACTCACTGTGCTGATGGTAATGGTCAGGCCATGTGCAGGCAGGGCTTGAACCCTCTTACTACCTAGACCTGCCGTAAGGGCTATCCCCGTCAATTTCAAGAGGAGACTCTAATCACGGAGGATGGCTATCCCCGGTATCGCAGAAGGGATACAGGTCAGTGATTTACAGTGCAAGTGAGTGGTAGTGGAGCGAGGGTTGATGCTGTCATTGACAATAGAAGGGTAGTTCCCTACAGCCCTTACCTCTCGCTCCGCTACGAGGCTCATATCAATGTGGAGGTGTGCAGGTCTGTCAAAGCGGTCAAGTACGTTCACAAGTACATATACAAGGGTGGAGATTGAGCCACCGCCATAGTGGATTCAGACCATGATGAGATCAAACGTCATTTGCATGATCGCTATATTGGTCCCACAGAGGCGGTTTGGCGCCTGTTTTAGTTCCAGACTCATGGGGAACTTCCTTCAATCACAACTCTCCACCTGCATCTTCCAGGCAAGCAGGCAGTCTACTTCTCAGAGCGGGAAGGTCCAGGTGCAATTCAAGAGCTCTTGGATAGGTCCATGACCACCCTCCTGGCCTTCTTCAAGTTCAACTCTGAGAATGTAGATGGAAGACAGTATTTGTATCATTAATTTCCTGAGCACTTTGGGTATGAGCGTAAGGTGGGTTGGAAGCGTAGAACACAGCGATTTGCCATTGGTCGCATGTGGTCAGCCAGTCCCTTCATGGGTGAGCGCTACTATCTACACTTACTTCTCACTGTCGTACGTGGTACCAAGAGCTTTGAGGACGTGAGGACGGTAGATGGGATAGAGTTTCCAACCTTCAAGGGTGCCTGCATTGCCTTGAGGTTGTTGGAGGATGATGGTGAGTGGATTGCAATGTTCAGGGATGTACAGGAGTTTATGACAGGAAGAGCCTTCCGGCACCTGTTTGCTCTTGCCCTGCAACATACAACCATTAATAATGCACACGCCATGTGAGAGGAGTTCCGAGAGAGTTTCTGTGATGACCTAACCCACCTGCTTGTGACAGGCAGGGTTAGGGTGCCGGTTGGTGGGGAGGGTATGGGGGCAGGCCTTGCTCATGACTATGGACTCTATCATATTCAGGAGTTCTTGAATGCATATGGCAAGTCCTTGCTTGAGTTTGGCCTGCCCCAACCGGCACTGGTTTGGAGGCAGAAGGATGAGAGGGTAGTGGGAAATGTGATGATGGGGGAGGAGATGTGATATGACATGGAGCAGGAGCGGGTGTTGTTTGACACGATGCGGGAGAGGTTGAATGAGGAACAGGTTGCCTGCTTTAATGCAATTGTTGCTGCGGTTGAGATCCACGAGCAGGATCCACAGCAACAAGAGCCCTCTGGTGCCTTCTTCCTACATGGCCCAGGAGGTACAGGCAAGACCTTCCTCTACAACTGTCTCTGCAGTCATTTCCGGTCACAGGGTAGGATAGTTCTGGGCGTCGCGTCCTCCGGGATAGCGGCACAGCTTCTGCCCGGTGGCCGGACTGCACATTCAAGGTTCAAGATCCCCCTTTCAAATGACACTAATGCTGTATGCAACATCACGCGCAACTCCTTTCTTGGGGACTTGATTGGCAGAACCTCAATTATCATTTGGGATGAGGTTCCCATGCAGCATAAGGCGTGCTTCGAGGCGGTCAACAAAACCTTGAATGATGTCTGCAACACAGCTAACCAGCAGTTGTTTGGGGGGATTCCTATGGTACTCGGTGGTGACTTTGCACAGATCTTGCCTGTCATCCGCCGTGGTACCAGGCAATCTACTGTGTTGGCCTCAATTCAACATAGCTCAATCTGGCATCATTTGCATATCTTGAAACTCAAAACAAGTATGCGCATGATTGCCAGTGAGGCCAACCAGGTATTCCTCACCTTTCTAACTGACATGGTTACTAATCATGCTCTGCATGGCAAGATTCAACTGCCTGCTTATATTCATCGGGTATCTAGAGTTGATCAGCTCTGTGATCTTCTGTATCCACAGGCATTATTGCATGAGGCCGTTACCACCCACAGTGCTCTTGCAGGAAGAGCTATCCTGGCCTTTCGCTATGACACTGTGAACGATTTCAATGATGTTCTGTTGGAAAGAATGCCTGATGACGAGCATTGGTTTGAAGCTGTCAACCAGGTCGATTTGTCTGAGGATGCTGCTGCCGCTAAGGCCTTTGCGGTGAAGTAATTGCAAAGGATCAGCCTAGCATCTATTCCACCGTCTTCCCTGAGACTCAAGATAGGTGCCCCACTAATTCTGATCAGCAACTTGAGTCCCAGGGAGGGCTTATGTAATGGCACAAGGTTGAGGGTGGTAGGAATCCGACGCACCTGTCTACAGGTTGCAATTCTTGGTGGAAGGTTTAATGGCATGGTCCGTCTGCTACCGCGGATCAAGCTTACCACCACAGAAGAGGATCTCCCCTTTATCCTTGAGCGCACTCAGTTCCCTGTCCGTCTATGCTTTGCTATGACTGTTAATAAATCACAGGGCCAGTCTCTTGACCAGGTTGGTGTAGATTTACGCACCCCTGCATTCACTCATGGGCAACTCTATGTGGCCCTGTCCAGAGTCACATCGCTAGACGGACTAACCCTCCTCCCCTCGGAGCAATCCTCTACCCTGACGGATAACGTAGTATATCCTGAAGTCCTTTTGTAACCCCTGCCTGGTAAGTCTGTTTCCTCTGCCCTTTTGCTTTGCAAGTCTATTACTAATACTCATCTGTCCTCGTACTTAGTCTCCTATGCAGAATCTCCACCCTCTGGACTTCTTCTCACTTCACAGCCTTATTTATTTCTCCTCCCTCCCTGGTAAGCTAGATTGTTTTCCCTATTACTAATTTAACTAATTATGCTTCAGTTTCGATACTGCCACGTCCTGGTTTTTTGTCTTTCTCTCTCCCTCCTTGTATGTATTCTAAAACGTGTACCCTACTCCCTTCCTTCCCTTTGACACATTACTAATCTCTCATACTCTATATCTCAATGCAAGGCTTCGCTCTCACCTCTCACCTTACTTTCCATTTAAAGACTGTTTACCATGTAATATAGATGTAGTATCAATCAATTGTCTTTCTACCATTTCATAGTTCTTTGTGCCTCATAATCCGGCTCTCATATAAGATAATTGCTCTTTATATTACGTTTCATCACTTGTAGCCTCTAGCATGCTTATTCCCTGCCCTCTGCCCTCTCCCTCTACCTTCACACTTTGCTGTATCCACACACAACAACCATCCCCACAAAGCTCTGCAACCATCCATGCTATTCACTCACACTCTTTTCCCAACCCATATAACGAACCTAATCTAGACAATACGGACAGAGACCAGCCGTAGGCCCAGGGATTCTAGTCTTATATGTACTGCACAGTTCCTTCAAAATCTGCGCAGATTTGTCATCACAATGACCGCAATCCAAATTTCATCCAAAAATGTGCTGGTCCCATGTTCAAAATATTGGCACAAGTGTGATGGTGAGTACAGTGAGGGTAGTTTTGATCATGGAAAAACATCTGACCTGCAACGGGTATTAATGCCAAGAAAATTCGCTTGGCAAATACCCTTCTCCTCTATATATGTCCCTCTCCCCTATTATCTTTTTCCACACCACACTTCTTATTTACACATATCTTTTTTCCATTCATCCAAACAACAATTATCTCTCTTCTATTGCGACACAGAAAAATCTCCCAACAACATTGTACCTCCAATGCCACTATGCGGAGGCTGTCGTCGGGTGCTAGAAGACACCTACTTTGATCGCTATCCAAGGGGGGTCTTACGCCGTACCTGTCGTACATGTTTGGTTAGTTAGTCTAACAATTCCATACCTCTCCCCAATATTACAATTCATCATTCTAATTATATATATATTAGGCAAGACAAAATAGCCGAAGGCGTAATAGAAGAGCTGCAGGTGCTCACGCACTGGTTGTGGAGACTGGACCTGAAAGGAACAATGATCAAGCTTGGCCATAGCTGACAAAAATGTAACCAATATTGCGAGTGGCTAATTTATATGAAGAAGCAGAGGATGGACAAGCAGCTGGGCAAGCGGCAGTGGGAGGACATGGGGTTGCACTGAATGCCCAGTCAGAAGGTATGAATATACCATCAGACGAGGAGAAATATAAGCTAATAGTTAACAGGAAATATAGATGGAAGGCGAAGATGTGGGCGATGTCGTCAGGAGAAGAATGTTCATGAGTTTGATATTGATCTGAGAGGAGATTATCGTTTGACCTGCACACTGTGTCTAGTAAGTCAATATATGTCCATATAAGTTTGTCTGGAAGTGACATTCATGAGTCTAACTTGTGATACGATAAAATAGGCAGCAATGAGGGAAAGTGAAGTAGTGCACCCTCAACAAGGGAATGATGAAGCAGTTCAGATACCTCACATGGCCGATAATCATCAGGTACATGGCCACGCCCCATTGGCCTTCCTGTCTCAGCAAGCCAAATGGACATCCCATGATTTAGGAAGGATGAACATTCAATGCACAGGCTGCCGTGCTCTGCACTGGACTTCTGAGCCATCGTCCAAGTCACCTCATAATGGTCAGGCAAGCTATGAGTCCTGTTGGAAGCATGGCAAAGAGCTGGTGGAGGCAATGCGTCCTCTTCCAGAGCCCCTTCATACATTGCTAAATGGTGATAATGCTCGCTCCAGATCATTTCGACTCATTCTGCGTAGATGGAATGAGCTGTTTGCCTTCACCAGTATCAAGTTCAATATGGACAAGAGGATGAATGAGATTGGCACAACATTTCAAGTTTTCCAGGTGCATGGTGCGATGTATCATAGGCAGGGACCACTGGTACCTGCTGGTGGGCGGGATGCTCTGTATTCCCAGATCTACCTCTATGATCCTGCCTATGCAGCACAGGAGAGATCAAGACGAGCATCAGATCTGGATCCTGAAATTGTTGGTTCCTTGACTATGATGTTGCAGGAGTCTAATCCAATGATTTAGATCTACCTCACAGCTAAGGAACGGTTAGCCGAGATTGTGCAGGCTGAGGATAACTTTCGTTTGATCCTGAATCCAAAACTACAACTTGTAGTTGAACGAGGTGCCGATATGCGACGCGAGAACCTACCAACAGCCAATGAAGTATCAATAATTGTGCCAGAGGACTATGAAAGTGCAGGATTTCGGGATATTGTTTTGGCTAAAAGGATCAATGGAGATGATGATGATGCAAACCGTTTCACACTTATCAATTCTAATCATGCCTCCTATCTTTCTCTCCACTACGTTCTCCTTTTTCCCTATGGCGAGTCTGGGTGGCACTGGGGCAGGACTCTGGATAATCGGGAAGGGAACCAGCAGAACAAGAACATGTCCCAGCGGACATTTTACAGATTCCGTCTGCATACGAGGCTCAATGAGCCAGCTACCCTCTTCCGTGCTCAGAAACTATTCTAGCAGTTTGTTGTGGATGCTTGGGCAGTTTGTGATCAGAACAAGCTTAGCTGGATACGTTCTCATCAAGCGAATATTCGCGCGGATCTCTACAATGGTCTCACTGATGCTTTAGAAGTGGCTGACATGGATCTTGGACGTATTGGGAAAAAGGTGGTTCTGCCATCAAGTTATGTGGGAGGTGATAGGTTCATGCAACAGCTATACCAAGATAGCATAGCGATTGTGCGTCACTTTGGCAAACCTTCACTGTTTATAACCTTTACAGCTAACCCTAAATGGGTTGAGATTGCAAATGAGCTATTGCCTGGTCAGAATGCCGGTGACAGGCCAGATCTTGTTGCAAGAGTATTCAATCTTAAAGTGCGTGATCTATTGGATCAGATTCGGCACAAGGAAATCTTTGGCCCTTGGCTGGGGTGGGTCTGGACAATAGAGTACCAGAAGAGGGGCCTACCACATTTACACCTCCTGGTATTCCACAGAACTGACCATCAGTTCCTGACTGCTGCGAATATCGATAGCTTTATCAGTGCTGAACTCCCCCCTCCTGATGATGCCATTAGTCAGGAGTTGAGAGGTATTATTGAAATGACAATGGTACATACACACTGCATAGCTCATAATGGTCAGGCTCTTTGCATGCAAGGACTTGACCCATTTGCTGTACAGAGCTGCCGTAAAGGCTATCCTCGTTCCTTTCGAGTGGAGACAATTATCAATGCGGATGGCTATCCCACCTATCGCCGAAGAGATACACGTCAGGCTTATTCGGTTGAAGTTCTGAGGAATGGAGCCAATGTTACAGCCGTGATTGATAATAGAAGAGTGGTTCCCTATAGTCCATACCTGTCATTACGGTACAAGGGACATATCAATGTGGAAGTATGCGGGTCGGTCAAAGCTGTCAAGTATATTGACAAGTATATTTACAAGGGGGGTGATCGCGCTACAGTTATCCTGGACTCTGAGCATGATGAGATTAAGAGATATCTGCATGGTCAATATATTGGTATAACCGAGGCGGTCTGGCGGTTGTTTGAATTCTCTACCCATGGTGAAGAACCACCAGTCATGCATCAGCCAAATCAACAGGCAATATACTTTGCAGAAGGGGAGAATCCAGCTGGGCTGCGCCAGCGAATGGATAGTTCCATCACGACCCTCATAGCCTACTTCAAATCCAATTCTGAGAAGGCAGATGGAAGAGAGTACTTGTACCATGAATTCCCTTTACATTATGTTTATGTACGCAAGAAGGGTTGGAAGCCCAGGACCCAGCGTAGGTCAATTGGTCGCATGTATGCTGCCAGCCCCTTTATGGGTAAACGCTATTACTTGCGCTTGCTCCTCACTATGGTAAGGGGTGCTACAAGCTTTGAACACCTGCAGACAGTAGATGGTATAGTTCATGAAACCTTCAAGTCGGCTTGTATCGCATTGCGACTTTTGGAGGATGATGAAGAGTGGATTGCAATGTTTCGTGATGGCCAGGAGTTTATGACTGGTCATGCATTGCGTCATCTCTTTGCAATGGCCCTGCAACATACTACTATTAGCAATCCACTGCAAATATGGCAGCAGTTTGGGCACAGCTTTTGCGATGATCTGTCACATCTACTTCGGACAGGGCGAGTTATTGTTCCTGCTGAAGGTAACAGTATGGACAATGAACTTTCACTAGACTATAGACTTTACCATATTCAGCAACTCTTAAATGAGTATGGTAAAACTTTAGCTGAGTTTGGTCTACCACAACCAGTACTGGAGTGGAGGAATATGGCGGGACAAAGAGTGGAGAATATATTGGTTAGAGAGGAGATAGGGTATGAGGTGGAGCAGCAGAGGGAGTTGGCAGATGTGATGAGACGGCAGTTAAATGAGGAACAAGGTGCCTATTACCCTAGCGGGAATAGCTTGCCTAATATTTAAGAGCGAGGTATATGGCTTCATAGGATGACCACATATCCGAACCCAAGCTCCCGGAGTTATGAGCTTCACAGAGGCATCTGGAAGACAACTCGGAATACGGAATGAGAGCACGTTT
>Ga0307513_10013276_pt1 | contig 10114 bp, 9 predicted proteins | sample 15_EM_MG_FD_202174 | JGI IMG/M metagenome (GOLD analysis project Ga0307513, IMG submission 202174) | Populus trichocarpa ectomycorrhiza microbial communities from riparian zone in the Pacific Northwest, United States - 15_EM | ecosystem: Host-associated > Plants > Roots > Unclassified | place...
TAAGGTTACCAGCATAGTAGACATCGGCTTTGAAAGGGTCATGGAATTCTTCTCCTCGCAGGAATTCTGGCACTGTCTTATCACCACCAATCAAACAATGTTCGCGTGGCGCCGTGGTAGTACTTGGGTCATAGCGAGATGACATCCCAAAATCGATGATAAAATATCGTCTTGGATACTGAGTTCTGGTGAAAGCTCGAGCAGGACCGGTCATAGTCTTGTTCCATTCGTCTTCCTGCGTGTGGAACCCATCGGGGAACATACCTTGCCAGTCCATCATAAAGTTCTGGAAATTGAGGTCTCTTGAGGTGGAATGAGTAGGCATGATAATAGTAACAGGGCCTGTAACGACATACCGATGGGCTATATGATGCTTGTGCAGGAAGTGCAACCCCTGCAAAAAAAAATTAACCAGCACCTTGCCTGATAATTTAGAAAAAAATTACATAAAAAAGCTGGCGAAAACATTCAAGGGCTTCCCCGATAGTGTCGAACTTAGGCGAAGAGAACGAATGAAGGAGAGGCATGACGAGGATTTGTATATTTTTCTGTGAATCACCGGGTGGCTGAAGAATGCCCAAGAGCTTTACACAGTTATTGTGGGGCTCTGAGGCGATCGCTTCAGAGGAGAGATACTGCATAATATCTAGTTCGCTTGCGTTGAATTGCGTTCTCGTTATTTTGAGTGCAACTTGCTCGCCGGTGGGAATATGTATTGCAGAATTGACCGTGGCATGCTAAAATTGAAGCGTTTATTAGCATTTACTAGAGAGTCAGAGGTGAGGTCACTTACGCATAGTGGTACCCCATCTTCATGTTCCCAATAATTAACGCTTTTGTTCCCCCACGAGGGAGTCCAGTCTGGAGAGTAGCGACTCCTGAGCTGGTATCCTTGATCCTGAAACCATTGGTAATTATCCCTCCAGAATATTTCGGTTCTTCCGAGTCCTCCTTCGTTTAGCGGAAGCGTGTCTGGGATAGGCTTTGACATCGTGGTTTAGGTTCAACCAAGGTTCTACATTTTGATGCGTTGAATTCCTGTTTGTCATCGCTTGGTTTGATCTCGCAATTGTCTGCCTTGGAACACAAGGAATCTCGTAAGTTGGCAACAAGGTTTAGTCATCGACAAATCTTTTGTATTCTGTCACCCAAACTTCATCTCATCTGCAAACTGTCACCAAAACTAACTCGCAAAATTTTACGACATACCGCGCCAGGATGCTGGATTGCTCCCAGTGGAACCATATAAATACCCGGCACGACTCGACAATCGATACTTTCAACTGAACCTCACTGATAATCCATCCTTCAAGTTTGAAATGTCTGCTCCCGGACGAGTCACAATTCAAACCAGAGTTCCAGTCGTGAACATCGGCGGAACCTTTTCGCTTAAAGCAGTCTTCAACTTTGGTTCTAGACGGGAATCCGAGTGCGATAGAATTTGCGAGAAGGTGGAAAAGATTCATCGTATTGTGGCCGATCAAGCAAAATATATTCACCCTCACGTCATGGATCTATTTCTTGACTTTGTGACCCGGTAAGCCAAATTGCAACCAACTTAAGATGACAATGCTGAAGTGTTCATACATAGATTCGTTGAAGCAAGAATGGCGTATTACGGCGAGAGCGATGAGCAAAGCCCCTTCAATGCTCACCCTAATCATTCAAAATCGAAAGCGAGAAAACTTATCAAAAGTGGTACGAGGGCGTATAGGGAGGGGATTGTATGTTCGCGGACCTTCAATCTCAAGCTTGAGACTCATGAATTCATTTAGGCTGTATCAACCTCGGGAAGTACAACGAGAACCTATTGTCAATTATACCACCACGATCCACCCAAGAATGACGAAGGGAGGTGCCTTTTATGCTTCACTGATCTCCCCCTTTTGGAGCCTAAGGAGGGGACTAGCGCTTTCTGTATGCGTTTCACCCTTCCGAATCCTGTTAATGTAGTTTATCCTTCTTTTTCTAGCGCCTTGGGAAGCTTACCTCAACAGCTTTCAAAGAGAGGATGTCCTAACGGTCATGAATCAAGGTCCCCAAGTGACTGAGGAGTCGCCGGCCACGGTCATGAATCAAGATCCCCAAGAGATTGAGGAGTCGCCGGCCACGGTCATGAATCGAGATCCCCAAGTGACTGAGGAGTCGCTGGCGACTCCAGGACTCCCCAACCCGGTGGATACGACAACCCCAGCAGATTCCGGCAGTAATTACCTTGGTTTAGAAACAGTTTCAGACTCAGAGATACTATCCATGTGGCAAGCTTTCAGCTCTATTTTCATACCGCAGCGCAGCAGAGGCGATTCTACCAAACAGTGACAGCGATTTAGGCCGCTTAGGTTTCGTGTAGTTTACGTCAAATATTATGAACTCTACACCATTGGCCGCGGATCTATTCTCACCAACTTTGACTAGTATTTCTGCACAAGCAAAAGAGACGGTTTGATGGGAAATTTCAAGTGTGATCAATTGATTATTGCATGTACCTTCGACGTAGTGGTAGAAGGCTCCTATTGCAAAATGGATGTCTGGGTACGCTGTGCTTGTGTTAGCGCCGCAGCGGGGACAGAAGATTTAAATTATGAGGTTTTTTACACAAGACAATGGTCTAATTGTTACAGGTCGGGAGGAAGTGTTTGTGGATATCCTATGAACATTCTTGTCCGTCCTTTTGCCGTTGTGTGCAATGATATAGCAACCTTGCCGAAGAAACAATAATTCGTATCCGGGCGGCAATCGTTTCCCATGACACACACTCATGGGCTGTGAACAACGGCTATGTACCGTTCTGCCAGCCCTCGTTGGCTAAGTAACACTGATAACAAAACATTACGTAGGTGTCAGATCCGAACATTGTGAAGTCAAGAGTAAGTACAAAGTTCGATGTCAAACCTTGATCGCCGCGAGCGATCGACTACTGATCGAATGTGGCGCAACTTGCCCAAAAGCTTGGCACCGTGAATTGAGTCCGGTGATATTGGTTCCTGGTAGCTGAGGTTATATAAGTATCGTGTTGTAACCAAGTCTTGAAACCAACCGTTGGTTACTCAAATATTACGGCGAGCTGTCCACAATGCCGTACAAAGGAATAAAGGTTCCCATTGTTTTTTTATGACATGGGAGTCGGCGAAGCATAATTTGGACCCACGGCTGTGGTCCGCATTTTACATATACACAATTTCAGTGACAAAGACATAAGTAAGGCGGCAGGTGCGAGTGTTTATGTGCACTTATCACATTCATTTTAATGAGTCCCCAGCAGTTCTTCGCCACAATTGAATAATTTCCTCGAACATTTCTTGGGATATTACATAATGCCACACTGCTGTGTAAATAACACGTTTACCCGCGTTTGGGTAGGATTGGTAACCCGGCGACTCTAGGGAAAGCAGTTCGAAGACTCCGCTATTGTTTCTTGAAAACCGAAATCTCTTGTACCTCTGTGATTTGGTAATGTAGAAACCATGTCAGCAAGAATCGATTTCATTCCTACCAAGAAATCTATTCAACGACCACCGGTGACTAGTGACTGAACTCGATTGTTGTTCACCGTTTATATTGCGTTTATATGACGGGCGCGGGTATAAACTCGAACCTCTTAATTCTTCCTATGAAGAGGGCGGCCTGCCAATTATGTTGTTAGCACTAAGAAGAATGATTCTAGATCGTCCTGAACTTCATGGCGACGCGATCCAGGGCTTCTAACTCCTGACACCGAAGGCAACACAATTGGAAGCGAACTTGAACCCATGCTGGGTCTGTATTTTATCACATAGACTTTGTCTTCAACATAAACCCCTTGGTAAGAGGATGTGAACCAGGATAATAAACAAATTCTCAGCTCATTCATCAGCCGACACCCTTGGCGATCTAAGCTTCGGTACCGCCCTTGATCACAGTGGCAGCACCACCATTCTGAATCGGTGGCGAGCGCTCTGACATTGAGGAGAAATCAGATAAGTCCATCGGCGAAGTGTAGCAAGCCCACCAAAAAAGCCTACGCCCTCATCACTGATACTAGCACCTCTCAGGTTCAGGTCTACCGTCTACACGCACGAAGAGTTGCGAATCAGATTGAGGACGAAAAAATCTGTTTCAAGAATCGCGCTAATGCCCGCTGAGAACTAATTATTATTGAACCATTTACTACTTGCTCAATTTTTAATCTCTATCTTAGGCACTTCAGTACCAAGGAATTTTGACAAAGATGTACCCATATAAATTCTGGACGATATGATACAGGCGAACTACACATAAGGAGGTGAGGGGTCAGAATGGCCGTCACGTTGGTTTGGGTATTGTAGTAGGGTCCTTTTAACTAATAAACAATCTTCCTCCCCAATGAGATATGGCCTGCGGGGTTTCTTGGAATATATTGACCCCCCGTGGGAGGCTCTTGCACGCAGTTTCCATTGACCAAAACCCTCGGCAAGCGCATCGAATCGCTGGATCACTTCATCCATCGTCGGCCTCTTGTTGGGGTTATCATACATCGTCAATGAGGGGTTTCATAAATCCAAAATTCTTATATCCCTGGATCTCAGAATTCCTGCGAGGAGAAGAATTCCATGACCCTTTCAAGGCCGACGTCTACTATACTGGTAATCTTATTCGCACTGAATTCATGCGAGTAAGAAGAATTTCCTCGATTTGAAACGTGGTCTTACACTATACAGGGACATCCATTACTTGACGGCACTGTCTTATCATTACCAATCAAACGATGTTTGCGTGGCGCCGTGGTAGTACTTGGGTCATAGCGAGATGTCATCCCAAAATCGATGATAATTGGATACTGAGTTCTGGTGAAAGCTCGAGCAGGACCGGTCATAGTCTTATTCCACTCGTCTCTTTGCGTATGGAAGCCATCGGGGAACATGCCTTTCCAGTCCATCATAAAGTTCTGGAAGTTGAGATCTCTGCGGAAATGGAATGGGTAAGCAAGTTAACGGAACCCGCAACGACAAACCGATGGGCTATATGATGCTTGTGCAAAGAAAATTAGCCAGTACCTCGCTTGATAACGAAAACAACTTGCATAAGCCTCGGAGGGGAAAGGACAATGAATAAATAAATAAATAACTGAGCACCACCTTCAGTTTGCAGCGCCATAAGCTTCGCCCAAACGGCGTCAGTTTCATAATAATCGCCTTCTCCTTCGAGTGTGGAATCATGATGACAAGCAGCCGCATGTTTCCACCTTCATAATGCAAACCAAGATGAAAAAATTAGATCCAAACTCTTCATAAAATGAGGAGTCGCACCAATGCAGTTCTTTCACCTGTCAGCAACCCTCCTGTCAGCACCCATATTTTCCGACAGTAAAAAGGTCATCATCACGAACCTTGCTTTCCATATCTTTAATCCCTTCAACAGCGACTCACTTGACACATTTATGGCATTTCCCTTGCTGAATAGAATGTTTCTCCTTCTTTCCAGGGTTCTGTCTCGGGACAACGCGAAATGCAATCGGAGGAGAGAATGGACGACCCGTGGACGCAGAGACGCCTATTACACAGACCTTAACCAGCAAGCAGAAGGTTATTGGAGCAAAACAACATTACCGTGTGCGTATTGCATATGATAGCTTATATCAATAAAGAAAATTAGCAAAGAGAAAAAATCGAAAAACATGAAAACGCTGAACCTGAAAGCCGAAAACTTCATCGCCAGCCAGAGTTTCTTCTTCTCCCCACCTCTTTCATGGAATTCGAGGCAAATCGGACACAGGCCCACTTTCTCCACACCTTTACCTTTTACAAATCGAGGGGGATAAAGGTCAAGTGGTGCCCAAGGAGGATTATAATTACCCCCCGGATGGGGCATGTTAAAGAGCGTACAAGACGACCTTATAACAACAAATATTCGGCTGATTATCCATAATCCAGGAGAGGAACAAAAAAATATACTCACCGTCTCCAGTCTGATAATAAGAACTCGCAGGAAACCGCCTGTAAAACAGGGGAAAGTTGTCCGATATTTCAATATCAAGGAGAGTCCGATTAGAAAACACAGAAACGAGGTTCTGTCGTCCAGCAGGGCTATACTCTGGCGACGGCGACGACGACTGCATGTCTGCGTCCTCAGGAGTCAACGGTGAATCGATAAAGGCGAGAGCTAAACTTCGCCGTCGTGGGCGCTTGCTGCGTCTGACTGGAGTAGACGGGTTAATGGTAACGGAGGGTTTCCTTTTGAGTCCGAGGATGATCTTCAACGGAGGTACAGATTCGGGAAAGCTTGGAAGAGGGGTCAGCGGTGTTAGCGGAGAGAGGAGATCGAGATCATAGGTTGCACACAGTCAAAAAATTAGTTTGTTCAGAATGTTCCTGCCCAGCGGTAGAAAGTTCCAGAGTAAGAGGTAAATCGATGGGGTTTCCGATGCGACGAAGTCCGGCAGCACGAGTTTACATGGAGATAACAGAAGAGGACCGAAACAAGAGGCGCAGGCGGTTCCAGCGGTGTGTCGATAATTGTCGGAGCTGCTTGCAAGTTACACTACTAGGAGCTTGGCGAGCCACATCTCCACCATGAGTCGAAACACTAGCACTCAGTCGATCCTCGAACAAAGAAGATTTCTGAACTTTCGTCCTTCTCTTTTTCTTCTTCGCCTTTGGCGTAGGCTCCTTCTCAGGCATAAAGTACTCCTGAACCTTATCCACCCGGATAACCGAAGACAAATCAGAAATAGACAGCGCAACCTCCGAAGATGCTGTCAAGTCATAATAAGCGCCGAAGGACGACGAATACTGGAGTTCTGCATAAACTTCGTCCCCGGCGAACAGACAAACAAATTTGGAGGAGAAAACGGCGACTTGATGGAAAACCCCGGTGCGGTCGGGAATCCAGTGAGAGAGCGCGGCAATGGCGTGTTGATGAGCGTGGTACTGGTGCTCGTAGATCCTAGAGATAGCATGCGATTGTGCTGATTGAACATCTCCAGTTGTTGCACCGACGTCGGGATGGAACCAGAGTTAAAGCCGATGACGTTATAACTACGCCCAGAGTCCGACGAGCTGGCGACACCATCGGAAGCGAAATGGTCAGCGAAATCATATCGGTAGTTCAGTGACAAGTCATTTGGCGATAGTAAATTGATCCTGGGCGATGTAGAGACATCCTGAAAAGGATGAGAGATGATCAGGCGATGGCGTAGTATTGGTTGGCGAGATATGGAGCCAGTCAGTAGAGTCAGGAGAGGTTGGAGAGTTCGTACAGGTGGCGGAGAGAGAGCAGCCAGGCGAGAGCATCGTCAGTAGTCGACATCGGGGTACACATACAACCCAGATCCATGCTTTTTCTCTCTTTGTGACCTAATTCGTTCCCACGCGGACTCCACCACAAAGAAGCATGAAAAAAATCCAGACATTCCAAACGCGTTATCTCGACTTGTGTAAATATTACTTTGTACTTTTTTTCAGGGGGGAAATACGGAGGGCAACTGAGACAAATTGTTTCCCACTATGATCGTGAAGAAGCCGTACATTCAAAGCAATTGACAGTCCAAATTATGGAGAAAGTCTGGGACGGGGAGATAAAATAAGTAAGCACTTGTGTTTGGAGGTCAAGAGCGCAACGGAGAAGAGAGTCGGAACTGACAACTTGAACGACTGTGGCAAGAAGCTTCAAGCATGCACATAGATTATTCCCGGTACCTTTATAATTAGGTAAAGGGTCTTAGTCGGTACATAGTCGGAAAAACCTTTTGGCTGGAGTTCGAGATGCCAGCTGTCAATCAGCTGTCAAATTATGGCAACAGGGAGTGACCAGCTCGGTTTTTCAGGAATTAACCGATGTTTGGCCTGATCCGATTTTTGTGCCGAAGGTAGCTATTGCATAATATGTATTTCCCACAAAAATATCCTTAAGATAAGGTAAGTATAGGACAGGGCCGTTAGTGAGGAGACGCGGCAAGCACTGGGGCAGCGACACGCAGCCGGCATGCAACCGCCAGTTCATCCATCAATATTGTGATGGGCGAACGTTAATTGCAACTGTCGGCGCTGTTTCAAGCACTCCCGCTCTCTGTTGGACACGGTGAGTGTCAATATTTCGATGTTTTCGTACGCTTTCCGTGCAATTTCCGTGCCTTTTCCCTTCTGTATTTTTGAATTATTCAATGTATTTAGTACCTTATGGCATTTTAATCAGTTTTCCTCAGTGACTAGAGCAGCAGAGTCATTATTCTGCGAGTAATAAATTCTTAGTAAGGTGGATTGGAATTCAATGTACATACTCCCTGGTGGTTTTTTGTGCGTAGAAGTCGCCCATTAGTACCACATACATTAGAAGTGTCAATTTACATGTATATATGGAAGTTGCTCGTTACTGTACCACAGTACCATTGGCAGTCGGCTTTTTAGGCGCGCTGAAGGCGCCTATTTGAGCATCATTTGAGGCTGGTAGTTATGCGCATTCATGCACATATATTAAATTCTTTTAATTCGCCACTTTGGTGCGCTCTCAACTTGCCCAAGTTGTTTTTATCAACCTCAGCACATCGTGTTTGCTAACGATTTGCACCCGGAACCCGGCATCATTTGGCGCCCATGCCTTAGACCTACCACTCCGACTATATCTTCTGGTTGCAAAGGAGACATCTCACCCAGAATGAACTTGTTCGATATATAAGAATATAGGTACGAAACCCCAGTCTTTGGGGAGCCAAATGACTGAGGGGAGACGAGTGAAATAAAAGCTAAAAGGATTGAATCGCGGCGCCGTAATAAGCCTAAATAAGAAGTAAAACTGTACAAGTGCGTTACGTCGTGCATAGAACAATAAGAATCGTGAACGAGCTCGTTGATAAGAAAGGAAATAAATGTATACGAGTTGGTGCAGTGCGCCGTCGAGTGAAAATGACGAAGGAATACATACTGGGGAAAGACCATGCTTACGAGGCTCGGAATCAAGGCCCTCATGTCGTGTTTGCCAGCCCAAATCCAACACGGTAATTAGAACTCTTTTTAATAGGTATATAGATGGGTAATGCGGACTTTGGATGCCATTTTTGAATGAATAAAATTGGATCCTATTAGATCCCATCATCCCAAGGAGTCAAGAAGGTCGGACAAGAGATGAAATATTTCTCGTCCTTCATAGAGGTTGTTAAAAGTTCACATTGTATCTATTTAGATAGTGTTTCTGGGGAAAAGGTGCCTTACCTTCTCCAAAGCCCTCCCATTTGACTCAATAACGAGTATCTTCTGCCTAATCTTGTATCAGTATAGGACCCCTGATAATTTGATAAAGCACTTGTATTTTTGACCCATCTAGGATCTATCTAGGATTAGGAGAAATGTACCTAAATACAAAGGCAACTAGGCAGCAAAGGTCCTTGCACTTGTGTGGCCTCCCATTCAGTCGTTGTTGTATTAGTGAGTAAGTAGTGGAAACTCACGTAATATCTCAAGAAAGATATTTGACTTTACAGCGCTATTTGGGGTGCTAGAGTGCCAGGCTGAAGGCATTGAGTATTATATTTAAATACACCGAGCAATAAAAGCATGGAAAGCATACGAAAACATAGAAATATTGACGCCCTACCGTGTCCGACAGAGAGCGGGAGTGCTTGAAACAGCGCCGACAGTTGCAATCAACGTTCGCCCATCACAATATTGATGGATGAACTGGCGGTTGCATGCCGGCTGCGTGTCGCTGCCCCAGTGCTTGCCGCGTCTCCTCACTAACGGCCCTGTCCTATACTTACCTTATCTTAAGGATATTTTTGTGGGAAATACATATTATGCAATAGCTACCTTCGGCACAAAAATCGGATCAGGCCAAACGTCGGTTAATTCCTGAAAAACCGAGCTGGTCACTCCCTGTTGCCATATCAAATCACTTCGATCGATCGAAATATTGCCATATTGCCATATTGCGTTCTATTTTTCCGAGGACTGTCGGAGACAATAACAAGGGTGTCTTCTAGTGGTCAGCCACATTTCGGAATCGCAGTTCAACCATCCATCTTCGTCGGACTCCTCACGTTTACCGACAAAACTGACCGCCTTTCGCGAAAGCTCAGGCCGTCGTCCTGTGACATGTGGCCAATGGTACCCAGTACAGTAAGATGGTTTTCCTTGCTGCTACATGCCACACTCCCCACCCTTGCAAC
>Ga0307513_10013278_pt1 | contig 10114 bp, 9 predicted proteins | sample 15_EM_MG_FD_202174 | JGI IMG/M metagenome (GOLD analysis project Ga0307513, IMG submission 202174) | Populus trichocarpa ectomycorrhiza microbial communities from riparian zone in the Pacific Northwest, United States - 15_EM | ecosystem: Host-associated > Plants > Roots > Unclassified | place...
CGGCTCGTAGACGTGCTGCATGATGGTGCCGACCAGATCGGCGGTCGAGGCCATCGGATCCAGCGTCTGCGGCTCGGCGACCATCGCCAGCGTCGCGTGGTGGCGCGGCGTCTGCGCGAGCGCGGCGACGCCCGCGGTGCTCAGCACGGCGGCGGCCAGCGCGAGCGTGAGCGGGCGTTGGATGAAGGCGCGACGGCGGGAGGCGAAGGTCATAACTGACTCCAATCTGAAAATAAATTTCACAACGGCGCGACTATGAAGCGCCTTAACGGCAAATGCACGCGGGTTTATACGCATGTCTCGTGCCAATGATGAAATACACTTTCAGTTCTGAATCTGAAGGAGACCCCGATGCCGCTCGAATACCTTGGTGCCCCACCGCTCGCGTCCGACCGCCAGGCGCGGCCGTTTTCCCCCGCGGTGCGCGCGGGCGATTTCATCTATGTGTCGGGCCAGGTGCCGGCGGATGCCAACGGCGAAATCGTCGTCGGCGGCATCGAGGTGCAGACGCGCCAGGTGATGGAGAACCTGCTCAGCGTGCTCGCGCTGGCGGGCGCGAGCTTCGACGATGTCTGCAAGAGCACCGTCTGGCTGCAGGACGCGCGCGATTTCGGCGCGTTCAACCGCGTCTACATGAGCTACTTCAAGAACGGCAAGCCAGCGCGCTCGACGACCGAGGCCCGGCTGATGGTCGACGCCAAGGTCGAGATTGATGTGGTCGCGTACAAGCCGAAGGGCTGAACCGGCGAGGGTTGATGGCGCTGTGCAGCGCTGCTCAGGACTCGTATGCTGGCCTCTCCACTTTGAGGAGCCAGATCATGGTGCTTTGCCCCATTGCCATCGCCGTCGGCTGCAAGAAGTGCCCGGCGTTCTCGATCTGCCCGCTGAAGAGCGTGATCGGTGACCAGAAGCCGCCGCCCCCGCCGGTCAAGAAGCCCTAACCGTAGTTGGTGATCCACTCGATGCCTTGCGCATGCGCGGCATCAATGGCGGTTTCTTCGGTCATGTATTCGCCGCGCTGCACCGCGATCTCGCGCGGGCGCGTGGGCCAGACCTGCTTTGATACGGTCAGCATCGGCGCGAAACGACCGCTGTCCACCGACTTGGCGGAACAGATCAGTTCGTAGTCCTGGTGCCGAAAAATCCGAGTGGCATCCATGGATCCCTTAGATACACAAAACTACAGTATGCGCCCTGCGTGAAGTCAAACCGGGGCGATCGGCGCCAGCGGTTCGAATCCGGCCGCGGTCTTGGTCTTCCAGGCCGCGATCGCGGTGGCCATCTCGTCGGTGTCGAAGATCGCGCTCTGCAGCCACGTCATCTGCTGCAGGCTCGCGGCGGTGCCGTGATCGCGCGCGTGGTTCAGCGCCAGCTTGCTGCCAGCGATCGCGAGCGGAGACTTCGCGGCGATCTGCCGCGCCAGAGTCATCGCGTGATCCAGCACCGCCTGCGCATCGGGCAGCACCGCGTTGACGAGGCCGATCTGCAGCGCCCGCTCGGCGCTGACGCGCTCACCGGTGTAGGCCATCTCGCGCGCCACCCCTTGCGGCACGATCTTCATCAGGCGCTGCAGCACGCCCAGGTCGGCCATCATGCCGATGTGGATCTCCTGCACCGTGAAGAACGCATCCGCCGTGCAGACGCGGATGTCGCAGGCGGTGGCGAGGTCGAGCGCGCCGCCGATGCAGCCGCCCTGGATCGCGCAGATCACCGGCAGGCGCGCCTCGTCGAGCGCGCTGAAACAGTCGATCAGCTTGCGCAGCGTCTCCTGGAAGTTCAGCCGCGCGCGTGACGTGCGGGTGACGAGCAGCGCGTCGTCGCCGCCGAACACCTCGAGCGCCATGCCGGCGCAGAAGTGCTTGCCGGTCGACGAGATCACGAGCACGCGCGCGTCACCGGCGTCGTTCAGTGCGCGCACCGCGTCGCGCAGCGCGGGGAAGAACGGTGGCGCCATCGTGTTCAGGCGCTCCGGACGATTGAGCTGCAGGTGGGCGATGCCGTGCTCGGTGCTCAGCTGAAAGAAATCGTTGTTCATGGGTCGTCGTCTCCATCCAAGGTGCAATCCAGTATGCCTACACTGCGCGCGATGAATCCGACCCTGAGCACCGCCGACGGCCTGACCCTGCATCTGCGCGAGTGGCCGCACCGCGATGCGCGCGGCAGCGTGCTGATCGTGCACGGGCTGGGCGAGCACGCCGGTCGCCACGCGCATGTCGCGGCGCAGCTCAACGCCTGGGGCTGGGCCGCGATCGGCTACGACCAGCGCGGCCATGGCGCGAGCGAGGGCGCACGTGGTGCGCTGGCGCGCAGCGACGATCTGCTGCGCGACCTGGCCTTGGTCGTCGACGCGGTGCGCGCCGCACACCCCGGCCCGCTGGTGCTGCTCGGCCACAGCATGGGCGGGCTGGTGGCGGCGCGCTTCGTGGCCGAGCGGCTGCGCCCGGTCGATGCGCTGGTGCTGTCGTCGCCGGCGCTGGATGCGGGCATGAACGCGTTCCAGAAGCTGCTGCTGGCGCTGCTCGGCCCGCTGGCGCCGAACCTCGCGGTGGGCAACGGCCTGAAGCCGGCCTGGATCTCGCGTGATCCGGCGGTGGTGAAGGCCTACCAGGCCGATCCACTCGTGCACGACCGCGTCACGCCGCGGCTGGTGCGCTTCATCGTCGACGGCGGCGAGTTCGTGCGCGCGCGGGCCGCGCAGTGGTCGGTGCCGACCTTGCTGCTCTATGCCGGCTGCGACCGCTGTGTCGCGCCGGCGGGCAGTGCGGCGCTGGCGGCCGCGGCGCCGCGCTCGGTGTTGACAGCACGTGAGTTCACACCGCTGTTCCACGAGATCTTCAACGAACCGGAGCAGCGCGAGGTCTTCGCGGTGCTCGGCGAGTGGCTCGGCCGAGCCGGGCTCAGTTCTGGACGCGGAAGCTGACCGGCGTCGACGTCGCAAGCACCTTGTCCGCGCTCGTGTTGTCGATGAACTCGACACGCGCGCTGTAGCCGCCCACCGGTGGCTGCAGCCAGACCTCGGTGAAGCCGTTGCTCAGTGCGATCACTTCCTCGCGCCCGTTGTCGGGCTTGATGCGCACGCGGAAGTGGCCGCTGCCCGGTTCGCTCAGCGCGGTGTTCGACACGTTGAGGCCGGAGGCATGCAGCGCGATCCGGAACGGCGCACGCATGCTGGCCCCCGCGGCCGGCGCCAGGATCGCAACGCTCTTGGCGACCAGGCTCTTCGGGTCGACGTCGGCGTTCTTCTTCGTCACCGTGACGGTGATCGGCTTGCCATAGACGAAGTTCGGAATGTGCCGTTCGTCTGCCATCACCAGGCGCAGCGTGTAGGAGCCCGGCTCGAAGCTCAGCACCGTTTCCATCTGGCCCTTGCCGAAGTGGATGTACTGGTCGTTGAACGGCAGCGGCTTGGTGAAGTCGAGCGGCAGTTCGCGGTTCACCAGCAGGTGGTGGTGGCCGGTGCCGGCGACGGGCTTGACGATCGGTGCGATGCCGATGCCCGTGAGGCCGAACTTCAGCAGGTACGGCGTCTCGATTCGAGCGCCGTCGTCGAGGTTGCTGAAGTACGCGCTCTTGACCAGGCGCGGCGCGGCCACGATCCAGGGGTGGGGCCCATCAGCGGCGCGCGTCGGCGAACTCGTGATGAACAGGCCGAGCGACAAGGCGAGAACGCCGGCGATACGCATCATGGAAGAGCCGCTTTCACAGTTGGGTGATCGATCGACACGAGGCCGCAACAACAGAGGGCAGGTACGGCATCGTGACGCGGACGGATGCGCCAAGCCAGTGTGGATACCGCGTCTGTGTGTGAGGTTTTACACTGTTCGTCTGCACGGAGGAGCCCCCTATGAACGCACGCGACCCGCATCTGCCGATCCAGCCCGATGAAGCCAGCGCGCTCGCCGCGTTCGCCGCACGCACTTGGGACGAAGAGATCGTCCCGGCGGTCACGAACTACATCGCCATCCCGGCGAAGAGCCCGATGTTCGATGCCGACTGGGTCGCGAACGGCCACATCGAGCGCGTCATCACCGATGCCGCGCGCTGGGTCGAGAGCAAGCAGGTGGCCGGCCTGAAGCTCGAGGTCGTGCGCATCGAAGGCCGCACGCCGGTGATCTTCTTCGAGGTGCCGGCCACCAAGCCCGGCGGCAATGAAGCGGATGCGCCGACGATCTGCCTGTACGGCCACCTCGACAAGCAGCCTGAGTTCAACGGCTGGCGCAATGACCTCGGGCCCTGGACGCCGAAGTATGTCGACGGCCTGCTCTATGGCCGCGGCGGTGCCGACGACGGCTACGCGGTGTACGCGGCCATCACTGCGATCCTGGCGCTCGACAAACAAGGCATCCCGCGGCCGCGCTGCGTCGGCATCATCGAAAGCTGCGAAGAGAGCGGCTCGTTCGACCTGCCGGCCTACCTCGATGTGCTGCGGCCACGGCTCGGCAACGTGGGCCTCGTCGTCTGCCTCGACAGCGGCGCCGGCAACTACGACCAGCTGTGGCTCACGACCAGCCTGCGCGGCATGGTCAGCGGCGTGCTGAAGGTAGAGATCCTGAGCGAGGGTGTGCACTCGGGCGATTCGAGCGGGCTGGTGCCGTCGAGCTTCCGCATCCTGCGCCAGGTGCTCGATCGGCTCGAGGACAGCCGGACCGGCGAGCTGCTGCCCGAGAGCTTTCACTGCGAGATCCCGGCCGACCGCATCGAGCAGACGCGCGCGACCGCGAAGATTCTCGGCGACGAAGTCTGGAAGCGCTTCCCGTGGGCCTGCGGTGCCGATGGCGGCGCCACGTTGCCAACCACCACCGACCCGATGCAGGCGCTGCTGAGCCGCACCTGGAAACCGACGCTGAGCGTGACCGGCGCCGACGGTTTCCCTGAATTGAAGAATGCCGGCAACGTGCTGCGCCCCTACACCGCGTTCAAGCTCAGCCTGCGCCTGCCACCGCTGATCGATGGCAACGCCGCGGCCGCACGGCTGAAGACGCTGCTCGAAGACAACGCGCCGTACAACGCCAAGGTCACGTTCAGCGCCGATGGCCGCGTCGGTGCGCAGGGCGCGACCGGCTGGAACGCGCCCAGCCTCGCGCCCTGGCTGGAAGACGCGCTCAACAGCGCGTCGCAAGCCCATTACGGCGCCCCCTGCGGCTACATCGGCCAGGGCGGCACGATCCCGTTGATGAGCATGCTGCAGCATGGCTTCCCGGCCGCGCAGATGATGGTCTGCGGCGTGCTCGGCCCGAAGAGCAATGCGCACGGGCCGAACGAGTTCCTGCACGTGCCGTATGGCAAGAAGCTCACCGCCGCGGTGGCGCAGGTGATGGCGGCCTGCCCCTGAGCGAGGTCGCGCAGCGCCGCGAACTCGTCCATGAAGAAAGAAGGCCGAGAGACCGGGAACAGCCATGCGTCGACAGGCATTTCGAGAAATACGTCATGCCTACTGGGGAAAGTCATCAGCCGATAGTTCACTGAAATAAGTATCTTCGGCGGCGGTCCCCATCCGAGGACTGACCTCAGGAGACTCGGCAATGCATCGATACTTCAAGGCGTTCGTTCACTCCTTGTCGCTCGCCGTGGCGCTCTGTGGCGCGCCGCTTGCGCAAGCCGGTGACCAAGGCGTGTCAGCGACGGAGATCAAGCTCGGCGCGTCGGTCGTCCTGAGCGGTCCGCTGGGCGCGCAGACCAGCGAATACGGCGTCGGCTCGCGCTTGTATTTCGATTCGGTGAACGCCGCAGGCGGCGTGCACGGCCGCAAGATCAGCTACCTGACCATCGACGATGGCTTCGACGCGAAGCGGGCCGTGGCGAACACCCGCAAGCTGATCGACGAGAGCGGCGTGTTTATGATTTACAACAACACCGGCACGGCGCAGACGGCAGCCATCCTGCCGCTGCTCGAAGAGAGCAAGACCATCGTCTTCGGGCCGGTCAGCGGCGCTTCGATGTTTCGCGACAAGTACAACCGCTACGTGTTCAACGTGCGTGCCGGTTATGCCGCAGAGGCCAAGCGCATCATCTCGCAGCTGACGCTGACCGGCATCAGCCGCATTGCCGTCTTCTACCAGGACGACGGGCTCGGCAAGACGCTGTTGGGCGAACTCAGAACTGCGGCATCCGCAGAGAAAATTTCGTTGGTCGCGGAGATCAAGCTCGACCCGGCCAACCCCGACTTCCCGGCTGCTGGCGAAGCGACCGCCAAGGCGCAACCGCAGGTCGTGATCCTGGCGACGGCCGGCACCACGTTCACGAACTATGTGAATGCGGTCCTCAAGACCGCCGCCGCCCCCCCAGGCTTCTACGGCTTCTCGGTCGCCAGCCAGGACATCATCGCGCGCGAGGTGAAGGAGCGGGCGCGAGGCATCGTGCTTGCGCAGGTGATGCCCTCGCTGCGGAACAGCAGCGTGCCGATCGTTGCCGAATACCTGAAGCTGCTCGGCGAGCGCTCGCCGGACGCGAAGCCGTCGGCCTCGCAATTCGAGGGCTTTGTCCATGCCAAGCTGCTGGTCACCGGTTTACGCCGGGCAGGGCGTGACCTGAGCACCGAGTCCTTCGTCAAGGCCATGGAGAGTGCCGGCGACATCGCGTTCGGCCACTTCATCGCCAAGTACACGCCGCAGTCGCACGTCGGCTCCACCTATGTCGAACTGGCCATCATGGACAACACGGGTCAGTTGCGATACTGACCTTCGTGTTTCAGTGGCCTCCGCGCCTCGTCATTCGTCACGCTGGACACAGGTTTGCGAGCATCTCGCGCCCCAGCGCCTCGGCGACCTCGATGCCGTCGACGCCGGCCGACATGATGCCGCCGGCATAGCCCGCGCCTTCGCCGGCCGGGTACAGGCCGCGCACGTTCAGGCTCTGGAAGTCGCGCCCGCGCGTGATGCGCAGCGGCGACGAGGTGCGCGTTTCGACGCCGGTCAGCACCGCGTCGGGCCGGTTGAAGCCCTTGATCTGGCGTTCGAATGCGGGCAGGGCCTCGCGCAGCGCGGCGATCGCGTAGTCGGGCAGCGATGCACGGTCGCCGCGTTGGCCGAGGTCAGTGAGGCGCACGCCGGGCTTGTACGAGGGCAGCACGCTGCCGAACGCGCTCGAGGCCTGGCCTTTGATGAAGTCGGCCACGAGCTGGCCCGGCGCTTCGTAATTGCCGCCGCCGAGCTCGAACGCGCGCGACTCCCAGAAGCGCTGGAATGCAATGCCATCGAGCGCGCTCACCGGGCCGTCCTGGCGGCCATCCTGCCGATAGTCCTGCGGCGCGATGCCGACGACGATGCCGGCGTTCGCGTTGCGCTCGTTGCGTGAGTACTGGCTCATGCCGTTCGTCACGACGCGGCCCGGCTCGGAGGTCGCCGCGACCACGGTCCCGCCCGGGCACATGCAGAAGCTGTAGACCGAGCGGCCGTTGCCGGCGTGGTGCACGAGCTTGTAGTCGGCCGCACCGAGGATGGCGTTGCCGGCGTTCGGCCCGAAACGCGCCGCGTCGATGACCGACTGCGGATGCTCGATGCGAAAGCCGATCGAGAACGGCTTCGGCTCCATGAACACGCCGCGTGTGTGCAGCATCTCGAAGGAGTCGCGCGCGCTGTGGCCGAGTGCGAGCACGACGTGGTCGGCGGCAATCTGTTCGCCGCTCGCCAACGTCACGCCGCGCACGTGGCGCGCGTCGCCGCCCTCGATCAGCAGGTCGATGACGCGCTGCCCGAAGCGAATTTCGCCGCCCAGCGCCTCGATGTCCGCGCGCATCTTCTCGACCATACCGACGAGCCGGAAGGTGCCGATGTGCGGCTTCGCGACGAACAGGATCTCCTCGGGCGCGCCGGCCTTGACGAACTCGGCCAGCACCTTGCGCGTGAGGTGGCGCGGGTCGCTGATCTGGCTCCACAGCTTGCCGTCGGAGAACGTGCCGGCGCCGCCTTCGCCAAACTGCACATTCGACTCCGGGTTCAGCACGTTCTTGCGCCACAGGCCCCAGGTGTCCTTGGTGCGCTCGCGTACCTCCTTGCCGCGCTCCAGCACGATCGGCCGCAGACCCATCTGCGCGAGGATCAGCGCGGCGAAGATGCCGCACGGCCCGAAGCCGATCACGAGTGGGCGCGTGGCCGGCGCGCGGGGCGCGTGGCCGACGAAGTGGTACCCGGTGTCGGGCGTGGCCCGGATGTGTGGCTGGCCGTGCAGGCGCTCGAACACCTCGGCTTCGTCGGCGAGCACGCAGTCGATCGTGTAGATCAACACGATCGCGCTCTTCTTGCGCGCATCGAAACTGCGCTTGAAGACGCTGAACGATTTCAGCGCCGCGTCGGCGACGCCGAGGCGGGCGACGATGGCCGGGCGCAGCGCGTCGGCGGCGTGGTCCAGCGGCAGGCGGAGTTCGGTGATTCGCAGCATCGGCGTGACTTTCAGGCCTTGACCGACGGTGGGTTGTCGCTGGTGCTGGGCTCGGGCTGCTCGGCGCTGCGCATCTCGTCGCGCCCGTTGCCGTCGAGTGCGGCCTGCACTTCGGATTCCACATCGATCCGCGTTGCTGCCGCTGCGTCGCTCGGCAGGAAGCCGCCCGACTGGTGCCGCCACAGCTTCGCGTAGTGCCCGCCCTGGCGTAGCAGCTCGTCGTGCGTGCCTTGCTCGACGATGCGCCCTTGCTCCAGCACGACCAGCCGGTCCATGCGCGCGATCGTCGACAGCCGGTGCGCGATCGCGATCACCGTCTTGCCCTCCATCAGGCCGAGCAACTGCTCCTGAATCGCGAGCTCGACCTCGCTGTCCAGCGCCGAGGTCGCCTCGTCGAGCACGAGGATGGGCGCGTCCTTCAGCACGACGCGCGCGATCGCGATGCGCTGGCGCTGCCCGCCACTGAGCTTGACGCCACGCTCGCCGACGTGCGCGTCGTAACCGGTACGGCCCTGCCAGTCGTTCAGGTCGACGATGAACTCGTGCGCGTGCGCCTTGCGCGCCGCCGCGACGATCGCCGCGTGGCCCGCACTGGGGCGGCCGTAGCCGATGTTCGCGGCGATCGAGCGGTGCAGCAGCGAGGTGTCCTGCGTGACCATGCCGATGGCCGCGCGCAGGCTCTCCTGGCTGACGTGGCCGATCTCCTGGCCGTCGATGCGGATGCTGCCCTGCTCGATGTCGTGGAAGCGCAGCAGCAGGTTCACGAGCGTCGACTTGCCGGCGCCTGAACGGCCGACCAGGCCGACCCGTTCGCCGGGGCGGATCACCAGATCGAGATCGTCGAGCACGCGCTTGCCGTCGCTGCGGCCGTAGGTGAAGCTCAGGCGCTCGAAGCGGATTTCGCCGTGCGGCACCTCGAGCTCGCGCGCCCCGGGCGGGTCGGTCAGCGAGTGCGGCACCGCGATCGTCTCCATGCCCTCGTGCACCACGCCGACGTTCTCGAAGATGCCGGTCACTTCCCAGCTCACCCAGCCCGCGACGCTGGCGATCTGCCACGCCAGCGGCAGCGCGGTGGCGACGATGCCGACCGCGACCTGGCCCTGCGACCACAGCACGATGCCGATCGCGGCGGTGCTGACCAGCAGCAGCGCGTTCATCACCGAGAGCGTGGCCATGAAGCGCGTCGTCACGCGCATGTGGGCGGCGATCGCGCCGTTGTGCTCATCTACGACGTCGCGCACATAGGCGTCCTCGTCGCGCGTGCGCGCGAACAGCTTCACCGTCAGGATGTTGGTGTAGCTGTCGACAACGCGGCCCATCACCATCGAGCGCAGCTCGGAGCTGGTCTTCGCGCGGTCGCGCATGCGCGGCACGAAGTAGCGCAGGAAGAACACATAGCCGGCGAACCACAGCACGGTGGGCAGCGCGAGCCGCCAGTCGGCCGAGGCCATCAGGATCAGCGACGACACGCCGTAGATCGCGATGTACCAGAGCGCGCGGATGCTGCTGACGACGGACTCGCGCACCGAATTGCTGGTCTGCATCACGCGGTTCGCGATGCGGCCGGCGAAGTCGTTCTGGAAGAACGGCCAGCTCTGCCGCACCACGTGCCAGTGGCTTTGCCAGCGGATCAGGCTGGTCACGCCGGGCACGACGGCGTTGTTGCGCACCAGGCTGTCGGCCATCAGTGCGAGCGGCCGGCCGATCAGCACGGTGGCGGCCATCAGCAGCAGCGCCG
>Ga0307513_10013280_pt1 | contig 10113 bp, 5 predicted proteins | sample 15_EM_MG_FD_202174 | JGI IMG/M metagenome (GOLD analysis project Ga0307513, IMG submission 202174) | Populus trichocarpa ectomycorrhiza microbial communities from riparian zone in the Pacific Northwest, United States - 15_EM | ecosystem: Host-associated > Plants > Roots > Unclassified | place...
TTGATAAACATCAAAATGATTAGCTAGATGTTACAATAAAATGAGCTTTAGCCAAATCAATTTGTATCCACTATTCAGCATGTTCTTAGAAAGGAAAGCAAAAGGAAGAAAATGTATGCACTATGTTTTGATAATGTACATAGGAAGAGCATGTCTATTGATTCACAATTGAAGGCAGAACCCATAGCCCAAACCTTTATTATTTAAAAGAAAATGATCAGATGAGATTCCTTGTTGTCGGTGTTCATTTAGCAACTTTTAGTGACAAAAGATGCATGAAAGGAAGGAGGTAAACGTCTCTAACAAGAGCAAAGAAAGGCAAGAATTCCCTTTGATGCCCATTAACAATATTGACAAAATAACCGGGTGGGAGTGGAAAATTCATACAAGTCTTATTCACAAATAAGGAATTAGAGCTTTATTATATTCTCCGTTTCCTGTTCTTGGTGAATTACTGTTTGGGAAACTAACTTGAATGTATGAAGTATGAACACGTATATTGTGGAGCTTGGAATTCCTCTCCCACACGAAACCCCTCAAATCCACAAGCAATAAATCTTATACCCTACCAGGAGTCGGCAAAGATTTGCCACAAATAGACAAAAACTAGTGCCACTTATCACAAGCTACTGGAAAATGAAAAAGAAAAGGATAAGGATAACTTAGTGTCTTCCCATTGTTATGGGAAAAAACATAAATTTTAGGAAATGGGACATTGTGTGGCACAAAAAACTTTAAAAAATTGGCCAGGATTTATCTTAATGAGAGAAAAAAGAAGAAACTTTAACCTTGAGTACCTAGGCTTTGCAAAATACAATTGACAAAGGGTAATTGCACAAATTCAAATATAATGGTCTAAGGTTGGAAACAAAAGATTTACAAGAAAAATATTCCAGATTCCTCTCATTTATCTTTAGGCCCATTTTAACCACACGTCTTAGAATTTTCATTCCACATGTTTTGATGCCCCCACACCAACAATGAAGTTCACATTGCCATAGCAGAAAAACAAAGCATAATTGCAGGTTATGCAGTTAAAACGACTTTCAAGAAAAGAGTTCCAAGCGTGGGAACATCATGAAAAATTTACTCTTTGATCATCGTTAGAATTGGCCCCCTTGACCCAGGTATTAGTCTTCGCATTGAGGCAAGGCATTGGATTAAGTTCACATTTTGCAAACAATCACAAAAACTATTCCAAATTTAAGGACAAAGTAACATGTTAAAGTGAAAGTTCGCTGGTAGCCACCATACCAATGAATTAAACTAGAGATCCTAATTTCAAACCATGCTTATAGAACTCAAGCTCCCAATTTTACAGCAAGAGATCCAATTTCTAACAATGTTTAAAAGTACAACTTTAATCCATATAGAACTCTACACGAAAGAGAATAGGCCAACTGCATAACTAATATGACTGCTAAACTATGAACAGTATTTTTCAAGAGTGAAAACCACATTTATGACAAGCATGAAAATCTACTCACCTGTAGGAATGGTCTGCGATTAAGTAGCTCTGCAAATATACAACCTGCAGCCCATACATCAACACTAGCACCATATTGTTTGGCACCAAACAAAAGTTCAGGTGCTCTATACCATCGAGCAAAGACCTGGACATTGGTATTCAAACTTGCAAGTTTAATTTTTTGTGGAGAACCAAAACATTGTGATACAGGACAAAAGGAAAATGATCAAAACAATGCCCAAATATAAGACTGGAAAAAATAACAAAGAGTATCTGGCATCAGCATGAGAAGAAGATTGGACGTGGATTTAATCAAAAGAAACGACAAAACAAAATACGAAGTGCAAAATTTCAAGGGGGGGAGGTGGAAACAAAGGATGATTTATCCATCACAGCATCATTCCTGACACATGATGTATGGTTCATAAACAAAGATTTGAACTGGTTCCACACCAGTCATCTATCATATGAGCAGCTATCACTGCTGCTAACTAAGCTTATTTCTTAGGCAAAACATTATATCAGATCTTAATTATAAAAATCTAACTGAAAAATGCTTGAACGTACACACTTACTTGGTGTGTGAACTTGCGACCAGGACTTCCAAAAATACGTGCTAAACCAAAATCTGCAAGCTTGAGCTGCCCATTAGATCCTATCAACAAGTTATTTGGCTTCATATCCCTGCACATAACAAACACCATACATTTGATACCAATTCTGGCAGCAATTAACATCACAAACTAGCTTCTCAACGACAATGCAATACCTATGCAAAACCCATTTCTTATGGCAAACAGCTAGTCCTTTCAACGTCATCTGAAAGTATGATTTTATATCCCCTGGCGAAAGAAATATATTGGGATCGCGAATCACCGCTTCAAGATCAGTCTCCATGAACTCAAACACAAGATGCAAGTTCCCTTTGTGAGGGAAGGCATGGATCAACTCGATTATATTCGGGTCTTTAAGCTCTTTAAGAAGTTTAATCTCTCTAAGTGCTGTAAAATTCACTCCTTCCTTTTGTCTTCCGAGCCGAATTTTCTTGATTGCAACAGTCTTCCCAGTCTGCAACATGCCCAACACTATCAATTAAAAATACAAAAACAACCTTATGGAACCTAAGCCCCCATTTTTTATTTATTTCAGACAATTACCCTATACATACCAACTTAAAATCTGATCAAATTAAGTAAAACTAAATTAGTATTTTTACTAAATAAAATAACTCCCTGAAAACCAAAATCAAAAGCAGCTTTCTTTCTTTCTTTTCTTTTTTCCCCTTTAATTTCTCTATAAGCAAACAAAACAAACCCTAAAAAGTTGAAAATTTCTTCAGTTTTTATACATTTGTCATAAATCAAACACAACAGAACCTAAAGATTCAAAATTCCCAGTTCTAACGGACAAAATCCAGGTAAGATTAATTACCTTAGTATCAATGGCTTTGTAGACAACACCATATGTACCTTCACCAAGAATCTCTCGCTTTAGATATCTATCCGCTACTTTCTTCTCCCCATCATTCTCTGACATTCTCGATTTATTTTATCCGTGACAAGAAGAGAGGCTTCTCCTTTTCTTTTTAGTACTTCACTAAAGGCTACAGCGCGTAAATTGCTAGACCGGCAGTGCCTGAAAAAAAAGAACAAGATGTGAGTGAGGGACAGAGTCAAGGCAACGTATATAAGGTAATTTACAAATTGATACATACAGTTTGATGCTAGTGACAATGTGGTATCTGTAGCTTCGATTGCTTTTAATTTTACTCAATAATTTCATTTATTTTGCTTTCCAAAGAAATTATAGTATTCTTTTTTCTTAGTATACAAGGTATCTTGAATCCCATTACGCGCAACCTCTCAACTCCAAATAAAATTTGTAAAACAGAACTTACATCCTGCAATCTCTAGCTGTTAGTATAGTTTTGGTCAAGTGTCAAAAAACTACTATGTTACAAACAAATATTCGAGCACAGTTATTTTGCTCAGAAAGCCCGAGCTACAATGACTGCCAGCAAACTTCTGACCACCAAAACACCATTAAAGCAGACACTCACATCCCTATAACGTTTTCAATTTCATTTGCAATTCAACTTCATCAAAAAAAGTCACAGTTCAGTTTTCACAGACACTGATGGAAGTGTCATTTTTATATTTATTTGTGGCCGGAGCAGATCTACAGTGGGGAAAATCGTGATTTGCTGTGGTGGTTCACACGGATAAGTTGATGGTAACGGATCATCATTGGCGATAGCTCAACTCCCTCTTCATCCCTTTCACTTTCAGCCGTAATGCATTAGTTGTCAAAAAAAAAATCAGTTAGAGGTGTATATTCACAGGAAAATATTGATTTTTCTTTGCTGATAAAATTTGAGTCTGAGTTAGTAGGTGGAAAACAAGTTATTTGCGGAATGAGAGACAGTAATTAATTCATATAAAAAATTAATAAGATAAAAATAGTATTTTTTACATGCAGAGAATACATGTATATTCTTTATCTCGTCGAGAATGTTTTTTTATATGATATTGTTCAGACAAATCTTCTTTTTTATTTTTTTTTAAATATAAAAATATATAACTTGAAAAATATTTAAAAATTATTATCCAAAAAAATTCAGATAAAAAATATTATTCATAAATAATACCATATATATTAGTATTCATAAATAATGTCATGCATATTACTATTCATAAATAATAAATCAATGAGAGCCAAAAACAGATGAGTTAAGATCGGTTGGGCTTTGGTTGGGCCCAGCAAAACAATAAATAAATAAAAATAAAGGTTGAGATGAAGCTCGGTTCACGTTTAACATCTTTTTATTATTATTATTATTATTATTATTATTGTATTATCATAGCCATTGAAATCTTCTCAACTCTTACCCTTGAGCACGAAAGGTCATTTCGACCTTGAACTTGGATCCGCTAGTGAGATTTTTATTAATGGCAAAACAAATAAACGACATGACTGACCTCCACGTGGATATCCACATATTAAAAAAATTTTAAAAAAATAAAAAAAATAATTTAAAATTAAAAAAAAATATTTTTTAAAATATTTTTATAATATAAAAACAAACAGTACCGAACACATTGAACTTGGATCCGGTAGTGATATTTTTATTAATAGTGTAACAAATAAACGACAGCACTGACCTCCACGTGGATAAACTCACACAAAGTTCCAGTATTCCTTCTCAGCATAATGTTCATATTTCATGGCATCCCACCTGTCTACGAGAATTGTTAAAGTTACATTAAGAAATCATGTAAATTGCATTAAGAAAATAATGTATTATATTAAATAAGGGAATAAATTTTCCATTATTATAAAGAAACTAGAGGGTAAGGTGAAAGCATGGTGCACCCGTGTACCGTGCACCCTCTCATTTTCATGGTGCTTTTTTTCTCTTCAATTTAATTCTTTTGTCGCTAATTGCTTGTAATTTATTGATGAATGTAGGATTAAAAGTTAGGGGTCGGGGCAAGAAAGATGGAGAAATTAGATGGTTGTTTCAAAATTAGTGTGAAAAATTAACTCATGTCCTTCTACTTTTTAATTGTTAGTTTTTTGGTCCTTGTAGTTTTTAAAAAATTCAATTTTAATCTGATTCAATTATAACCATCAAAATAGTTAATCTTGGTGTAAACAAGTTTCATTCCATTCCATAAAGAGAGTTTTAATGGGTTTTTTTGTAATCTCATAATTTGAGATGGTAGATTTAAACTTAAAAAGTTTTTTGAATTTGAATATATTTTGGAATTTTTCAATTGATTTTAAAGTTATTTCATTTTAGAATTTGATTTATCAAGGTTTTCGTGTTTTTTAGTTATTGCCAAGCCTCTTAATTTTTTTTTAAAAAAGATAGATATTGTTTCATTCCTTTTTTATTTAAAAAGAAGAAGAAGAAGAAAGGCTATAGTCTTAGAATCTAATAACTAGAAGGTTGTTAAAAAATCAAGGTTATGATATTTTATGTCTAAAACTTTAATTTTTAATCTATTTTAACTTAAAATTAACCCTTTAATATATTATCATCTCAACATTATTTTTAAATATCCTTTAATATTTCATTATCTTAATATTCAATATACAATAAATCTTGAATTCATGGTTAAATTGATAATTTTTGTTGCATTAGAAACAAAATTTCATATGACCAGACCAGCAGTATCCTAGTTATGAACCACATAATGAAAAATATAATTTCTGAAATTTTCTATTAGTGGATTCCTTCTGTATAACAGTAAAAAATAAAATCAATGCTTTCACCATAAAGATCATGGAATTTTCCTAAATGGTTTTTCACTGTACGTGGAATGATATAGGAAGTCAAATTTATCGACAACCTTGTGTACCACCACTAAAGCCGTTCGCTGCTGATATTAAAAGTTGCCAATGAGTTAATTGACACTAGTTCATTGCAAACTAGGAGAAGCTATGACGTCTAGTTGCCCTCTTTTGCAAAACAAACGATAGATGTGCTAATTCAGCACTCCTGAGACCCTGAAAAGATTAAAGCAACGCCAATGTGCATCCACTGTAGATCTTGATCAGTCTGCAAGTGAGAGCAAGTGAGAGCAAGTGAGAGGGTCAGCTACAAGAGAAGGAAAAATGGATGCACCGAAAGAAAGTGAAAAGATTGGGAAGTGTGACTCACCTAACTCACATCAATGAGCTAAAACTTCTCTTAATTAAAATTAGCAGGAGAAAAGGTATCAGATGATGTAGGTATAGGTATGGAAGGTATGGAACTGGCCTAGTCCTACCGTTGTATTAACCTTCTATGTTAAAAGCGTATTCCAGGCGTTTTTCTACAGACTTCATGTCTTCTGAAGTTTCAAGCTTCTTGGATTTCGGAGGAGAAAGGAAAAGCTGCTTCTTGTTTAATAGATCCACATCATCATCTTTGTCAGATGAGCAAGAACCTAGCGACCGGAGTCCATTATCATCTTTGTCAGATGAGCAAGAACCTAGCGACCGGAGGCCATAATCATCTTTGTCATATGAGCCAGCTTGTCTCAAAGTAATAGAACTTCTCTTCCTTATAATCGATGGCGTGCTCTTGAAACTCCTTGCTTTGCTTCTCAATCTGGATTCTGGACTGCTACAATCAGGAGACACTCTATTGCGGCTTATTGGAGTGGAGAAGGAACCTGGACCTCCTACTGTGCGGATGTAGCAATCTGAACTGGGAAAACTACCGGTTTCCAGGAAGACATTCAAATCCTTTAGCTGGAGTGACTCGTAGCACAAGCCACGATGTAATTTATCCGTAGTGTTAGGCCCTCCTGCCCTTCTATTTTTCTCATGTTCATCTGTCATTATAAGAGAATAATGATGATTAGTTCAGTTAATTGATTTGATTTTGTGATTGTAAAACACCTCACACTACATACATTACCCTGTAGCTGAGGCACATTCGCCTCGAGATACTCTTAGAGGTAATGTTCATAGTAACTCTAGATTACATGCTAAAAAATGAGAGAGGGAGAAGAAACTTTACCCATTGTTTCATCATAACCATGTGCACTGAATGGAGTACTCAAAGAGAGATCCAAAGACGGAGAAAGTGCTTCAGAAGGCAATGAATTGATAGTATTTGTAGTCTCATGAGTCCTTTCCTGTGAATATGGAGACCTCATAAGACTACCGAAAGAAATATCACAGATTTTCCCAGGCTGGTTAACAGAGGAATGGTCTGTTGACTCAGATGTGTATGCACTACTGACACTTTCTCTGCAATCTTGGCTGGACAGACCACATGTATCAGTAGCTTTAGTACCTATAGTTCTACCTGTGGACTTTGCTGAATCGTTCCACTCTTTACAAATTTCATTATCTGACGCAGTCAATTGGCCCTCCCTTCTACCAACATTTCCAAGAACCAAATCCAGTGAACAAGGTTCCACGTTTGAGCACAAGTTCACACCCCGATCATTTCTTTGCTTGCCCACCTCTAGCTTCTTGCCATCTGCTTTTGTCTTGTAATTATAAAAGTCCAAACCACGAGCTGGATATGATTCTATTCTCTTCCTCACTGAGCAGTTCCAATGATTTTTTATTGAATTTTCAGTCCTGGTATTTTCCAATAGACACAAAACAAAGTGATTTTCCACATGCATAAACAGAAAGTCGTCTGTTTTTTAGTATTGGCACCGACTTTTCTTCTACAAAAGCTCTAGAGATACCTTCCATGCAGAAGCTTTGCGATCTCAGCCCACTTGTTACCATATGCTCCGTGGGCTTTGATGAGAATTGCTTCCTCCTCTTTGGTCCATGGAGTTCTATTAATATCTGGATTTAAATGGTTGTGCCACCTGAAAAAAAATTGTGTGATGACTTGGTTCTCAAATAATAATATTCCCAAATAAATAAGCAGCATTGGCATAACCCAAAATCCATTTATGCGGAGTGAAATGTGTCCAAGTACCTTTCTCGGCATTGCTTGCCTATGCGGCCTGTCAAGTGTTTCGCTACTTGAGACCATTTCTTGTTTCCATGTTTTTCAACAAGCTCTCGAATGAGATCATCTTCCTGTTGATCCAATAAAGTAAATATGAGTCGTTGTCACAGATTATACAGAAACAAAAAAACCTCCTTTGTTGATATGAAGGATCAATACAACAACAGCCAAGTCTCCATCCCAGACTGGTTGGTGTTGGCTACATGAAGTTGAAGGACCAAAAAAAAATCACCTCTTTTTTCCAGGGTCCTTTAACAAGTTTAGGGTCAAGAACCTTCTGCCATCGATGCAGGCACTGAACATCTGTTCTATCAGGAACACATTCAGCTGCAAGAGATATCAACTTCATCGGAATAATACACTAGCAATGTCAGCTAGAAAACAGAACTGAAATGAGCTCGAACTCAGCTGGAAGAGAGATTGAAGACCAGCACTGGCAATCTCAACCAGAAAACAGAAACTTGTGAGCTAATGAAGATCACAACCTTCATTGGCTCTTGCAAAGACAAAAGGCATTAATTCAAGCATAAAGAAAAAGCAGGCCAGTTCACCACTAATCAGATACAGGAAAGTAAAAACTGAGTATAAGATATTGAAGGAGCATACCGATCTTCTTCCAATTTTTGCTATTGTACCTTTTGACTGCATCAGCTAATATTTTATCCTAAGAAAACAAGTGCAAGGTCATTTGTCCATGTGAAAATTGAATTCTAAATACCTTACTAACAGCACAAGCACAACTCCTAGGTCTTTACGTTAAAGTTCCTTTTTTCTTTCCTCATTCCGAGTACAATTTCATCCCAAAACAACAAACAGCCATTCACATGTACAAATCGACATCTATTTGCAATTTGTAGACTAGAAGCATCTTCAATTCAATGCCATAAATTGAGTTATCTAAGTACCATGGAATATTTTACAGGGAAAAAAGGCCACAGAAGCTATTTTGAAATCGAACACAAAAACCTCTAACACTAACCTCCTCCCCTGTCCATTTTTTTGATCGTCTTGTAGGACCAGTCATCCTCCTAAAACACAAGAGAAACTAACATCATTCAAATATACATTTCATTGACAGAGAGAGAGAGAGAGAGCTGGTATAATCACAGCTGAAATTCATAAATCTGATTTCTTTTATCTGCTAGAGGAATTAAATTCAAACTGCAAAAAGATCAAAGAGATACTGATATTTACAACATAAATAAACAAAAAAGAGATAGATAATCGAAGATTGACAAACCCTTGTTGATTTTGAATCGCATTGCGAATGCCACCATGGGGCACCAAACCAGTCCAGTAAACTAAACCCTTTGTCTTTGAATTAGAATTGATCTCCTTAACTTCTTCAACCATGATCTCTCTCACACTCTAAATTAACAAAAACAAAGTAAAAGCAAGCCACCCTTTAGGGAAAAAAAAATCTTCGATCTTTAACAATGTGTTGATGAAAAGAAAAAAAAACTCTCTAAATTAAATTCTTAAAACCCCTAAAAAATTTAAGACTTTTCCTTCAAAGATTGATCAACTTCAACACTGCTACATAACTGTAATCCAGTTTTTTTTTAATTAAAAAAAAAACAGAGATTACTAGGAAGCACATTAAACGGTAACATTAAAACTTAGGAGGGTTTTAAGGAAACTATCAAGAATAAACAGAAGTTTTCTTGTTTGTAAAAAAGAAAAACGTCTCCTTGTTTTTTTTATAAACGCGTAACGGCTAAAAAAGGATAAGCAGGAAAAAAAAATCTTTTGATAAGGGTGAGAGAAAAATTACACCAAATAGGCAAAAGAGTGATCAGGTTGTTCTAGAGAGATAAAGAGGGAGAAGGGATTGATCATTGACGTCAAAGATAAAATTTTGCAAAGAGAGAAATTCGCGGGAAAAGAGAAGGATAGTACTTGTAGTGTTGAGTGTTCATAACATGACACGAGAAATAGGCAGAGAAAGAAGAAGAGATACGATACAGAACAAACGGTTTGTTTGTTACAAACTTCAAAACGTTAGTTCATTTTTACGAGGACTCAGTCAAGTATAATAATTATTAAAAAAATTAAATTTAAATAAAAATTTTGACCGCCAAACACCTCTATATCTAGATTAGGATGTTATTGAGTCTGGTTAAATATGAATTAATTCTTAATGTGGTCCCTAAATAAAAAATTTATCAGTTGG
>Ga0307513_10013281_pt1 | contig 10112 bp, 7 predicted proteins | sample 15_EM_MG_FD_202174 | JGI IMG/M metagenome (GOLD analysis project Ga0307513, IMG submission 202174) | Populus trichocarpa ectomycorrhiza microbial communities from riparian zone in the Pacific Northwest, United States - 15_EM | ecosystem: Host-associated > Plants > Roots > Unclassified | place...
AAAGAAACCAGCTATCAGCCAATCATTAAATAGATGGTAAGAACCCTAACCCTGAAACACCGGATCTTAGATTCCATCAGACCCTTCCATCAAATATATCCAAAAGAAGCCCTAATTGGAAGGGAGTTGTAGATCCGGGGATTTCTCCCTGAAACGCCATCAAACTTCTCAGAAACACAGCCCATCAATACGCAGCCCTCCCATCACATCAAATAGAAGGATGTTCCGTTTATCAATTGGAAATCAGAACGTTCCAGAAGGAATCATTCACAGTCATCATGACTAAGTATGAGTCATGCCTAGTCATCATTAGACGCTTCCAAGGGAAGAGTAGACTTAGCCACAGAAAGTAGTAAATCATGTGATCAGGATTTGGGAGTATATAAGGACGAGCCCCTCCGGCTCTCTTTTCCCCTTATCCTCAATCTTCTCTGTAACCCACTACTCCAACCAAGTAAGTTGGATACTCCAATAAACCGCTTTATCATTTTACTTACATACTTAGCAGGAGCTCTTCCTGCTATTGTATGCTACCTCCCGCTCTTCCTAACCCCAACCTCCTCTCCCCTTTCCCTCTCCCTCCTATCGAAGACATAAGACCTTATTTGTGGAGTCAACGCTTGCTGACAAGCCTCAGTGTTAACCAGACCAGAGGCCAGCTTGTGCACTGTCCTTACTATAAGCCCTTTTCTTCATTAGATAGTGGAGCCCCCGCCCCACCTTTCCTCGCCACCGCCGATCACTATTTCGAGTGGAGATCCATATACACTAACTCTCCATTAGCAGTGATCACATTCATAGTCCATCCAGCCTACTCCCAAAACGTCCCTCAAGTAGACTTCTACCCCCATCCCTACTTTTCGTGTGAGTCTTGCATCGTTAGTTGGTGGGACTTCCCAACCGCACTCCCTGGAGAAGTCGTTGCTTGGTTACAAGTTCAAGCAGACATTCATCCACAAGAAGAGAGCTTCTGGTTATTCTCTCACGCTCTCGCCGACTTTACTGATAAATACTGGAAGCCGGTCTTCCCCTACGATCATCGCTCACCCAACCTACGACCCGATCGAGCTCCTCGACTTCCCCTCACCCCAAACCACCCATCACTTACTACACCTCTGGTGCCCAGCAATTAGTAAGCAGGCATCCAACCCTGACAATCAGTTAGTCATATAGTACAATTTTGAGTACTGCATTTGTCAAGCAATGGAATATTCAGTACATAGAACTTAAGGCACAAGTAAAAAGAATGCATTTCCTATGGATCTCTACTGAAGAAGCATATGGCTCAAGTCAAGAATCAATACCTCTTTTGACCTAAAAGAAGCAACAAGATACTGGCCACCCCACTGTACATGAACTGCCATTCCAAATCTTTCAGGTAGCTGAAAAACCACCTTCCCAGTGACTACATCCATCATCCTGGATGTATCAATTTCCCACAGCTTGGTATTGCTGAGTTGGAGCATTTTTGGGAGATTTTGGAATAGCTTAACAGGTGAGCCTGAAATTCCAAAGTCCCACCTCAAAAATTTGACCCTGAGACCAACCCACAACTCTGAGCCATCTATTATACAGATCCCTGTTACACTACCCCAGGCCTCTACCCTGCCTACAACCTCTCCTGTCAAGATATTCCATGCTTGAATAGATTTCTCATACAGGTAGAAAACCATAGACCCATCCCCTGATACCCTGAGATCCTCAACACTACCTCCAGACACATTTCCTTCAGGCACATTTATTGTCTGGAGGAGTTCCCCTTCCTCAGCATCCCAGATGTTGATCTTCCTGTCTGCATACCAAACAAAGATCAATTTGCTATCACTTGGCTGGATATTGGTCTGGTGGGGATCTTGAGCTGGGATTTGGGGGGATCCCTTGCAGTGGCTGGTCAAGATACCCCAGGTCTTCATCACCCCACCCAAATTACTTGGGATAATGATACTATTTTTTGCTCTCAGAGTAATAGACCTGGTTGGAGCTGAAACAAGGGGGGTAGACTTTAGATTAGTCACAACTGGGTCTGTTGATGATGTACCAATCTGCCAGAACTTGACTGATCTGTCACAAGATGCTGAAATGAGGGTAGGGGGGGAGGAAAATGCAAGTGAGGAAATACTTTTGGTATGGGCAGCAAAAGTTTTAACAAGGTGAGGGTTTGAGCCAGTCATATTATAAATACAAATATCACAACCAGTAGTAATAGCCATAAGTCTCCCATCAGGAGAGAAAGAATGGAAACTAGAACCATTATGAATTTTTGCAACAACCACCCCAGAATTAGCATTCTGAATTGTGATACACTGCCCTACACATGAAATAAAATGGGTGCCATCTGGAGAAAAAACAGCATCTCGACCATCATATGCAAATCCAACTTTGTGACCACTAATATCCCACTGCTGGATGGTGCTGCCAGATGTAGATATGAAGGTTTTTGGGTTTGTGGGAGAGAACATAACACAGTGCACCCAGTCCTGTTGTTCTATGATTTGGCAGCACTCCCCTGTCTGAATGTCCCACAAACGAATTGTCTTGTCCCCAGACCCTGAAGCAATTGTAGTATGGTCAACTGAGATTGAAACAGACTGAACAGCACCAGTGTGTCCATAGAATGTCTTGACATTACCACCAGTCTGTACATCCCAGAGCTTGACAGTCTTGTCATGACTTCCAGATATGAGTGATGTCCCATCTGATGAGAAGGTGAGAGAGGTCACAGTTTCTGTATGTCCAGGAAGGACAGCTGTTTGGCTGCCTGTGACTGCATCAAGGATAAGGATATAATTGTGTCTGGATCTAATTGCAATAGTGTTATTCCAGTATGAGAGGGACAGTGGATCATCCTCTAACAAGACAATGCGGGAGCACATCCCCCATTCTTCCTGGAGTCCTTCAACTACCCTAACCTCCTGTGAGAGCTCCACAATGTAACACTCATGGAGCCATGATGAGGAAGGGGAAAAGGGGAGGGCAGAATGGTATAGGTAAGAGGGACAGTTGTGGATTTCATCAAAATATTCCAAAAGCATCCTCTGGCTGTCATTTGTCAATGTGCATGGAAGACCTGCCTAAACAAGAAGGGTGAACACAAATCTCAGCAAAAAGCCTGTATGACACTCACCAAAGTATACCATTGCTCAACATCATTCATGGCATGAACCCCAGCATCAAGGTTCCCCATGAGTGCAAGAACTTCAATCCAATACAGCAAATGTGTTCTGAAGAACCTTTCAACTGCCTTCTGCACCTCCTCAGTCTGGGGGCTGCTGATATGAACCTTCAGGAGGTGTTTTGCCCAGAATCGACATGCATATCCTAAAGCATCTCCAATGTGGTCTTTCTGGTGAGTAACAAGATCCTCAACCTCACTGAGAATAGTATAATCTTCTAGGTTGCAGATATTCCTCTTCAACCTCTCCCCCATCAGGTTCAGGCATGAAAGTAGAATCTCTGTATGATGAACTGCAGGCTCCACAAAAAGCTGTTCATGTTTGCAGCGGACCGGGTCCATGAGGAAGTCAGGAAATGACTTGTGGAAGGCTCGAACAGGATCTTCTGTGCTCTCAGGGACAAGGAGGAGAGAGTGGAGGGATCGAAGGGTGGTTGGGATGCTGGATACTTTTAGAAGGTCTGAAAGTGCTGTTATTGAAAGGGGATTGAGCACAAGCAACACTGCCCCAACAACAGTCCTAAAACAGGAGTAGACTTCCTCAGGATCTGCATCCATGTCATCAACTGCTTGCTCTAGGACCTGGGTGTAAAGGAGGTCAATTCCAGTCCTTCCCTCATGAGTGGTATTGTGTGGGAGAGAGACAATCCGGTCCAGCTGTTCAGTGGGTGTGCGATTCTTAAATGCAACAAATTTTACAACAGTTGAAGCATAGATGAAGAATCCCGCGGCCTTTTTGCAGAGAATGTTGATGTCTGATGTGGTTGGCCAATCTTGGGTAAAGCTACAGTCACTTCGGGTTTTAGCAATATCGGCCAACCGAGTCCTGAAGAATAGCTTGATATCGCGATCCACCGAGGAACGTTCAACGTCGTGTAGCTTGAGCACTTCCGTAATGGGTCGGAGCGACTTGAGACGAAAACCGGAACGGATCCGGGGCTCTGGACGACCGGTGATGAAGAATTTGACATTGGGGATCTTGTCCACATAGCGAGAGAGCACGGAGAGAATAACAGAGGCGGGTTCTTCGTCCCTGCACTCGTCAAGAGCATCGATGATAATAAGCGTCCGAATCAGTGTGACTTTTAATGGGCCAACGATAACCTTCTCCATCTGGGAACAAAGAGAGTCCCATTCAATACCAGGGTTGGCCCTCAAGACCCGGAGTAATTTCTCTCGGAATGGGGAGTACCGATAGGCGAGCTGAAAGGCAAGAGTCGGGAGGATTGTTTGAAGATTGCTTCTGTCCTCGAAATCTCGTGAGCAGAAAAAGCTTGCACCGAGCTTTCCATCGGCGAAACCAATCTCGGCGAAGGTCTGGGCAATGGTCGACTTTCCGGTCCCCGCGAGGCCATTCAGCCAGAACACGCGGTGATCCTGTTCATCCTTCAGCCAACGTTCGAGTTGCAGGAGGACATCCGCCCGAGTTCCCCTTAGGCATCCCTGCCTGTTCCCGGAGATATACCCGGCCCCATCGGTGTGACGCATGTTTTCCAGAAGACGGCGGTCTGCATCTTCCTGTTCGCAAGTTACTACAAAGGGTGGGGCTGTAAGGGAGTGAGACTCACGATTTGTTGACAGCCCTCGTTGTAGATGTCTTGTCGCAACAATGTCTAAACATCTATTAGCTATGACCGGAGCAAGTCTTATGGGAGATCAAACCTGGTAGTCCACCAGGGCATAGCGAATATCTTCCACCAGACCATTAAGCTTCTGTGCGTTCTCGGGGGTTTTGAGGAAAAGTGCGAGATCCTCTTGGGTTGTCACCGAGTCCATAGCTTGGCCAATTTCTTTCAAATTTCTGGTAATCCCCGTGCGTCAGACCTGTCACTCGGTGCCGGAGAGTGTGGGCTCACCGTTCCAGCTCGTTTGCCCTCTCTTTCTCATTGACATCACCCGGAGGGATGGGTACGGAGAGATCCTCAGAAAGCGTTTTGACCCGGGGCGCCAATGATTCTATGGCGTATTCATTCACCTCCGTTCGCTGGAACGACCGTAAGCATTGGGGATCAAACGTCTGGGAAGGAGGTCATACTTCACAATTGTCAAGAACAACACAGAGAGATCTCGCGACAGATCTGAGCGGACTGAAGGCACCTGCGGAGTCTCTCACCCCACGGAGCAATTCGGCTGTGGCAGACACAGTAGAGTTGCAGCTCGATTTCTTCTCATCCGCGGCGACACTAGGTTCAAGGGTCTCGTCGAGACGAACAGCTTCCGGATCGCAGCCAGGAAGAACAGAGGCGCCTACATTGTCAGAGGGAACTATCAGAGGCAGCGACTAAAATAATCATGGTTTGCGTACTGTCGGGCTTCCCATCGTGCGAGATCGAAGGTGCGGACGGAGAGGGATCGACTCCCTCAAGTTCTCCGCCGCGTCCACTTCCTACTGCAACGTCAACGTCAACGCCTGGGTGTAGGTGTGAACACCTCTGGCTGGCCCCTTCCCCTCCATCAATGTCTACCTCTCCCTGTTCTCGGCCGTCATCGCATCCACGCGGCGGCACAGATTCCGGCCCACCTGGTTGAAGAGGCCGATCCGTCGAAAAAATCTGCTCTCCAGCTGCGTTGGTTCTATCCCCTTCTCGGCCGCGACCTTCGTCCGCTACGATGTGAGACTCTGGCCGCGTAAGCGAACTCGCTGAGTCAGTCCCTTCCCCACCAGTGTTAACCTCCGTTCCGTCCGGTTTGCGTTTTCTCCCTGTTAGTCGGTGTTTGAATCTCTTCTTCATTTTCGAGAGTGAGGCTCGTATGTCGTCCATGTTGGCGTTGGATCAGCGTAGATGGCGGTGTGGTGGATGATGGAACGATAGCGGATGTTTGGCCCCGTGGCTTTGTCTCTGTTTGGCGTGCCAGCGCTCAGCGCGAATGCAAATGCGTCATCCTGAGGGATAGCTTCTACCCCTTGATCTTGAGTCCAAAGAGGTCTTTCGATAGATGGTCAGCACCCCCAGAGGTGGATAGTGAAAGGACCTCTCGCTCACTACATCGTAGACTGGGTTCGTCCTCCTACGCTCAGGAATTCTACCACACTCGAGTCGATACTTGACTAGATGTGGAAGCTGAGTCTTTATTTGATGTATGAGATGGTATGCTTATATGTTTTCGAAATTAGGGACGGAACTAACTGCCTCGTGTAGGAGGTACACGAATCCGTCAGGACCGGAAGAGACATCCAGAATACAATCCCACGAGAGCCTCCTTCTCTGGCGCACGACGGATAAACGCGCAGACAGCTCAGGCGACCCACCATAGTGTATGACAAGATATATGACGTGGATGGGTATCATCCAGTATCATTGGCACTCAACCGCCAAGACCGAGAGTTTGCACTACCTGCCTCGAAACGGTATGTTTGCTTGTTCTATTAGTTTTCTCGCAAGCTGACTTGCGCCGGGACGACGGACAGTGGTTGGCTATCAAAGTGCGAAACCTGTCCCCGCGTAGAGAGAAACTGTGGCGAACTAACCTCCTTCAGAACATCTGTCACCAATGTCGACGTCCTCTGCCGCCGCTCTGAACCTCTTCTCGTATCGTCAACGTGGCTGCTGCAAACCAACCTATACGATTACACACCGTACAATGCTATAATCAACATTTTCTGCAATAGCTGCTCGTTACTCCACTCCTCAATATCCAGCCGATCACGTATCTTCCGAAGGGTATTCTGCGCGCGCCAGCCAAACGATGATGATCGGGCAACAAAATTAGTCAAAATCCACCTTGTCCCGACGACCGGACCAGGGATACATTCTGAGGACCGAGACTAGGGTGGCTGTGAGTTTGCGTGTAAAGATAAAACACAGGGACTTTAATGGTCGGAGGTGACGCTAGTCGGTTCGCTGGTGAGGTGTTCAAAGAAATCGATTTTCTCGACCACGGGTGAATGCGCCAAGAGGCGTTCAAACCCAGGTCAGCCTCTCGGTAGGAGAAGCTGAGGGCAAGTTTCGAGCGAAAAGCCGACCGACTGACCAATCGATAGCACCCTACCCGTCCTGGAGTCACTCGCCGAATATCTTGTCCCGGACGAGACAGGTCTGTCTGCGCGAAAACGTACGGAACAGCCTAGTACGGTAGGGCATGGGGAGCGGACGGGTCTGGTTGTGCGCGTGGCTCTCTTTCTGGTGGAGGTACCGTAGTTGAATAGGAAGTAGATTCGATTGATACAGAGATGTGGCCTCGGGGATTGTGGATCCGCACGCACGATAAGATCCGAAGTTTAGAGACTGGATGTGGAACAACAAAAAGATGATTACCACGCCGGTTTCGTCTTCAGCAACTGTGAAAAAGTCTTCCGCAAATACTTCCAGAACTTACTTAAGGTTGGCGCAGGTGAGCCGCCACGTCCTCGCATCCTCGTCCGCCACCACACATTTGCACGAGACCAAAGATAGTGAACCCAAGCGGCTAGACGCCCTACCGGCTTTGTCGATGTTTGCCTCCGTCTCGCTCCCACCGCTGGCGCCAAACTGCACCTGATCCGATATCCTGAGCCAATCCACCCTCCAACGTCATGTCTGCATCGCTACTCTACCTAGCTGAGCTCCCTGCAGAAATCCTGGAGCATGTACTTCTATATCTTCCTGGACAGGACATTATCAAGATGGAAGCGGTGCGGAGGTCATCGCCGATTCACCCAAAACGTTGTTGATTGTTTTATTGTACAATCCAGGTCAGCCGACATTTCCAAGCTCTCATCCGTAACTCGCCCTCCCTCCAGTACCGGTGCGAACTCTTCACCTCTGGTCTGATCGATAATCCTTGCTACCCTTACGACTTGGTTGAACGTCGAAAGCTACGCGAAGAGTACGAACACAAGTGGTCCGATGCGGCGGTCGTTGTGAAGAGCGCCCACAAATTGCCTCCCAACCAATCTTCGCTCTGGGGATATTCCAAGGCTCTCGGCAGGAACACGATATTGTCATATTCCACACTAAATGGCGGCCTCGACTTTCTATACATCCCACCGGTGGCGAGTCGAATGCAGATTAATGGGTGGAACATCCCTTCATTTCCTTTCAATGCGCTGGCTATTGGTGTATACCATCCCGACAATGTGCTTGCTGTTGTGGAGCGCCAGGAGGAGTGAGTAAATGACCCCTTCTCGCCCCGTGGATAGAGCTCTATTGCTTATTACGCGCAGCTTGCTCCGTATTCACCTTCTTCACCTTCAGGACGGTTCTCCCTACTGCACGCCCCCATCCAACGTCATTACGTGGGCCGTCCCACAAGATATGCCCCAGATAACAGGCGGGAAGTTGACTATCACGGGCTCCAGAGTTTTGTCTTGTCTTTCCCACCCCGATGCGGACCTGCCAGGTCGGACAATGTGGACAGCGCTTGTTTGGGACCGAAAAACTGGGAAACTGGTAAGGACCCCGCGACCACATAATGGTTGTGTTTTTCCTAACTTCACCTCAGGTACTCGACCTTTCCGCCGCGCACTGGAGGGGATCCATCAGTGCCGGGGTCGTTTTCCTCGACGAGTTTCGAATCATAGTTCCGACCCGCTACACCGGCATCGACCCTCCCGAATTGATCGTGTTCAACACGCTCATTCCACAGGACTACCCAAGGAACGCACGGGAATTTAGTCTCCCACCACGGTACGACAGTGATTACTATGCTCTTATACACGTAGACCGGGATAGGTATTTGGGGATACTGGACAAGGATATGCCCCTCATCACAGATCCTACCCAAGCGATCCTCGTCGTAGAAGTTTCAAGACCCATGCGCCGAAGTGTTTTGCTCATCGTGCGGATGCAGGCGTTGATCGAACATGTGTGTTCACCACGCACAGACGTCCAGGTACCTTGGGATGAGTGGGGGAGAGGTGCTGTGATTATGGAGAACCAACCCTTTGACCATCGTTTACCCATTCATGTTCACGGCGTCCATGTGGTTGTGTTGAAAACGCAGTCTCGGGATGGCCGGAGACACGAACACCTCATCCGCACCTTTAACTTTGGCCGGCGTAGGTATGGTTCCCTACCGCTTCTGGATACGGAGGGTGATGGAACAGAGAGGAGGGCCTTGTTTGAGGATGGAAAGGAATTCACACTTGAAGCGGATATGTTTTCCTGGGGCGGCATGCAATCACTGGGCGACGGCACTTTCTTCCATCCTGTGAGTTACCTCTCCCATTTCGGTAGCAACAATGTTATTGACTGACACTTTGGTAAGACGTCGCTGAAGGGCGTCCCTGATTCGGCCAAGACGTTATACGTGTGGGAACTGATTTGAGAATATCCTTCGACCCGGTTATTTTCTCTTGTTCTCCTGTACCGTCCATACGTTTGTATAAATGGGATTGGTACAGATCCCGAGTGTCGCGCCCCCCTGTGCCGGGTTTTCCGAAACGCAGACACCCGGATACCATCCCCTTTCACTTCCAGCACCAAGTAGAGCTTATTTTCATCCTCTCGCCAACTCATCTGGCCAAATTACGCGTTGGTCTCATGTGTGTTTCCCGCCAAGTTGGTGGACTCGAAGAGTTACACTGCTCCCCGCTGAACGACGGGGTCCAACTCGATCCCAACTGCATATCTGGACCCGGGGCTCGATGATGTCCCACCGGCGCCAGACCATGATTAGCGGAGACATAAGATCTCCTGCGCTCGGGACTACGGTGTTGTTTCCCCAGCTCTGGGAGGGATTTTTTTCCTGTGACGAGACGGCCTGGGCTCCCAGCAAACGAGCGGCTCCACGATTAACGTCAACGGTGGGTGTAAGACTACGAATGGAAGAGCGGTGCATCGATTTCGTCTTTTACAGTCATGTGGATGGGGCTCCCGTGGAATCACCCAGAAGTTGAAGCCGCCACACATCAGGAAAAATGCCGAGTCAGCCCGCAAGAAAATGTAAGCACCTGGAATAATGGGAGGTCCACAGAAGTGCTCCGAAGCGCTTCTGGTATCGACAGTCGGCTCCAAGCGTA
>Ga0307513_10013282_pt1 | contig 10112 bp, 11 predicted proteins | sample 15_EM_MG_FD_202174 | JGI IMG/M metagenome (GOLD analysis project Ga0307513, IMG submission 202174) | Populus trichocarpa ectomycorrhiza microbial communities from riparian zone in the Pacific Northwest, United States - 15_EM | ecosystem: Host-associated > Plants > Roots > Unclassified | place...
CGAATTTGAAATAACTTATAAGATCATGTTTAGAACACCTTACCCGGTACGAATTAAGGTTTTGATCTTCAACTAGTTGAAGATTTTCAACTCCCTCCTTTCTTATCTAATGACAGTCGACCATCCATCTTCTCTTCTTATTCAATTTTCTTGTTAATCCTTTGCCCACAACTGTTTTTCCATCTATAAACCCTTAAGCTTGGATGGGTTCTTGAAATTTGTGTGTTTCTCTCTTGATTTTGCAAGAATGGATACAAAACTCCATCTTTTCTTTCCTTACGATTGCTGCAGATTTTTGGTGAGAAAAGGGGTATTTATGCTCTATAATTTTTCTTATTTGCATTTAGGCCCCCACATCTTCTTCTTCTTCTTTTTTCTTCTTATAATTAAGTTATTCCTCTTTTCATTTCTTATAATTTAACCCCACAACTTTTTGTTTAGTTTATTTTCTTTAATTTAATCCAACCCTCAATATTTTCGGGTTGATTTATAATATCTCCATATATTTCATCCAGAAACTTCTATCCAAAAGTTTTTGAATTCCCGTTTTTATTTAACCATATGCATGAATTTCTTCACTTTTATTTCTCATTTAGTTAGTTTGCAATCTAAGCAACCTTTATTTTTCCCGGGGTTTACAAATGACCTATGGAAACTCTTGTAAAATTTAAACGTGATCCAACAACATGATCAAAAGTTATGACCTTTTTGAGTCATTATTCTAGTCAGTCGTGACTAGACCTCCTGTTCAGTGAGTAGCGATTGCATAGGTTATTAAGGAAAACAACCTCCACAAACTCCTATAAAACTTTGAGCGCCATCCAACGTTCGCATAAAAACTTATGGTTCTTTTGAGCCATTATTCTGGTTAGGTGTGACTAAACCTCCTCTATAGTGAGTAGCGATTGTATAGCTCCTCCAAAGAAAACGACCTCCAGAAACTACTGTAAAATTTTGAACGCGATCAATTGGTTTGATAAAAAGTTATAGCCTTTTTGAGCCGTTATTGTGGTCAGGCGTGACTTGACCTCCTCTTCAGTGAGTATTAATTCTGTAGCTACTCCAAGAAAAACGACATGCGAAAATTCCAGTAAAACTTTCAGCGCGATCCAACAGTCGCATTAAAAGTCATGGCTATTTAGAGCCGTTATTCTGGTCAGGCGTGACTAGACCTCCTTTACGGTAAGTAGCGATTGTATAGCTCCTACAATGAAAATGACATCTGGAAACTCCTGTAAACATTTGAGCGCGATCCAACGGTTAGATCAAAAGTTATGGCCTTTTTTAGCCGTTATTCTAGTCATGCGTGACTAGACCTCCTCTTTAGTGAGTAGCAATTGTAAAGCACTTCCAAGGAAAACAACCTTTGGAAACTCCTGTAAAAATTTAAATGTGATCCAACGGTTGCATAAAAAGTTATGGCTCTTTGGAGCTGTTATTCTGATGAGGCGTGAGTAGACCTCCTCTGCAGTGAGTAGCGATTGTATAGCTTTTCCATAGAAAACGACCTCCGGAAACTACTATAAAAATTTGAGCGCTATCCATTGGCCTGATCAAAAGTTATGGCCCTTTTGAGCCATTATTGTGGTCAGACGTGACTAGACCTCCTCTACAGTGAGTAGCGAATGTATAGCTAATCCAAAGAAAACGACCTCCAAAAACTATTGTAAAAATTTATGCGCGATCCATGGGTCTAATCAAAAGCTATGGCCCTTTGGAGCCCTTATTATGGTCAGGCTTGACTAGACCTCCTCTTTAGTGAGTAGCGATTCCATAGCTACTCCAAGGAAAACGACCTCCGGAAACTCCAGTAAAATTTAAAGCGCGAACCAAAAGTCGCATTAAAAGTTATGGCTCTTTGGAGCCGTTATTCTAGTCAGGCATGACTAGACCTCTTCTACATTGAGTTGCAATTTTATAGCTCGTCCAATGAAAACGACCTCTGGAAACTCCTGTAAAAATTTGAGCGCGATACAACGATCGTATCAAAAGTTATGGCCCTTTTGAGCCGTTATTATGGTCAGGCGTGACTAGACCTCCTCTTCAGTGAGTAGCGATTGTATAACTACTCAATAGAAAACAACCTCCAGAAACTACTGCAAAATTTTGAGCGCGATCCATTGGTCTCATCAAAAGTTATGGCCCTTTTGAGCTGTTATTGTGGTTAGGCGTGACTAGACCTCCTCTTCAGTGAGTAGTGATTCCGTAACTACTCCAAGGAAAATGACATCCAGAAACTCCAGTAAAACTTTAAGCGCGATCCAATGATCGCATGAAAAGTTATGGCTCTATTGAGCCGTTATTCTGGTTAGGCGTGACTAGACCTCCTCTACAGTGAGTAGCAATTGTATAGCTCCTGCAACAAAAATGACATCCGGAAACTCCTGTAAACATTTGAGCGCGATCCATTGGTCTTATCAAAAGTTAAGACCCTTTTGAGCCGTTATTGTGGTCAGGCGTGACTAGACCTTCTCTTCAGTGAGTAGCGATTCCATAGCTACTCCAAGGAAAACGACATCCAGAAACTCCAGTAAAACTTTAAGTGCGATCCAACGATCGAATAAAAAAGTTACGGCCCTTTTGAGCCGTTAATCTTTTCAGACGTGACTCGACCTCCTCTTTAGTGAGTAGCGTCCATCGCTACTTCAAGAAAAACAACCTCTGATAACTTTTGTAAAAATTTGAGAGCGATCCAACGGTAGCATCAATTTTTATTGCTCTTTTAAGTCGTTATTCTAGTCAGGAATGACTAGATCTCCACTTCAGTGAGTAGCGATTGTATAGATCCTCAAAAGCGACCTCCGGAAACTCTTGTCAAACTTTAACCGCGATCCAACGATCGGATCAAAAGTTAATGACCTTTTGAGCTATTATTCGGGTCAGGCATGACTAGACCTCCATTTGAGTGAGTAGCTATTGTATAGCTTCTCCAAGGAAAACGACCTCCGAAAACTCTTGTAAAAAATTAAGCGCGATCCAACGGTCGCATCAAAAGTTATGGCTCTTTGTAGCTGTTATTCTGATGAGGCGTGAGTAGACCTCCTCTGCAGTGAGTAGCGATTTTATAACTCCTTTAACAAAAACGACCTCTTGAAACTCCTATAAAGATTTGAGCGCGATACAACGATCAGATCAAAAGTTATGGCCCTTTTGAGCTATTATTGTGGTCACGCATGACTAGAACTTCTCTTTAGTGAGTTGCGATTCCATAGCTACTCCAAGGAAAACAACCTTCAAAACCTCTTGTAAAACTTTGAGCGCAATCCATTGGTCTAATAAAACGTTATGGCCCTTTTGAGCTGTTATTGTGGTTAGGCGTGACTAGACCTCCTCTTTAGTGAGTAGCGATTTCATAGCTACTTCAAGGAAAATGACATCCAGAAACTCTAGTAAAACTTTAAGCGCGATCCAACGATCGCATTAAAAGTTATGGCTCTATTGAGCTGTTATTCTGGTCAGGTATGACTAGACCTCCTCTACAGTGAGTAGCGATTGTATAGCTCCTGCAACAAAAATGACATCCAGAAACTCCTGTAACATTTGAGCGCGATCCATTGGTCTTATCAAAAGTTACAACCCTTTTGAACCATTATTGTGGTCAGGCGTGACTAGACCTCCTCTTCAGTGAGTAGCGATTCCATAGCTACTCCAAAGAAAACGACATTCAGAAACTCCAGTAAAACTTTAAGTGCGATCCAACGGTCGCATCAAAAGTTATCGCTCTTTGGAGCTGTTATTATGGTTAGGCGTGACTAGACATCATTTACAGTGAGTAGCAATTCCGTAGCTACTCCAAGGAAAATGACCTCCGGAAACTGTTGTAAAACTTTAAGCGCAATCCAACAGTCGTATAAAAAGTTATAGCTATTTAGAGTCGTTATTCTAGTTAGCCATGACTAGACCTCCTATACAGTGAATAGCGATTCCATAGCTAATTTAAGAAAAATGACCTCTAGAAACTCCATTAAAACTTTAAGCGCGAACCAATGGTTGGATAAAAAGTTATGGTTCTTTTTAGCCGTTAATCTCGTCAGGCATGACTGCACCTCCTCTTTAGTGAGTAGTGATGGAATCGCTACTCCAAAGAAAATGACCTCTGGAAACTCCTGTAAAAATTTAAGAGCGATCTCACATTAGGATTATAAGTAAAGTCCTTTTGAGTCCTTATTGTGGTCACGTGTTACTAGACCTCTTCTTTAGTAAGTAGTGATTCCATAGCTACTCCATGGAAAACAATTTTCAGAAACTCCTGTAAAAATTTGAACGCAATCTAACGATAGCATCAAAAGTTATAGCTTTTTTGAACTGTTATTCTGGTAAGGCGTGACTAGACCTCCTCATTAGTGAGTAGCGCTGGAATCGCTACTCCAAGGAAAATGATCTCCGGAAACTCTGTAAACATTTAAACGTGATCCAATGGTAGGATCAAAAGTTACCTGGTATGGAGGAGGCGGTGCCTTGCTGGTATGGCTGCTTCGATGGCGGTGTTGCAGTGGAGGGCGGTGACGGTGTCGTGGCTCACGAACAGCAGCTCGAAGCAGTGGCGAGACATGACTGTTCACTCCCCTTGGTGTTTCGTTTTGCTTTCTCTTCTCTTGTTGTCAAGCGTCTTCCCCTTCTGTATTCCCCTGTTTATTTCTCTCTCAAACCCTCCCCTGTTTCAACCCGTCTTCTTTCCTCTCTCTTTCTCTCTCTCTTCCGTCTGCTTTCTTTTTCTTTTTTCTCCTCTCATCCTCCTCCTCTGCTATTGGTGTTGAGTGGTATTTATAGGGTAAAGGGGAGCGGGGGAGTCCGTATCGCCACCCTATCGTGCGCATGGGGAGCAGGGTCTTCCTGCCCTGCCACGACGCCGGGCTAAGTGGCCAATAGGAGTGGATTGTAGGGCGCGACTTCGTTGGTTTCTCATTATGAGGGGGTGTGGGGCTTTGGGTTTTGGCAGAGCACGCGGCAGGAAGAAGTAAAGAAGAAGAAAAAAATTATATCTTCCCCCGCGACTTCGTTGTTTTGTTCCTTTTTTTTAACATGAAACGACGTCGTTTTGGACAAAATGCGCCGTTTCATTTAAATAAAATATGGTGCCAAAACACGTCAACTTCCAAATCAGTCCTCAATTTATCATTTGTTCATTTGAGTCCTTAAATGCAATTTTGATTTTAAGAATCAATTCAATTGCATCCCTGCCAACTTCAATCGCTGGCCTTATAGTTGGCCGCCTTTTTCACTTTAGTCCTTGGTTTTGAATTTGTGCATTTTAACCCTCAATTGATTAATAAACTTCAAATTCCTTCAATTTGGTCCCTGATTCGGTCAATTTCAGTCCCTCTATTTACGCGCCTTTTCCAGTTTGGTCCTTGGTTTTGGATTTATGCAATGAAGTCCCTACTTGGCCACCAAACTTCAATATTCATGCAATTAAGCCCCTGATTTGACCAAATCAACTATTTAAAATTGTAATTTGACCCCTGAACTTTAATTTCTTCCGATTAAAGCTCAAATTGACTTAAAAATCAATTTTTCTTGCAATCAAACCCTCTATAAATTCAATTAAACCTTCAATAAAATACAATTGAGTCTATAAACATCTAATTTTGGACTTTTCTCCTCAAATTGAATTTTCTTTTCCAACAGGGCTCTTATCATTCAAGTATATATTGTCAAAATTTCAATCTTTGTATTTTTGAACCTCCTTAATCAATTTTTCTAACCATTTTCAGAGCGCTCCAGCCTCCTACTACTATTATTATTTTTTCTAATTTCTTCCGACTATATATTTATATATTTATTTTTATTATTATTTATTTATTTTTATTTATTTTTTTTATATTTTTTTTTTGTGTAAGGACCCAAAAATGGGTTACAATAGATGCCCCTCTTTATAATACTTATGAAGCAGGGGTTTTGTGTAGTAAGTTTAATAAAGATAAACAAAACTGAAATTTCGAAACTGATCTTGTCGAAACTTGATTGATCTGAAACTCTGTCTTTATAGCAATCCCCTTCAACCCGAAACTAACGATCAAAACTATGTTCAACTTAGTCATCTTGAGATCCTAGTCTAGCGATCTTATGAATTCTAACTTTGGTTATTTTAACCTGGAATTCCATCCGAGATCCCTTCTGGCGACCTCTTTTAACCAAAAAATCTATATTTATAGCTCGGCCAACCTGAAATCCCATCTAGCGATTCCTTTTAGCCAAAGCTGATATCGATGTTGCGGTTGGGTTAACTTGAGATCCCTTCTGGCGACCTCCTTTAACCAAAACCAAAAAATCCATGTTTATAGCTCGGTCAACCTAGAATCCCATCTGGCGATTCCCTTTAATCAAAGCTGAAATCGATGTTGCGTTGGGTTAACCTGAGATCCCTTCTAGCGACCTCCTTTAACCAAAACCAAAAAATCCATGTTTATAGCTCGGTCAACCTGGAATCCCATCTAGCGATTCTCTTTAACCAAAGCTGAAATCGGTGTTGCGGTTGGGTTAACTTGAGATCCCTTCTGGTGACCTTCTTTAACCAAAATCAAAAAGTCCATGTTTATAGCTCGGTCAACCTGGAATCCCATCTAGCGATTCCCTTTAACCAAAGCTGAAATCGGTGTTTGTTCTTCCTGATGGCAGGGTTTTAACCTTTCCTTTTCTTTTGAAAATTTCCTAGTAGGTTCTTCTCACTTTATTATTGTTCTAGAATCAAAACCATGATTCTTTGTTATCAACTCAATGATTCTTTCTTTGTCCACAATCTTGTTGGATTACATTAAGGATTCCTCTTGTAACAATGCAAAAAAACATTCATGCAATGATTTATGATTAGATGCCATGAATGTATTCTTACCTGGTTTTGAAACATAGGTCCCGTCATTTTCTTCTATTTCATGAAACTCTCTTTTGACATGAGCTTGTTTTTTAAGTCGTATGCTGGATTCATTTTTTGTGCTGCCTCTTTTTACCCATCATATCTTTGAGAAGAAGTCTTCGACTTTTTACAGGTAGCTTTTTCAAAAATGTATGATTTGTCATTGCCTTCTTTGTCATGCTCTTATCAAATGCTTTAGCTTATCTTTTTCAAATCTATAGGGGACCACCAACAATAAACTCTTTAGAGAGTGAAGGGATAACAAAAAACAAATTTTTCTCATTTAAAAAAAATGCACATTTCAAGCAAGGCCCTCCTCAGCTTCTGCTTGACTGGTTTACAACCTTCTTCCAACGGTATCTTATGTACTACAATATTTGTATCCAAGCCAGGCATATCTTCATAGGACCAAGCAAAAGCATCTGAATATTCTTGTAGTAGGGCGATCATTTCCGTCCTTTGTTCAGAACTAATTAAGGTACCTATTTTCAACTCTTTCCTGAGCTGATCACCGCCCATATTTATGGTTTCGAGGTCCTCTGCGGCGGGCTTCCAAGTCTATTCACGTTGTTCCACTAGCTTTGTGAATTCACTGATATTGCTTTCATCCCACTCTTCTTCTTCCATAGCTATTACATGTTCGTTCAAGTTTGGCCATTTATTCTTGATGCCAAGTGTATATGATGTTGTAGGAGATCCGCTTTCAGAATTCCTGAAAGTGGGAAGTGTTTGGTGTAAATGCATAAAAAAACAATTTTGAAAAGTGCATGATCTCATCATTTATTTAAAGAAAAGGTGGGCTCAATGACAAACACAAAATCTAGCTGACATCATGAGCCTTGATTGTCAACTAGAGAAAATAAAAGCAAATAAAAGCATGTTAAGGCAAACGAAGTTGGTTTACATTTTGAAAACTACTGGAGCTTCTTAGGTCACCCAATTCTGAAACTTCTCACCCTGGCCAACTTGCGCGCAAAGGTCTTGGCGAAGACTTCTTCTAGTGTGTGGATAGTCAGTTGTGGCAGTGCTTCATCTTCTTTCCCCACCCGTGTTTTCTTATCACCTCCTTCGACCTTACCCTCTTCCATGGTGTTCACATTCATCATTGACAATTCCTGACCAAGGTTTTCCAAACCTTTATCAGGTTGCATTATGTATGTAGCCTCTGGGAACGAAACCCTAAGGGGAGGGATTTCCAGCTCTTCCTATTCAGGTTCCCTTCCCTCAATCCTGGCCCGTCTTTTTTCCTTTCTCCTACCAGCAGCCCATTGATAATCCTCTTTTTTAGGCATATACCCGAGCCCAAATCTTTGATCAACATGTTTCATCTTTATGAGACTAGACCTTAATGGAATTTTGGTGATAGGGTTATACGGAGATGGAATTTCACGGTCTAAGAAGCATCTAGTCGCCATCCTTATTGCTTCTGAGATCTTTGGCCTTCTTAATATTGTGTTCTCGGGAACCCAATCAGTGTTCACAATCTCGAAAGCATGGACATTCTCGTCCTTGCAGTTCGCGCCCTCAATGAAAGGTATGGCTATGTTCTTTTATCATAGATACTGTTTCTTCATCTTTGACAGTTACTAACATCCCGTTCATGATATACTTCAAGCATTGGTGTAATGGTGAAGTTACCGCCCCGGCTGCATGAATCCAAGGCCTTCCCAACAACATGCTATATGAAGGGTGGATATCCATAATTTGCAGCGTTACTAGGAACATTTGTGGTCCCACATATAGTTCCACCTCTAAAGTCCCAATTATCTGTTTGGGTGAGCCGTCATATGCTCTTGCCATCATGGTACTTGGCTTTATATGAGATTCATCGACTGTCATTTCTTTCAGCATGTGTTTTGGCAGCACATTAAGAGCCGAGCCATTATCGATGAGCACCTTTCCTATGAGGCAGTCTTTGCACCTAACAGTAATGTATAGGGGCTTGTTATGTCTAGTTCCTTCAGCACCTAGCTTATCTGCTGTGAAGTACAAATAATCAGTCGCATGAATTCTCCCAACCAGATGCTCCATGGTTTTCTACTCAATGTTTTGAGGCACATAAGCCTCATTCAATACCTTTTGCAAGGCATTTCGATGCAACTCGGAGCTGAGTATCAAAGCCATAAGGGAGATTCTGGCAGGGGTCTTTTTTTAGTTGATCTACTATGCAGTATTCACTGTGCTTTATCAACTTTAAAAATTCATTTGACTCTTCTTCAGTCATTGACTTATTAACCTCTAATTCCTGGTCAACATCTACCACCTCTTTGCCTTTTGCTTTCCTTAACTCTTCAGGTGTGAAGCATCGGCCACTTCGAGTCATCCCACTAATCTCGGTTTGGAATGAAGGAACAGTGACTTGGATGTTAGAGGTATAGCCATAATTGTAAGGCATGACATTGTGATTTCCTTTTGTGTAGGAAGGTTTAGCTAAGATCAACTTTGGTGGCCCATTAACTGTTTGTTGGATCCTACATACCCCTGACAGCTTATCTTGGCCTTCCATCATACTCACTTCACAACTGCTATGGGTTCAATCCTCAACTCCCTCATTATCAACATTTTCGCAATCCTTTCGCGAAACTCGATGCAATCCTCAATATGATGTCCCCTTCTTCTATGGAACTCACAATAATCACATCCCTCCAAATGGCATTCAACATTTGTCTCTAGAAATCTTGATTGTACTAACATGTCGTACAACTTCTTTATGGATACCTTTAACGCCTTACTTTGATTCCCGACTTCTATCATGCCCACTCCACTATTACTTGCGGCATGACTAAGCAATGGATTTGAATTGATGTTAGGTGTGTCTTCAAATGACACCCATCCTATCTTGATGAGCTCCAACAACCTCCTCTTCAAAACATAGCACGTTTCAAGACCATGCCCGGGATTACCAACTTGTACCAGATGGGAAATGGTGGTTGAAGTGGTAATGCGGGGATAGGAGCTATGTGTCCAATGCTCAGTAGTTTGGCATACAAGTGTAAATCCCGAAAAAAAAATATAAAAAGGCTGGATTAAATTAAAGGAAATAAACTAAACTAAAAAGAAGTGGGGGCAAAACGAATACACTTAAAGAAAATAGGCCTAAATGCAAATAAGAATAATTATAAAGCATAAGTACTCCTCTTCTCACCAAAAACAGATCTGCAGATAACGTAAAGAAAGAAAAGAGGGAGTTTTTATATTCATTTTTACAAATCAAGAGAGAAACACCAAAATTTCAAAAACCCATCCAAGATTAAGGGTT
>Ga0307513_10013283_pt1 | contig 10112 bp, 15 predicted proteins | sample 15_EM_MG_FD_202174 | JGI IMG/M metagenome (GOLD analysis project Ga0307513, IMG submission 202174) | Populus trichocarpa ectomycorrhiza microbial communities from riparian zone in the Pacific Northwest, United States - 15_EM | ecosystem: Host-associated > Plants > Roots > Unclassified | place...
AATATGGCCAGAATACGGCCAGTGCTCGTTTTGAATGCGCTCTGTATACCAATACTTAGTGAAATAAAATTTGTACTCGCCTATTCCAATAGAGTTTTAGTGTGAGGACGAGGTGTCACCACCAATGCTGGGAAATAGGGCTCCTGGTTGTTGTCCGGCCACCCTGTGCTGTTGGGGGCACCGCGACCGCGACCGCGACCACCACGATCGCGGTGGCTTGCTGTAAAGTGAGAAGGAAGTGGTTTGCCAAGAAACCCGTGCGTGAGTGGTTTAGTGTCGCGGAGCCACGCTGACAAAGTGTGGATGCTTGGGCAATATGGAAATCGAGGAACAAGACCGCAATAACTAACCAGGACGTCTCACCAAACGAAACAGCGGAAACTCTAAAAGAACTAATACAAGCACAAGTAAGGAAGAGCTGGAACGCCACGCGATTCCTGGAAGGCAAAAGAAAACTAGCCCAACAACGAACCATCCAAACAACATGGGCGGACGGAAAACTCACCGACTTTGGACCTAAATCAGGCCCAGTAGTCGACTTTTCATAACGGGATGTGGCCGGTACAACCGGCGTGGGGGGGTTTTTAGTGGGTAGGTCAGGCGGTAGACAGTCCAAAGGGCAGATAAGGCCCATCGGCTAGCCGCGCTGGAGTCCCACACACGGCGCCAAGGCGCTACGGTGCATGATGCATTTCCCCCCCTTCCCCCCCAAAAATAAAATAAAATAAAATGTGTGGATGCTCTTGAATTTTGAATTTGATGCTCCATTCCATGAGGAGGCTTAGTATCGATAATGTGTCCATATGTACAATCTCGCTCCTCATGACATCTGCTGGATACCCCAGTTTCCTGGTGCTGCCACTGGTGGAATGCACGGGCAAAGTTCGGGACCCAGGACTCAAGACTATGGATTCCCAGACTCCGCCCACACGCTTGGGGACCTCTCCGCTGTGGGTAATTTGGCGGCGGTAGACCCTCTTGACGTTGGGAATATTCAATCGAAATTGTGTAAATATCATCGAATCCACAAACCGCAACTATACATATAATCCGCTAATCGATACATTGTCCCTACACGGCGTCTTGCAGCTCCTTTCGAGTCCCCAGTTTCCGATTTCAATGAGTGACCACCCCCCCGAGCTCAACTTCTGGACTGGAACTGCAGGGGAACACAAGTGTTGGTGGGTACTGCTCAACAGAAAACAGCGCGCCGAGTATGCATTCTCCGGCCTTGTCCCATGTGCGGGACTCGACGACCACCCATCGGTGATGGAACCCCTCCGCAGACTGTCCGACCGGGGCCCTTCAACTGTAGCATCACAATCCCTATTCGTCGGTCGTCAATCATGCCCGTCAATCTCCTCGTCTTCCCCATCCGCTTCCTTCTCCCGTTCCCATGAAGGCCCACTTGAGTCAGAGGCGTTGTCTCCATCTGCTTGCAGCAAAAATGCACTAGCGACAGGTAGCACCCGTGAACTCGCCGTCCTCCCTGCTGGGGCGTACGGTGTCTGACCGGAGTGCCGAGCGTGAGTGTGAGTGACCCAGCTGCTTGACCCCGGACCAGATCCTGACCGAGTACCAGGACCCAGAGGTGAGGTAGACGTCATAAGCTGGTGTGGTCGCAAGTGCGGGTTACGTCTGTCGAGCAACCGAAGTCGAGGCACCAGGACTAGCAGGACTCCGCACTGGGGTGCTACTCCCGGATGTAGATGCAAGAGTACCAAACCCGTTCCATCGGTTCTATGGTAGTGTGCGACCTCTCAAAGCCGATGCGGCCTCTCCAAGGTCATTCTTGGGTTCCACTGGCGACTGTAAGTGACGCTGGCGACTACTGTGGCTGGCCTGTTCTGCAACTCTCTCCAGTTCACCACGGCTTGCGAGTTGTGTGGTGCGACTGCTGGCCCCCAAGTTGCGTAATCGCGGATACGACTTTGCGAGCAGAATAACAGAGCCGTCTGTGATAGCCGCAGCATGTCCTAAGTGCGGGCTGTGGAGGTATCTCCCGAGATTGCAGATACTTTTGACAGCTTCGTCATAGGCGCGTTGGCTATGACACCGTCGACGGCATGATCTGTGGTGTCCAAGTGCATAAGATCCAGTATGAACCGTACCTCGAAACAGAGGAAAGAACGTTGCGGGCACTTGGTCCATTGAGGAAAGAGCTGGGGGACCCTAGACAATGCACAGTCAGAGCAGCTCGCCGTGGACGCCGTGTTCGAACGCGCGTGGATAACAGCCCAGGTAACAGCCCAGGTAAATGTAGGCCTGTCGTCTGCGAGCTTTGAGGTCGCCGCCGACAACGCAGAGAAATAAATGCGTTTGTATTTGGCTCCCAATAGCGCCCCGCTTGGCTCCTGACCATACCACCTTGACCACTCCGACATCAACAGCTATGGCCGACACCGAGTTTCTCGCTGACTACGAAGATGAGCCCGAGGTTGCAGTGCCATCCTCAACCGCCGCGGGGGCATCCGCTGCCTCCAACGGCAAAGGCGGTGACGCGACCGAGGGCGGGCAGAAGAAGGACTACGCTGGCATCCATTCTTCTGGCTTCCGGTGTGTACCAGCGTCCTCTCTTCGTCACTGTTGAACTCGCAGCGCTGACACCTTTTTTTCTTTTTTCTTTTTTTTTCTTTTCCTTTTTTTCCGTAGGGATTTCCTGTTGAAGCAAGAGCTGCTGCGGGCCATCTCAGATCTCGGCTTCGAGCATCCCTCAGAGGGTGTGTTTGTCATCTTCATCGCTCCTTGACTGCGCCATGCTCATGTCTGGTTGCAATACCCAGTGCAACAAGAGTGCATCCCACAGGCGATCCTTGGGATGGACGTCCTCTGTCAGGCCAAATCTGGTCACGGAAAGACCGCCGTCTTCGTCCTCGCAACCCTCCAGCAGCTCGACCCGACGGAAAACCGGGTCTCGGTCATCGTGCTCTGTCACACGCGCGAACTCGCCTTCCAGATCCGCAATGAGTACCTCAGATTCGCCAAGTATATGCCCAATGTCCGCACTGTCGTCTTCTATGGCGGCACTCCCGTTCAAAAGGATCAAGAACTCCTCAAGTCTGCCCAATGCCCCCATATCATCGTCGCCACCCCGGGCCGTCTTAACGCGCTCGCTAGGGACAAGAGCCTCGACGCAAAGGGTGTCAAGCACTTCGTATTGGACGAGTGCGACAAAATGCTCGAACAGCTCGGTTAGTCTTCGCCCCCTCCTCGATTTTACCCACCTTCAACCTCGGCGGTACCGACGAGTGCCGCCCAATTTCGGCTTGGGCGGCGGTTTGTCGGCACGGTAGCCTTACGGCTCCTGCAAACCAACGAGCACCGGCGACGGGCCCACTGCTACACTTCCCGTTCGTCAATTGTGTTCTTACGCGTCTTCCTCTTTCTTGGTCTACCTTCGACGCAATCCCTGCACCAACGTCAAAATGTGCCATCGACTTCGGGGTGACTCTATCGACCTCGACTACTCGAATGCACGTTCGAACCTGCCCGACGCCACGCAAACGATATCCAACTTTATCCTTGGCTCGACGTACTATATGCTACATATGCTACCTCGGCTACCAGACATGCGTCGCGACGTTCAAGAGATCTTCCGAGTCACCCCTCACCACAAGCAAGTCATGATGTTCAGCGCGACCCTAAGTAAGGAGATCCGGGTTACTTGCAAGAAGTTCATGAACAACGTATACGCTCGTCTAATTTTATTGACACGCCAACTGATATGCGTCTCCCTCTAGCCGCTTGAGATATTCGTCGACGACGAGACAAAGCTGACGCTCCACGGCCTCCAGCAATATTACCTTAGGCTCGAGGAGTCGCAGAAAAATCGCAAGCTCAATGACCTCCTGGACACGCTTGACTTCAACCAAGTGCGAACCTTCCTCACTTCACTATTCACCATCCGTCCTCTGATCCGTACGATCAGGTCGTTATCTTCGTCAAGTCAGTCGCCCGTGCGATCGAGCTCGATAAACTCCTACGTGAATGCTCTTTCCCCTGCATCACTGTCCACTCTAATCTCAACCAGGAAGAACGGTATGGCATTCCCTGCATCGTCTGGCAGCCCCATCTAACATTGTCATAGTATTGCCCGTTATACGCAATTCAAGAATTTCGAGAAGCGTATCCTTGTTGCCACTGACATCTTCGGCCGTGGCATCGATGTCGAACGAGTCAATATCGTTATCAACTACGACACTCCTGGTGACGCTGATAGCTACTTGCACCGTGTTGGGTGCGTGCCGCTTCCGCCTTGATTTTGGGCATTAGCTTCAATTTCTTCCAATATAGACGAGCAGGTCGCTTTGGTACCAAGGGTCTCGCTTTGACCTTCGTCTCAAACGCGACAGATATGGAAACCCTCGACAAAATCCAGGCGAGATTCGAGGTCGCGATCACCGATATGCCTACCGAGCTCGACAAAAACTCGTACAGTATGTCAATATTACCTGTAGTCCCGCCAGACTGTTTTGCTAAAGCATTCCTACTTTTTAGTGACTGCCTGAAGCTTCGGCTGCATACGTTCTCGTTGATCTCCGGGAGTCCCGGCTTCGCTTCCTTTGGTCATATCCTTGTTGTCTACCATTTCCACATACACTGAAATGCCTCCTCCACTGTTCATAGTTGCCACCCGCTGAATCCATTGTAAAATTTGCCTATTCCACGTATATGGGGTCTAGTAGGGAACGTTAAGCTTCGGTACGCCCGTTTGTGGTTTGTATGGGTTCCATTTGCAGGCTTAGCGAGGCCGCGCAGTTAGTCACGACGGCCGCCAAAAGCACGCCACGGCTCATGCATGGGGCACAAAAAGACTAGGCGGGTTGCAAAGGAAATTTTCCATGACCACGCACTCGAGACGGTGCTTGGACTTCGCCACCCCATGCAGATACGAGCCGACAACCCACAACGACCCACCGGTTCAAATGAAAACACACCATCCATCTATCTACAGCGCCACCACTGTGTGTCAGTCTTCTTATCGTTCCCGTGGTCGCCCTTGTAGCCCCTGCGCCGACCGGTCTGCACCCTAACATAAACTGGTGTATATGTCCTTATTTCGTGCACATAGAAAGTTGCATCGTAAGGCTGAGAGAATAGGTCTGCGGACCAGTGCACCCGTGTGCCACAAGCACACTAGTCAGTGCTCGTGCCACAGCTCGTTCAGTAACACTCAAGAGCGCTAAACTTCACGGAAGAGTGAGGGTACCTTTGTTTGACGAATAAACGTCCGCTTATGAGATTCTTAGCCAATGGCTACTGTTCTACATCGAAAAGCTCAAAGCGGTTATCAATTGTAACTCTTTCTTGCTCCTCATCCTCATCCCCTTGCTCAGTCTCATGCTCACCCTCGTCCACCATCACTGGTCGGCCCCCTCCTCTCTGTCTTCCGTGAGATATCCTAACCTCATGTCCTCTTGCAGTTGTAAATTTGGAGTCTTCATCTTCCTTCCCTCTTCGACCCTTGACCTTCATGCCTTTTCGTTTCGCATTTGAACCTGCGGGTGTGAGATTGCGGTTCGCAGTCGGTGTCGGCACTTGCGCTGGAAATGATGTTGGAACCACCCCCGCTTGTGTGCTGTTTGGCACTGGTTGTGACGGTACCGTCTCCACTGGTTAATAGTTAACAGTGAACCAAGGACAGTTGGAGGCTACGTGCAATGCTCATTTGACGCATTTGACGTTGAGCCGGCCGGCAGGTTCTTGGTCTATCCGTGGCGCCGTTTTGATAAACACCTGGAAATACTGATCAAAGCTGGAGGCATACCTTTCTAGCACCATCCCTCTGCTTCATTCGGGCCTCGCTCATTCGATATTTCGAAGAATCTGGTGCTAGCACAGCCAAGTCGTTCGTGGTTGGTACTTAGAGCTGAATTTGATTCTGAACCTGAATCATTTGGATGCTTTATGTGACCGCTGTCACCTGGACCCTATTCTGTTAGCCTATTGTTATCAAACATAAATTGGATGCACCTTGGAAATTGAGACTGGAGTTGGTCCAAGCGAGAGCTCTGCTCTTGAACTGTCAAAGGATTTGGCTCTAGCAAGTGTCCCTCCTGCCTGGGTCTTGAAGCCGGGACTGGTGGTGCTATTAATTGCTCAATGAGTTTCAGGGGTGCATGAACCAGCATAGGAGGGTTGTCGTTGCTACTGGGCACTTGGAGCGGGGCCGTCGATTTGAAGGTGGCAGAGGTGGAGGGCGTGGAGGTGTAAGAGGAGCAAGTCCCACAACTTGAGTCCCTGTATCGTGCCCTGATTCTTCGGCCATATTAAGGCCACTCCCATGCTCAACCCCAAACAAGTATTTCAGTCTTCTAAGGTTGCTGGTGCCAGCTACTGTGGACCCCAACCAATTTCACAGCCGCCCATTAGTAGTCCACGTATGCGACCGCCAGTGCTCTATTTAAGTACAGTGAAAACACGGATCAATCAGCATCTAGAGGATTTGGGGCAACTCTGCAGTACAATGTCCATTTCTACAAATATTGGAATTGAGGGAAATGAGAAATACAACGGAGCGCAAAGCGTGAGCACAATGGTATCCGAGATAGCATTTCATTAGCAGCCACTCCACCTAGTCAGTCAATGCCTTCTTGCTCTAGGACCCCGAAGTTGTACTTCTGAGGTGCCTGGCGCGTTCTTGCACTCGTTCTTGCACTCGACGTTGGCTGTGGTGCATTCAAGAACTTTGAGTCATCGTCGTCATCCTTCCCTTTGCGCTTCTTTTTCTTCTTGGGTTGTTGAGACGCCTGCATACCTGAAGTCACTGAATTCGGAGCTGCTCTCACAGCGGGTTGGGGCGGTGGTGCTTCGGCTTCATGAGCCCCAATTTCCTCGACATAATTGGCAGGGAATAACCCGGTTTTCCCCTTTGCCGTGGTACCTCTCCAGTTCCCATCGTCTACCTGCTCAACATTGTAGATATATTCGCCGTCTACGAGGTCGATCTCATTGTCCTCCAGAGCCCAGTACGGGGATATGACAAGCACGGTCAGATTTCGTGTGGGGAGACGAAGGGTAGGAGGTGGGGAAGGTGGCAAAGGCTGGGACGAGGATAGACCAGCCGGATCGGCCAGAGATGGTAGTCGCTGTGCTGCTGCTGCTTGTTGTGCTGCTGCTTGTTGTGCTTCCGCTGCTGCTTGCGCTCTCGCTGCTGCTGCTGCTGCCTGTGCTGCTGCTGCCTCCCGTGCTCTCGCTGCTTGTGCTTGTGCTGCTGCTTGTACTGTCGCTGCTTGTGCTTCCAGTGCTGCTGCTGCCTCCCGTGCTCTCGCTGCTTGTGCTTGTACTGCTGCTTGTACTGTCGCTGCTTGTGCTCCCACTGCTGCTCGCGCTCTTGCTGGTTGTTCTTCCGCTGCTGGTTGTGCTCCCGCTGCTGGTTGTGCTTCAGTTGCTGGTTGTACTTCAGTCGCTGGAGGGTTGTCGTTGCTACTGGGCACTTGGAGCGGAGGCAGTCGATTTGGAGGTGGCAGAAGTGGAGGTGGTGGAGGCGTGAGAGGGTGTTGAAGGTGTTGGTGAGATGGGAGTGTCGGTGGGGGTGGCGGAGGTGGAGGCGGCGGTGGAGGCGTTGCAGGCGGACGAGGGGGAGGGGGTGGAGTCGGAGAGGCTGGAGGAGATGCTGGGGTTGAAGTGAGCCCAGGGGTGATACTAGGTCCATGGGTTGGTGTTCTTGGAGGCGCTGGAGCATTTGGAGCATTTGGAACGATTGGGGGCGGTGGAGAGGGTGGCGGAGGTGGTGTCGGTGGTGTCGGGGCTCGATAGGGTTGAAGAGGTGGAAAGGTTTGTTGAGGGACAACTTGTAGAGGGGTTTCGTCTGTAAGGGAATACGCATCAGTGATTGCCAAGCTCAGATCGTAACTAAAAATAGAGATGCACACCAAGGGAGCGAAATAGACCAGCGGTCAACAAATGAAAAATGGATAGTAGAAGCGAGATTAACGAAGCCAAAATGAATAGTAGAGCAAGGGGGAGAGTCTCTAGGTGCTGGCGCATCCCCATAGGGAGAGTCTCTAGATACTCGCCCATACCCATAGGGAGTAGTTCAGGGGGAACAGGGGGTTCGGATGGAGTTGGGGAAGTTGGAGGTGGAGAGTCCGAGGTGGAGAGGGTTGAGGACGTGGAGAGGGTTGAGGACGTAGAGGTAAGTCGCCTGTAAGGGAATCCGATCAGTGATTGCAAAGCTCAGATCGTGACCAGAAATAGAGATACACACCAGTTTCTCGAGCCTCATGCACGCGTCGAAATCGACCACAAGTCAACCAATGAAAAATAGCTCGCAGACAAAGATAAATGTAGAGTAGACAAAGATAAATCAATATTAGACAAAGAAGAATGAATAGTAGAATCAATGATGGAAACCATAATAAACTAAAAGTCAAACAATTCATGGGTCGAATTGAACCGAGGAAAGGTCAGGTATACGGCGGATTGAGAGAGTGCCTTTGGGGCGTGGTAAGAGGACACTCCAGTTTTCACAAATCCTTTTCAAGTGCTGCTAGGCCTGGAGCAGTGTCGGTTTGGGGCAATACCCCGCCGTCCGATCCGCCAATTTATACGTGTGCTCAAGACAAATGCATGAGGCGTCAACATGGTTGCCTGCAGGTTACAATGGCGTAAGGAGACTGGAGAGAAGTGAGACCAGCCGCCCACCTCATGTCGTCCATACCTCAGTGTTCGCTGAAGTACGTTGCGGAAAAAAAACTACTGATTATACGGCAGATGGAGGTTAAGATTGTCAAAGGATAGGGGTTCCCCGTGAGAGTAAGGAGGTAAGAGCCGGGATAAAGGAGTGAGATCATGGCTTACATGTGCCTGCTTCTGGTGACAAATATAAACTAGTGTATATGTCCTTATTTTGTGCACACTAGTCAGCGCTCGTGCCACAGCTCGTTCAGTAACACTCAAGGGCGCTAAACCTTGGTTTGACGAATAAGCGTCCACTTATGAGGTTCTTTGCCAATGGCTACTGTTCTACATCGAGAAGCTCAAAGCGGTTATCAATTGTAACTCTTTCTTGCTCCTCATCCTCATCCCCTTGCTCAACCTCGTCCTCAACCTCGTCCACCGTCACTGGTCGACCCCCTCGTCGCTGTCTTCCGTGAAGTGTCCTAACCTCATGTCCTTTTGCAGTCGTGAATTTGGAATCTTCATCTTCCTTCCCTCTTCGACCCTTGACCTTCTTGCCTTTTCGTTTCACATTTGGACCTGCAGGTGTGGGATTGCGGTTCGCAGTCGGTGTCAGCACTTGTGCGGGAAATGATGTTGGAACCACCCCCGCTTGTGTGCTGTTTGGCACTGGTTGTGACGGTACTGTCTCCACTGGTTAATAGTTAACAGTGAACTAAGGGCAGTTGAAGGCTACGTGCAATGTTCATTTGACGTTGAGCCGACCGGCAGGTTCTTGTTCTATCCGTGTCGCCGTTTTGATAAGCACCTGGAAATACTGATTATAGCGGGAGGCATACCTTTGTAGCACCTTTCCTCTGCTTCATTGGGGCCTCGCTCGTTCGATAGTTCGAAGAATCTGGCGCTGGCACAGCCAAGTCGTTCGTGGTTGGTATGGTTGGAGCTGATGGACCTGAATCATTTGGGTGCTTTATGTGATCGCTGTCACTCTGGACCCTTTCCTGTTAGCTTAAGGCTATCCAACATATATTGAATGTACCGTGGAAATTGAGACTGGAGTTGGTCCAAGCGAGGGCTCTGCCGGGTCTGGAATTGTCAAAGGATTTGGCTCTAGCAAGTGTCCCTCCTGCCCGGGTCTTGAAGCCGGGACTGGAGGTGTCATTAATGGCTCAATGAGTTTCAGGGGTGCATGAACCAGCGTAGGAGGGTTGCCATTGCCATTGCTATTGGGCACTTGGAGCGGAGGCCATGGATTTGGAGGTGGCGGAGGTGGAGGCGGTGGAGGCGTGAGAGGGCGTTGAGGTTGGTGAGATGGGGCGAGAGTCGGCCGAGGTGGTCGAGGTGGCGGTGGTGGCGGTGGTGGTGGCAGTGGTGGCGAAGGCGGTAGAGGCGGCGGCGGTAGAGGCGGCGGCAGTAGAGGCGTTGTAAGGGGCAGGTAGGGCGGAGCATAAGGCAGCAGAGGGCGTGGAGGGGGTAGAGGGAGTAGAGGG
>Ga0307513_10013284_pt1 | contig 10112 bp, 6 predicted proteins | sample 15_EM_MG_FD_202174 | JGI IMG/M metagenome (GOLD analysis project Ga0307513, IMG submission 202174) | Populus trichocarpa ectomycorrhiza microbial communities from riparian zone in the Pacific Northwest, United States - 15_EM | ecosystem: Host-associated > Plants > Roots > Unclassified | place...
CAGCTCGTGCGCGGTCACGTCGACCGAGCGGGCCAGCGGGGCGCAGTTGGAGGACGGGTCGCCGTCGCCGTACACCATCTGGGTGCCGTCCCAGTAGGCGTTGCAGTAGTTCTGGTCGAAGTGCACCGTGCTGATGAGGACGGCGCCCGCGTTGTCGTACGAGTCGCGGTTGAAGAAGTTCTTGTACGCCTCGTAGGCGTCGCCGGTGCCGTCGTAGGCGGCGTTGACGTCGACGTCCGACGTCGCGGCCTGGCCCTCGGAGCGCTTGAGCGTGCCCGGGGTCGAGGTGCCGTTGTTCGCGGAGTAGACCTTGCGGTTCTCGGCGAAGTGGATCTGCGGGTAGTCAGCGACGATCGCGCCGCTGTCGATGTCGACGTAGACCTTGTCGCGGGCCGGGTCGGCGCCGCGCGAGCCTTCGACGACACCTTCGAACGCCTTGTGCATCACGCCGTCGGCGGTCTGGATGTAGACCATGCGGGTCGCGCTGGTCGTCATGCCGGCGAACCGCGGGTCCGCGGCGATCGCGGCGCGCGCCGTCGAGTCGGACATGCCGCCCGCGCCGAGCGACATCGGGATGCCGCCGCGCGCGGTGCCGTTGACCGAGTGAACGGCGCCCTTGACGTCGACGTGGACGATGAGATCGCCACCGATCACGTCGAGCCCGTTGAACTTCTGGTTGTAGCGGAAGTGGCGGCCACCTCCCTCGTCGACGTTGATCTTGCGCAGCACGAGATCGGTCGTGCGCAGGCGGAACGGCGCGAGCACGGCGGGCAGCGCCGGGGCCAGCGCGGCCTCGGCGGCGGCGGCGTCATCGGTCTGGTTCGCGGTGATCTTCGCCATCTCGCCGACGATGTACGTCGGCAGGCCGTCATTGGTGTACGCGAGCACCTGCGCCTCGGGCAGCTGCGCGAGCGCGAACGAGACGTCCTGCGGGATGCCGTCGTCCTTGGTCGTGTCATCCGGGGTGGGCGGATCGTCCGGCTGGCTGTCCGGCGTCGTAGGTCCGCACGCTGAGAGCGCAGCGGCAACAAGAAAACTTCCGAGTGCGGGCTTGTGCAAGCGTCTCATCATTGTGGCCAGGCAGTGCTTCGCGAGTGCCAGCGCACACTGCGCATGTTGTGCACCACACTACGTTCCTGATCCGCAGAGTCGGCCGCCTCACCAGGCGGGCGCTAATGGCACGATGGCAACGTTAAAATAGTTCCCGCGATCACGAGAACGGGTACCCTCATGTAGGTTCGTTCACGAGATTGACATCCATTCACCCTCAATCACCTGCGGCCTTCTGCGACGCCTGCGCGACAGTCCCCAGCACTGCGGTTAGTTCCTAACAACCCGCAAAATTACGTCGTAGATGCGCTTAGGCTGCGCCAGACAGTCGCAGTTGCATCCAGGTGGCGACCCAATTTGCCTCTGCCTAAATGTACGCGCTGTGATCCATCCACGTACGACGACGGATACTTCGAGCTCGGTTGAACGGATTCGCAGGTAAAATTCTGGCAAACCTGTTCCGAGGCGCCTGAACGCTTGTCGTTTCCCGACGCACGTCGGCGACTCCGAGGCGAGGCAGGCTCACACCTCCTGGTGTGTAGCCGACGGACCTGAGTCGTGGTCAGCCACCGCAGACGCAACCACCCAGCGCCGTGACCGAGGCCAAGGCAGCGCCAACGCGCCGCCTCGCGCCGCATGTATGGATCGTCCATGCCGGCCCGCGACCCGCACCTGCTGCTCGCCCACGCGGCGTGGCTGCGCCGGCTCGCGCAGCGCCTGGTCGGCGACGCCACGCTCGCCGACGAGCTGGTCCAGGACACGTGGATCGCAGCGCTGCGCCACCCGCCGAGCGTCGAACGTCCCGTGCGGCCGTGGCTCCGTCACGTGCTGAAGAACGCCGCGCGGTTTCGCTGGCGCGGCGAGGCCCACCGCGCCGCGCGCGAGCAGGCGGTCGCGATGCGCGACGGCGCGGCGCTGTCGAGCCACGAGCTGGTCGAGCGCCACGAGACCCAGCAGCTGCTCGCCCGGCTGGTCACCGAGCTCGACGAGCCGTTCCGCACCGCCGTCCTGCTGCGCTACGCGGAAGGCCTCGCGCCGTCGGACATCGCGCGACGGCTCGGCGTCCCCGCCGGCACGATCCGCTGGCGACTTCATGAAGGCATCGCGCGCCTGCGGGCGCAGCTCGATGCGTTGCACGACGGCGAGCGCCGGACCTGGGTCCTCGCGCTGACGCCGCTGCTCGAAGGATTCGTCATGGCACCTGTCACCAAGCTCGTCCCCGTGCTGGTCCTGCTGCTCGCGCTGCTCGTGTCGATCGCGACCGCGTGGCTCGTCGTCCGACCCGCGCCCCCGGCGACCGTCGCGTCGTCGAGCCCGCCGCCGAGCCTCGAGGCGCCCGCCGCGGCGCCGGCCGATCGGATCCCCTCGCTCGCAGCGCCGCCGGGATGGATCGCGCAGGCCGGCGTGGCCGCGCGTCGCGTCGCGGGCCGCGTGGTCGCCGACGGTGCGCCGGTCGCCGGCGCGCGGGTCCGGCTGACCAGCGACCTGTCGCTGACCGGGCGGTCGCCCGCGCGCGAGCTGCGCAGCGACGCGCACGGCCGCTTCGACTTCGGCGTGCAACTCGCGCGCGAGCTCACGGTGAGCGCCGCGGCGGCCGACCGGCTCGCCGCGATCGAGCACGTCGATCTGCGGGATCCAGGCGTCACGTCCGACGCGCTCGAGCTGGTGCTCGAGCCTTGCCTGGCGGCGCTCTACGGCAAGGTCGTCGACGCGGCGGGCACGCCGATCGCCCATGCCCAGCTGCTCCGCGAGGACGCGATCGGCAGCGAGAGCACGGCGTCCGGCGACTACGAGCTGTGCACGCGTCCGCGCGCGCTCACCGAGCAGCAGCTCCGGGTCGTGGTCCGCGCCGATGGCTACGGCGCGATCATGCTCGATGCCGGCCTGCCGGGCCGCGTGCGCCATGACTTCGTGTTGAGCCCCGAGGCCGTCGTCGCGGGGCGCGCGATCGGTCCCGACGGACCGGTGGCCAACGCGCGGATCTGGCTCGAGCGCGCCGATGCGACGACCCGGCGCGAGACCGAGCAGAGCGCCCGGCTGATCGCCGCGACCGACGACGATGGCAGGTTCCGCTTCACCGGCGTCGCCGGCGGCCGGCATCGCGTGGGCGGCGGCAGCGGCGCCACGACGGCCACGCCGCTGGTCGTCAGCGTCGCCGCGGGCGGCACGCGCGAGATCACGCTGGCGATGCGCGCGGCCGGCACGCTGCACGGGCGCGTCCTGCGCGCCGGCCGGCCGGTGGCCGGGGCGCACGTCCGCACCGACGACGGCGCCTCGGTCGAGGCCGTGAGCCAGGCCGATGGCTCGTTCGTGCTCGACGGTGTCCCGCCGGGGCGCGTGCGGCTGACCGCGAGCCCGTATCGCGTGCGGTCGCCCGACGAGCTCGGCGAGGATCGCGCGCGCGACGTCGTGCTCGAGGTCGAGCCGCGCGGCGCGCTCCGCGGCCTCGTGCGCAGCCGGGGCGAGCTGGCGCCACGCGCGCGGGTCTGCGCCGGCCTGCTCGGTGCCGCCAACGCATGCGCGTTCGCCGACGCGGCCGGGCGGTTCGCGCTCGTCGAGCTCGCGGCGGGCGACTACCAGCTGTTCGCGGACGACGCGCGGCGCGACGCCGCCGCCCGCGGTGTGCGGTTCACGCTCGCCGAGGGCGAGCAGCGCAGCCTCGACGTCGAGCTCGGCAACGAGCAGCGCATCGCGGGCCGCGTGGTCGACGCCACGGGCGCGGCCGTTCCCGGCGTGCGTGTCCGGGTCACGTGTCAGCCGTTCCTGGATGACGCCGAGTGCATCACCGGCGCGCGCGGCGAATTCACCTGTGGTCCGCTGGCCGGAGCGTGCGCCTACGTGCCGCAGGTGTTCGCGGGGCCGGACACGTCGGTGCCGTTTCGTCTCCTCGACGGCGCCGCGCCGATCGTGCTGGCCGCGGGTGAGTCGCGCGGCGCTGTCCGCCTGGTGATCGACCCCGAGCGCCGTGCGATCAGCGGCACGGTCGTCGATGCCGCCGGCGCGCCGATCGGCGACGCGCGCGTGCGGACATGGGGCGATCGCCTCGAGCCGGACTGGCTGGTGCCGGCGCCGTCGGCGCTCACCGGCCCCGACGGCGCGTTCCGGATCGCCGAGCTCGCGCCCGGGCGCTACGCGATCGAGGTCGTGACCTCGGAGGGCGTGCGGCGCGTCGAGCGCGACGTCGTGGCGGGCACGACGGGGCTCACGCTGGCGGTCGATGCCGCGCTGTGCGCGAGTCGCCGCGCCGACGCGGTGGATCCGCTGCGCGCCGCGATCCGGCGAGACGAGCCGGCCGACCTCGCGACCCGGCCTGGCGGCGCGGTGATCTGGGACGAGCAGGTGCAGCTGCTCGGCTGGGACGTGCCGCGCAGCGCCGCGATCGGTCAGCCGCTCGAGATCGCGCTGTACTACCGGGTGCTGCGACCGATCGATCGCGACTGGAAGGTGTTCGTGCACTTCCGCGGCGCGCACAGCTGGCACAACGCCGACCACGAGCCGGTGACCGGGCGCTGCGCGACGTCGACCTGGCAGCCCAGTGACGTCATCGTCGACCGCTTCACGACGACGCTCGCGGCGGAGGACCGCTACCAGATCACCGTCGGTCTATTCACCGGCTGGGCGCCGAGCTGGCACAACATGCCGCTCAGCGAGGCGCCGGTTGCGCTGCGCGCGGGGCCGGACGGCGTCGAGCTCGCGACGCTGACCGCGACGAAGCCGTAGCCGGCTGGTGCCGCGAGAGGCTGCGCTGTCTCCCGACGCGGAGACACTGTCTCTTCTGGAGAGAGACAGTGTCTCGATATAAATATCATAACTCGATAACAGATTTGATTGACGATCACGCGATCCATCTCTAGATTGCCAGTCCATGAAGAACATCAAGACGAAGCACCTGATCCGCGCCACGGCTCGCGCGCTGTCGCACGACGATCTGAGCAACACCGCCGGCGGCCGGCCGGTCGATGGCACGCCCCTGCCGTCGATCAAGCACGACGGCACGCCGTTGCCGTCGGCACACGAGCTGCCGGTGGCGAACGGCACACCGCTCCCTGCGTGAATCCCGCGCGCGGCAGGCGTTCGCGGCGCGCGGATCTCGTGACAAGCTCGTGGCATGGCGGATCCCATCGAGTCGTTGCAGCGCACGGGCTACGCGATCCTCGAGCAGGTGCTCGACCGGGCGGCGCTCGACGAGCTGACCGAGGCGCTGGCGCCGTTCGAGGCGGCGCGGCCAATGGGGCGCAACGCGTTCGAGGGCGAGCGCAGCCAGCGGGTGTACAGCCTCGCTGGCAAGGGTGAGGTGTTCCTGCGGCTGATCGAGCACCCGGCGATCGTCGCGTTGCTCGACGCGGTGCTGATGCCGAACTACCTGCTGTCGACGGCGCAGTCGATCCGGCTGCACCCCGGCGAGACGGCGCAGGCGTGGCACACCGACGACGCGTTCTATCCGTCGCCGCGGCCGCACGCCCGACCGCTCGCGCTCAGCGTGATCTGGGCGATCGAAGACTTCGCCACCGACAACGGCGCGACCGAGGTCATCCCGGGCAGCCACCACTGGGGCATGGAGACGCCGGACGCGCACGAGGTCCGGCCGGCGCCCGCGGTGATGCCCCGCGGCTCGGCGATCGTGTTCGACGGCGCGCTGTGGCATCGCGGCGGCGCCAACCGCTCGAGCCGCACGCGGCTCGCGATCAGCCCGCAGTACTGCCAGCCCTACCTGCGGCCGCAGGAATCGCAGCTGCTGATCGTCCCGCCCGACGCCGCGCGCGCGTGCACGCCGCGGATGCGCTCGATGCTCGGTTACAGCATCCACCCGCCGTTCATCGGCCAGGTCGACGGCATGCACCCGCTGCGGCTCGTCGATCCCGGCTACCGCGAGCACAAGACGCACGATCGCGTGGTCGCCGATCGCGTGCTGACCGCGCCGCGGGTCGGCGACGTGACGTCCTGAGAAGCCCGCGCTACGGACCGACGCCACGCGGCGCCGGCACGCAGGGTCGCAGGTAGGCGAGCGGGTCGCCGTGGCCGGGCGCCTCGGCGAGCTGGACGCGGAGCCGCGCGCCGGCCGCGGCGACGACGGCGGCGACCCGGGTGAAGCCGTCGCGCAGATCGTCGAACGCGACGCCGAGCACGAGGTCGGGCTCGCCGAAACCGAGGGTCTGGCCCGAGACGACGCCTCGCCAGGCCGGCGCGAGCTCGTCGCGCGACTGCGTGATCAGCGCGCCGTCCGGGCCGCACAGCTGGTCGACGATCGCCTGCATGCGCGCGGGCACGTCGATCTGGTCGCGGCCCTGCCACGGGATGGAGATCTCGAAGGTCGCGACCAGCGCGTGGTGCGCGTGGTCGACCTCGGTGACGACGCGACCGCCGCGCACGTACATCGCGTGCCCGAGCGCCGGCGGCATCGACACGGTGTAGTCGCAGTGGACGAACACCTGATGCTCGACGGCCCACACGTGCGGCTGATCGCTCGATGTATATTGTGGCCAGTCGTCGTCGATCCGATCGTCGTGCACGATGCCGTGGGCGGCGGCGTAGCGGGCCAGCGGCGACGGCCGCACGGCCTGGTCGCCGAGCACCCACGCGGTGTGCGCCTCGGTGACCCCGGCGAGCTCGCGCGCGACCTCGTCCGCCAGCGCCGCGGTCGGGAACTGGCCGACGATCACGTAGCTGCCGCTGTTGTTACTGGCAAACGCATTCCAGATCCGGATTCTCATGACGTCCTCCGCAAGGTGATCGGCGCGGGCTCGGCGAGCCCGAACTGTGGGAGTCGCGCACAGCCCGGCAGGCGCGACGGCGTCGCCAGCAGCAGCTGGCGCGCGCGCCAGATCGCCATGACGTCGTCGGCGGTGCGCGCCGGGAGCGCGACGTGGTGAAAGCTGCACGGCATCACGCGCTGATCGCTCGTGATCACGAGGAAGTCGGCGCCGGCGCCGCAGTCAGCCTTGGTGAACAGCCGCGGCACCGCCTCGAGCCGCTCGCCCCAGCACACGTCGAGCGCGATCCGGCAAGGCGCCAGCGCGCGACCGAGGCGCTGGACGCGGACGGCGAGCTCGGCGGCTTCGGCCGGGGACAGGTGGAGCGCGGCGTCGCGGCCGTTGTAGCTGAGCAGCAAGACGTCGCGGCAGCCGAGCGCCGCGAGCTCGAGCACGGTGGCGTCGAGATCGGGCAACCGCGCGGGCGTGACGAGGTAGTTGACGCCGAACCGCGCGCCCGCCGCCGCGCACATCGCGACGCGGGTGCGCCAGTCGTTGTCGTCGTAGAGCGAGATCCGCAGCTGGCCGTAGCAACCGGCGATCTCGGCGAGCCGCGCCGGGGTGAGCGCGAGGCCGTTGGTCGTCACGTTGATCGCGAGCGGCGTCTCGGCGTGGAGCCGCCGGACCAGCTCGGCGAAGCCGCGAAACGTCCACGGCTCGCCGCCGCCGAACGCGACCTCGAGCACGCCCGCCGCGGCGAGGCCTGCCAGCATCGCGAACGCCGAGTCGGCGGTCCAGCTGCTCGCCGCGTCGAGATCGCGCGAGCAGAAGCCGCACGCCAGGTTGCACCGGTTCGTGATGCCGAACTGGACGACGCGCGGCGCGACGGGCCGCAGCCCGGCGGTCTCGGGCCCATCGCACAGCACGTTGCGGCCGGTGTCGCGATCGAACAGCAGCAGCGCGCCGTGCATCGGGAAGCACCGCGCCGCCGCGAGCTCGACGGGGAGCCCGGCGACGATCGCGTCGATCGCGGCAGTCGCGCGAGTCGTGTCCATGGCGCCCTTCAGGTCGGTCATACGGGTCATCCCTTCACGCACACGACTTGCTTCAGCGTGTAGACGATGTCGACCAGGTCGGCCTGGGCCGCCATCACGTCGTCGATCGCCTTGTACGCGCCCGGCGTCTCGTCGAGGACGTCGGGATCCTTGCGGCACTCGACGCCCGCCGTGGCCGCCTCGTGGTCGGCCAGCGTGAACACCTTCTTGGCCTTGGTGCGGCTCATCGAGCGGCCCGCGCCGTGGCTGCAGCTCGTGAAGCTCTCCGGGTTTCCCTTGCCGCGAACGATGAAGGACTTCGCGCCCATGCTACCCGGGATGATGCCGAGCTCGCCGAGCCGAGCGCGCACCGCACCCTTGCGCGTCACGATGACGTTCTCGTCATAATGACGCTCGCGAGAGATGTAGTTATGGTGGCAGTTGACGGCCTCGAGGTGCGCGTCGAACTCCGGCAGCGTGCCGAGGCGGCGCAGCGCGGCGATGGTGTTCTGCATCATGAGCTCCCGGTTCTTGAGCGCGTAGCGCTGCGCCCACTCCACGGCCTGGACGTAGTCCTCGAACGTCTCGCTTCCCTGCGGCAGGTAAGCCAGGTCCTGATCCGGCAGGTTGATGAACCAGCGCCGCATATCGAGCTTCGCGCGCTCGATGAAGTACGAGCCGATGCGGTTTCCGACGCCGCGCGAGCCCGAGTGCAGCATCACCCACACCGCGCCGGCCTGGTCGAGGCAGATCTCGATGAAGTGGTTTCCGGTGCCGAGCGTGCCGAGCTGCTGCACGCGCTGCGCGTTTCCCGCGCTCTGGTGGCGCGCGAGCAGCTGGTCGTAGCCCGGCGCGAGCTCGGCCCACGCCACGGCGTGGTGCTCCGGCACGTCATGCCACGCGCCGCGATCGTTCTTTCCACCGCGATCGGTCCGGCCGTGCGGCACGGCCGACTCGATCGCGTGGCGCAGCGGCTTCAGATCGTCGGGCAGTTGATCGGCGCGCAGCGACGTCTTGACCGCCATCATGCCGCAGCCGATATCCACGCCGACGGCGGCCGGGATCACGGCCTTCTTGCACGCGATCACGCTTCCCACCGTCGCGCCGAGGCCGGCGTGGACGTCCGGCATGACGGCGACCCACTTGTGGATGAACGGCAGCGCGGCGACGCGGCGGAGCTGCGCCTGCGCCTCGTCCTCGAACGGCACGCCGTGGGTCCATGCCTTGATCGGGACGTTGTTGGTGGACAGGACCTGGTAGGCGAGCGGCGCATCGGGGTTCGACATGCCGATCGGCTGTGCACGGCCGGCGCCACCCTCTTATCCAGGTAATTTTAGATAGTTGCGCGACCACACGCGAGCCAATTTTCTACGTTATTATCCTGCAGGATATGGCCAAGAAGAAGGTCGTGATCGGCCTGATCGGCTCCACGCTGGACCGCGGCGCGCGCGACGACCGCTGGCGGCGCTGGCGACCGACGGTCGCGATCTGCCAGCACGCCGACTTCGCGGTCGATCGCTTCGAGCTGCTCGCGCCCGCGCGCGAGAAGGGCCTGGTCGCCCAGGTCACCGCCGATCTCGCGCAGGTCTCGCCGCACACCGAGGTCCGCCCGCACGCGCTCGAGCTCACCGACCCGTGGGACTTCTCCGAGGTCTACGGCAAGCTCGGCGACTTCGCCGACGCCTACCGCTGGCACGCCGACCGCGAGGACTATTACCTCCACATCACGACCGGCACGCACGTCGCGCAGATCTGCCTGTTCCTGTTGTGCGAGACCGGCGCGATGCCCGGCCGCCTGCTGCAGTCCTCGCCGCTGCGCGTCGCGAACCCCGGCGCGACCGTCGGCGTGCCCGGGCGACTCGACGTGATCGACCTCGATCTCGCGAAGTACGATCGGCTCGCGGCGCGGTTCCGCGCGCGCCAGCACCAGGGCGCGTCGCTGCTCAAGGCCGGCATCGACACGCGCAACGCGGCGTTCAACCGCCTGATCGACGAGCTCGAGCGCGTCGCCAGCCGGTCCAAGGATCCGATCCTGCTCGCGGGCGAGACCGGCACCGGCAAGTCGGCGCTGTGTCGTCGGATCTACGAGCTCAAGCGCGCGCGCCAGCACGTCACCGGCGAGCTCGTCGAGGTCAACTGCGCGACCTTGCGCGGCGACACCGCGATGAGCGCGCTGTTCGGCCACGCCCGCGGCGCGTTCACCGGCGCGGCCGAGGCGCGCGGCGGCTTCCTGCGCAAGGCCGACGCCGGCCTGCTGTTCCTCGACGAGATCGGCGAGCTCGGCGCCGACGAGCAGGCGATGCTGCTCAAGGCGATCGAGGACAAGCGGTTCTATCCG
>Ga0307513_10013285_pt1 | contig 10111 bp, 12 predicted proteins | sample 15_EM_MG_FD_202174 | JGI IMG/M metagenome (GOLD analysis project Ga0307513, IMG submission 202174) | Populus trichocarpa ectomycorrhiza microbial communities from riparian zone in the Pacific Northwest, United States - 15_EM | ecosystem: Host-associated > Plants > Roots > Unclassified | place...
AGGGCTCGCGGATGCGCGCCTCGGTCAGCACCACATCCAGGCGGAAAGGATAGCCGCCCAGGGTCCGCTGCTTCCAGCTTACCTCGTAGCCGGCGCCGCGCAGGTCGGCGGCGGCGGTCTCAAGGCGCGCGGCGGTCTCGCTGCGCAGCCAGAACCAGACGCCGCTCCAGCCGATGGCGGCGACGAGCAGCAGCAGGAAAGGCGCGTAGAGACCAAGGCGGCGGGGTTTACGGGCGGGAGCAGGATCGGGCAGAGACATGGACCTTGACGGACGTGGGGCGTGATGTCGGATCAGCCGCGGTGGGTTTTCGGGTACGGCTCGCTGATGTGGCGGCCGGGCTTTGCGTTCGTCGAGCGCAGGCCCGCCACCCTACACGGCCGCCGCCGGGCGTTCTGCATCTATTCGGTGCATCACCGCGGCACCTACCAGCGGCCCGGCCTGGTGCTGGGCCTGGCGCCGGGCGGGGCGACGCGGGGCATGGCCTATCGGGTGGCCGACGCCGACTGGCCGCAGGTCTACGCCTATCTGCGCGAACGCGAGCAACCCACCGAGACCTATGTGGAGGCGACCCGTTTCGTGCGGCTGGCCGACGGCCGCCGGGTCGAGACCCTGGTCTTCCTCTCCGACGTGCATCACCCGCAGTGGGCCGGCGCGCTATCGCTGGAGCGGCAGGCCGAGCTGATCGCCGGCGCCACCGGCCTCTCGGGCCGCAACGTCGACTACCTGCGCGACCTGGTGGAGCACCTCTGCGCCGAGGGCGTCCACGACGGCGGCATGGAGCGCCTGCTGGGGTTGGTGGAGCGGCGCGAACTGGCCGGGGGCGGATCCTAGAGCGCCAGCAGTTTCATCGACGCCGTCTCGATCCGCTCTTCCAGGGTGCGCATGAACTCGGCGCGCTTGAGGCCCGGCGGGATCGGTTCGAGGTATTCGAAGACGATGGTCCCGGGCCTGCGGATGAAGCCGTGGGCGGGCCAGTGGACGCCCGAATTGGTGGCCATCGGGTACACCGGCACCTCCAACTCGCGGTAGAGGGCCGCGATGCCGGGCTTGTAGTCGCCGGGCTGGCCGGGCGCGACGCGGTGGCCCTCGGGGAAGATCACCACCTGGCGGGTCTCGGCGAACCGCTGCTTGGCCTCGCGCACCAGCTTCTTCAGCGCCGCGGAGTGGGCCTCGCGGTCAACGACGATGCTGTGGACCTTGGCCGCGTACCAGCCGAACCACGGAATCCAGGTCAGCTCTTTCTTCATCACGAAGCAGGTGCGCGGCAGGATGGCGAACTGGGCGAAGACGTCGAACATGCACTGGTGCTTGGGGGCGATCAGGGCGGCGCCGTCCGGAACATGCTCCAGCCCGCGCACCTCCACCCTGATGCCGCAGCAGATCCGCAGCAGCAGCATGATCCCCCGCCCCCAGGTGTCGAACATCCTCAACGACCAGGTCCCGGGGCCAAGCAGGATCGGCGTCGAGAAGATCGCGATGCCGGCGGACCACAGGTAGAACAGGGCCACGAAGATCAGCGAGCGGAGCACGGTCACGGTCGGGGTCTCCTCAGGATCCGGCCGGCGCGGCGGCGGGCCGGTCGTCCTTCGGGCCCAGGCCAAGCACGGCCTCGCGCCCGAGGATCGCCAGGTATTTGGAGTATTCCACCACCATCAAACGCGCGCCGCGGGCGGTGCGCCACCAGCGCCGGGCGTCCACCACCGAGGTGGAGATCGGATAGGCCGAGAACTCCAGGCCGGGCAGGGTGGTGCGCAGCTCCAGCATGGCGCGGGGCATGTGGTAGTCGGCCGTGACCACGATCAGCCGGCGGAAGCGCATCGCATGCGCCCATTCGCCGGTCTCGCGCGCATTGCCCAGCGTGGTGGCCGCCGCATAGCCCAGGTCGACGCAGCAGTCGTAGAGCCGCCGCGCGGCGCGGCCCACCTTGCGGATATCCTCGCGCGAGGCCTCGCGGTTGACGCCGGAGACCAGCACCCGGCGGCCCTTGCCGTCCTCCAGCAGCCGCACGCCGGCCTCGATCCGCTCGTTGGAGCCCGCGCCGGTCAGCACGACGATCCCGTCCGCGGCCGCCGGCTCGGGCGCCGGCGCCGAGCGCTCGACGCGGGCGGCGAAGGCCAGCAGCCCCACCGCCCAGATCATCGCCGCCACCAGCAGGCCCGCGATGCTTTTCATGACGCCCCCCGGTTCATGCGAGTTCGCGGACCAGGGCCGCGGCCGTCACCCGCGCCGCCAGGGCCGCCACCAGGGCGGCGACCAGCGGGCAGGGCAGCACGGCCAGCAGGTCCAGCCAGCGGATCGGCAGCACCGGCGTCAGGCCCGCGCCGCCGCCCACCAGCCGCAGCACGGCGCCGACGCCCGCCGCGGCGACCGCGCCGAACAGCCCCGCCCCCGCGGCCATCCGCGCGAAGCGGGCCTGGAACAGCCGGGCGATGAAGGCCGGCTCCGCGCCGGTGTAGTGCAGCACCTCGACCACGTCGCGGCGGGCGGCCAGGCCCGCCCGGGTGGCGAAGGCGACCACAGCGGCGGCGGCGGCGGCGATCAGGCTGAACACCCCGATCCCGAACCAGCGCGCCAGGCCGGCGGCGCGCTGGATGTCCTTGATCCAGACGCTGTGGTCGTCGACCTGGGCGTCGATGCCCTGGGCCTCCAGCGCCGCGTCGAGCGCCTGGGCGGTGGCCGGGCGCTTGGGGTCCAGGGTCACGGCGACCAGTCGCGGCACCGGCAGGTCCTCCAGGTCGGCGACGTCGCCGACCCAGGGGGCGATCAGGGCCTCGGCTGTCGCCCGCTCGAGGGCGCGGGCCTCGGCCACGCCGGTGACGCCCGCCAGGGTCTCGGCGGCGCGGGCGGCGGCGGCGTCGGGGCTCTCATTGGCCTGGGGCCGCACGACGATGGTGGCCTCGCCGTTGAGCTGGGCCGTCCAGCCGCGGGCGGCGCGGTTCGACGCGATCACCCCCAGCGCCGTCAGGCAGGCCATGAAGCACAGCACGGCGACCACGAACACCAGGGCGCCGTCGCGGGTGTCGCGCTCGGGCAGGAACGGGGCAGGCTTCCACTGCCGCGGATCGAAGACCTCGCTCACCAGGCCCGTTCCGAAGGGGCGTGGTTGACCAGCCGTCCGTCCTCCAGGTGCAGCACCGGCTTGCCCGAACGGGCCACCAGGTCCTGGTCGTGGGTGGCCAGCAGCACCGTGGTTCCCATGCGGTTCAGCTCGACGAACAGCCGCAGGATCCGCAGGCCCATCTCGTGGTCCACATTGCCGGTGGGCTCGTCGGCCAGCAGGATGTCGGGGCGGCCGACCACGGCGCGGGCGATGGCCAGGCGCTGCTTCTCGCCGCCGGCCAGGGTGGCGGGCATGGCGTGCATCCGGCGCTTGAGGCCGACCCAGGTCAACAGTTCGGCCACGTCCTGGCGATATTCCTCGGGCCGGGCGCCGGCGAGGCGCAGCGGCAGGGCGACGTTGTCGAAGGTGGAAAGATGCTCGAGCAGCCGGAATTCCTGGAACACCACCCCGATCCGCCGGCGCAGGAAAGGCTGGTCGGCGGGCGCGACAGCCGAGACGTCCTCACCGAACAGGTGCAACAATCCCTTCGAAGGTTTGGCGGCCAGGTAGATGAGCTTCAGGAGCGAGCTCTTCCCGGCGCCCGAGGGACCGGTCAGGAAATGGAACGAGCCGGGCGCGAGCGCGAAGGTCAGGTCTTTCAGCGTCTCGGGCGCCCGGCCATAACGCATCGACACGTCATCGAAGCGGACGACGGCGGTATCAGCGTCGGGCGCCTCATCGGCGAGTGGTTTTCTGGACATGAAGGCCGAAATCGGCGACCTCGGAGGAGGTTGCTGGAGCGTCCGATTCGGCTGTCATGATACTGACCTGTCCAGAGTGCGCCACCAGCTATTTCGTGGACGAGGCGAAGATTCCGCCCGAGGGCCGGACGGTTCGTTGCGCCAGCTGCGAACATCGCTGGACCGCCCTTCCCGAAGCCGCGCCCGAGCCGGCGCCTGAGCCCGAACCGGCGGCCGCCCCCGAGGCGCCGCTGACGATCGAGTCCCTGCCGGTCAGCGCCCTGCCGGGCGAGGCCCTGCCCAAGGTGTTCCGCGCCAAGGCCGACACCAGCCGCCGGGTGCGGGAGGCCGCGGCCACCGGCATCGTCTGGGCGGCGATGGCCGCGGGCCTGGCCGTGCTGATCGCGCTGGCCATCGTCTTCCGCATCGACGTGGTGCGGCTGTGGCCCAAATCGGCGGCGGCCTATGCCAGCGTCGGCCTGCCGGTGAACAGCCTGGGCCTGGCCATCGAGGGCGTCCGCTACGAGCCGTCGCTGCAGGAGGGTCACGCCGCGCTCTCGGTCTCGGGCATGATCCGCAACATCGAGGACCACAGCATCAGCGCCCCGCCCCTGCGCATTCGCCTGCTGAACGCCAATGGCGACCCGGTGGCCGCCAAGATCGCCCGCCCCGCCGATCCCCGCATTCCGCCGGGCGAGACCCGGCACTTCGCCCTGGTCCTGCTCGACCCGCCGAAGACCGCGCGGGTGCTGGAGGTGGCGTTCGACGCCTCGGCCCCGGCGCCGGCGGGTCCGCCCGACGCCCACCACGGCGACGCGCCGGCCAAGACCGTGCCCCTGCGCGGCTCCGCCGAGGCGGCGGCGCCGCTGGCCGAGCACGGCCCCGCGCCAGTGGAGGCCCAGCCGCTGCCCGACCACTCGCCCGACGCCCTGGACGCGCATGGCTGACGGCGTCCCCGTCCTCCTCATGCCCGAGGCGGAGGTCGCGGCCCGGGTGGAGCGGCTGGCGCAGGCCATCGTCCCGCGCATCGACGACGATACGGTGGTGGTCTGCCTGCTGACCGGCGGGTTGTGGTTCGCCTCCGACCTCACCCGGGCCCTGGCCCGGGCGGGCCGCAATGTCCGCTTCGACGCCCTGTGGCTGGCCTCCTATGGCGACGAACGCGCGAGCCTGGGCCGGTGCGAGGTGCGGGCCGACCTGCAGCGCCCGCTGGCCGGCCGCTGCGCCCTGATCGTCGACGACGTCATCGACACTGGCCTGTCCCTGAGCGAGGCCGCCCGCCTGGTGCGCGACGCCGGCGCCCGCGAGGTGCTGACCGCGGTCTTCGCCTCCAAGCCCTGGCCCACCCCGCGCGCCATCGAGCCCGACTTCGTCGCCTGGGCGGCGCCGGCCCGCTTCCTGGTGGGTTACGGCATGGACGCCGGCGGGCGTCTGCGGGGTCTGCCCTACATCGGCGCGCTGGACTAGAGCGTGACAGCCTGAAGTGGATACCGGTTCGGGCGCCCGTCACGCTCTAAACTTTGAGACCGAGCCTTTTTATCCGGTTCAAATGAATCCATTTGAACCGGAAAGGCTTTGGCAGTGAGCGGGCTCGTCCTGGTCGCCCAGGCGGTGGACGGACGGTTCGGCAGGCTCCGGCGCAGGCACGACCCGGCCGCCCGGCAGGGCATGCCGGCCCACGTGACCCTGGTCTTCCCCTTCGCCGAGCCGCAGGCCCTGTCGGCGGAGGACCGCGTGCGGCTGGCCACGGTGTTTGCAGGCGCGGCGCCCCTGGCGCTCACCTTCGCCGCGACCGGGCGCTTTCCGGGCGTGCTGTGGCTGGCGCCCGAGCCGGCAACCGCGATCGTCGACCTGGTGATGCGCCTGGCGGAAGCCTTTCCGGACCACCCGCCCTACGGCGGCGCGTTCGGGACGGTGGTCCCGCACCTGACCCTGGCGCAGGGGGACGAGGCGCTGCTGGACCGGCTCGAGGCGCGGATCGCCGGACGGCTGCGCCAGCCCATCGTCGCGCCGGTCGCCGCCGCGGTGCTGTTCGCCACCCGGGCCGACCGCTGGACGCCGGTCGAGCGGTTCGCGCTCGGAGACGCCGTGGGGGGTTAGATGGCGATGGGGCGGCGCCCCAGCAGGCGCAGGGTCAGGTTCCGTCCGGCGCGGAGGGCCGGATAGAGGAGCCGCGCCAGCCTGCGCGAGGCGAAGATCCGCGCCATGACCGCGTTGAAGGCGCCCGCGCCGGTGCTCATCAGGGCCAGGCGGTGCATGCAGTCCGCCCCGGAGTGGAGCTCCCCGTGCAGGATCAGCGCCATCTCCTGGTTGAGGTCGACGCCCCGGGCCCTCGCATAGTCGACGGCGGGATGGTCGTCCCGGGCGTTGACCAGGGTGACGGCGCCGACCGCTTCGCGCAGCCGCAGCAGCTTCACATATTCCGCGCAGAACGGGCAGTCGCCGTCATAGACCACGAAGGTCCCGGGCTCATCGAACATCGAAGTACTCCGCATTCCGCGCCCGGACCGTCTTCACCACCCGCCCCTGATCGAGCCGGTGGCAGACCGACTCCAGCACCAGCCGGTATCCGACCACGTCGCGCAGGCTGAGGGTGTTGAATTCGCTGTAGAGGAACGGGTTGCTCGGGTGGTGGTGCAGATGGAGATAGTAGCTCCCCAGCCCCAGTGCAGCTTCCCGCCCCAGCATCTTTTGGTGGTGCGCCCGCAGCAGGCGCGAAAGCCTGGCCTGGCGTTCCGTGCGCTGGGCGGGCGTCTCGACCGCCAGGGGCGCGTCGGGGACCGGGCACGTGCCCGAGGTCTTGTTGCGCTCGACCGAGTCTGCCGAGGCCAGCATGGTGTAGGCGTACTGTCCCGCCACGGGCTGGCTGCCCATATAGGCGTGCGACACCGAATAGGCGTGGCTCAGGAAGTAGGCCGAGGGGGCCTTCACGCCGCGGCCGTCCTTGGTGACCGCCTCGAAATAGACCTGCCGCGCGTCGGCCACGTCGAACCAGGCGAGCCAGGCCGCCTCGTTCAGCTTGAGCGCGGGCGCGCCCAGCAGGATGGCGGCGACGCAGGCGACCTTGGTGCTGCGGCTCAGCCCGTCCTTCGCCTTCTCGGCGGCCCAGAGGATGGTGATGTTGTTCCAGATCCAGGGCCAGAAGAAGAGGCCGCCGAACACATAGATGCCCAGGTGCAGGGCGTCGAACAGCAGCGAGGCGACCTTCAGCCAGCCGACCCGGAAGACGCAGACGATGGCGAGGAGCTGCACGCAGACGATGACGGCGTTCAGCGGGACGCAGGCGAACTGCAGCACCTGGTAGGCCGCGTCGGCGAGCCACGGCAGGTGGCCTAGCGGGGCGATGCCGCTCTCGATGGTGTACGGGATCTGGTTGAAGGTCTTGTTGTTGACGATCCAGTACCAGGGCGTCGGCCCGATCAGCACCTTGGCCAGCCCCGACCAGAAGTAGTTCGCCAGGTGCAGGCCAAAGGCGGCGCCCACCACCGCGTCCTGCCGGTCGGGTGATGCGAGCCAGGGGTGCAGGCGGGGCCCGAGCTTCACCACGCCCAGCCCGAACAGCGTCAGGTAGAGCGCCATGTCGATCATGTAGCGGATGTCGAGCACCGACATCGGCAGCCCGGAAATGGCCTGCACGAGGTGGCGGGTCGAGATGATGTAGAGCGCCGTGGGTACGATGAAGGCCGGGCGGAACAGGGCGAAGGCCGCGCAGGCCAGCGCCAGCAGATAGCCCAGATTGACGTACTCCGCCGCGCGGGCGGCGGTCTGGGCGTCGGCCAGCGTGAAGTCGGGCCGCTCCAGCAACAGCATTACCAGCAGCCCCGCCGCCGAGGCCCGGAGCGAGGCCTTCAGCAGCGGCGTGAAGGCGCTGTAGCGCACCGTGGCGAACAGCGCCGCCCCGACCACGCCTGCCGCCAGGGGCGCGTAGACCCGCCAGCTGCCGGGCGTCCAATAGGCGCGTGCGAGCAGCTGGTTGAACACCGCCAGGGCGACCAGCGTCGTGGCCGCGAAGGCCACCGTGCCGAGGGTCCGGCGGTCGACGAGGTCGGCGAACGTCCGGCGCGGGCCGATCGTGTCCCAAACTGACATGTTCCACCCCCGGCGCCGCTAGCTGGCGTCACCGCATGCAAGAACCGGCGAACAGGTCGGCTGCTGTGGCTAGGTCGTCGCCGGCCGCAGCCAGGGCGGCGCCTGCTCGCGCGACAGCATGTCCTCGTAGGTCGGCCGGGCGCGGACGACGGCGAACTGGTCGCCCTTGATCAGCACCTCGGGGACCAGCGGGCGGGAATTGTACTCGCTGGCCATGGCCGCGCCGTAGGCCCCGGCCGACATGAAGGCGACCAGGTCGCCGGCTTCCAGCGGCGGCAGGGCGCGGTCGCGGGTGAAGGTGTCGCCGGTCTCGCAGATCGGCCCGACCACGTCGTAGGTCACCGGTGCGCCGGGCCGCGGCGTCACCGGCCGGATGTCGTGGTAGGCGTCGTACATGGCCGGCCGGATCAGGTCGTTCATCGCCGCGTCCAGCACCAGGAAGCGGCGGCCCTCGGGGCGAACATGCACGTGCTGCACGCGGGCCAGCAGCACCCCGGCGTTGGCGGCGATCACCCGGCCGGGCTCGAAGGCCAGCTGCACGTCCAGGCCGGCCATGGCCTGGGCGATCATGGCGGCGTAGTCGGCGGGCGTCGCGCCGTCCGGCTCGTTGAAATAGGGCACGCCCAGGCCGCCGCCCAGGTCCAGGCGCTCGACGGAGAGGCCCTCGCCGCGCAGCCGTTCGACCAGGCCGCGCATCTTGCCGAAGGCCGCCTTCAGCGGCGCGAGGTCGGTGATCTGGCTGCCGATGTGGCAGGCCACGCCCACCGGCTTGAGCCCCGCATTGTTGGAGGCCTGGGCGTAGAGCCGCTCGGCCTCGGCGAAAGAGACGCCGAACTTGTTCTCCGCCTTCCCGGTGGAGATCTTGGCGTGGCCGCCGGCCTCGACGTCCGGATTGACCCGGAAGGCGACGTTGGCGCGCATCCCCTTGGCCTGGGCGATCCGGGAGACCAGGGCCATCTCGGGCTCGGACTCCAGGTTGATCTCGGCCACGCCCACGTCGAGGGCGAAGGCGATCTCCTCGGCGGTCTTGCCGACTCCCGACAGGATGATCCGCTCGGGCGGCACGCCCGCGGCCAGCGCCCGGCGGATCTCGCCCTCCGAGACGGTGTCGGCGCCAGCCCCCAGCCGCGCCAGGGTGGCCAGGACCGCGACATTGGAATTGGCCTTCACCGCATAGGCGATCAGCGGATCGCGCACGCCGGCGTCGGTCAACGCGTCGCGCAGCACGGTGAAGTGCCGCTCGAAGGTCGCGGTGGAATAGACATAGACCGGGGTCCCCACCGCCTGGGCGATACGGGCGAGAGGGACGTCTTCACAGAAGAGCTCGCCCCCCTGGAGCTCGAAGTGGTTCATCGCGGATTCGAATAGGGGTCGGGCAGGGCGCCTTGCGGGGAGCTTTCGGTCGGGCTGGGCGAGGTCCCGTCGATGGGGATGGTGCGCGAGGGCGCCGGGTCGCTGCTGCGCTCGCGCGGGTCGACGGTGTTCACCGGGCGGGTGGGGTCCTGGGCCTGGCGGTTGGCCTCGTCGGCGCCGCGGGTGGTGTTGCGGCCCGAGCCGAACAGCGGGCCGGGGCGTTCCAGCTCGCCCATCTTGCCGCAACCGGAAAGCGCGGTCGCACAGGCCAGGGCGGCGATGGCGATGACGTGACGGTTCATCTCAGGATCTCCATCCAACGCGCGATCTGGGCGCGGACCTGTTCGGGGGCCGTGCCGCCATGGCTCCTGCGGCTGGCGACGGAGGCGGCGGGGGTGAGGACGTCATAGACGCCCGCTTCGATCCGCGGGTCCAGCGTCTTCAGCTCGGCCAGCGGCAGGCCGGCCAGGTCGACGCCCAGCGCCTCCGCCCGCTTCACCGCCGCCCCGGTGATGTGGTGGGCTTCGCGGAACGGCAGGTCCAGTTCGCGCACCAGCCAGTCGGCCAGGTCGGTGGCGGTGGAATAGCCCGAGCCCGCGGCCTGGGCCATGGCCTCGACCACCGGCTCCAGGTCGGCGACCATGCCGGCCATGGCCGCCAGCGACAGCTCCAGCGCCTCGAAGGCCTCGAAGGTGGGGACCTTGTCCTCCTGCATGTCCTTCGAATAGGTCATCGGCAGGCCCTTCATCACCACCGCGAGTTGGGTGAACGAGCCCAGCATCCGCCCGACCTTGGCGCGCACCAGCTCGGCGGCGTCGGGGTTCTTCTTCTGCGGCATGATCGACGAGCCGGTGGTGAAGGCGTCCGACAGCTTCACGAAGCCGAACT
>Ga0307513_10013286_pt1 | contig 10110 bp, 3 predicted proteins | sample 15_EM_MG_FD_202174 | JGI IMG/M metagenome (GOLD analysis project Ga0307513, IMG submission 202174) | Populus trichocarpa ectomycorrhiza microbial communities from riparian zone in the Pacific Northwest, United States - 15_EM | ecosystem: Host-associated > Plants > Roots > Unclassified | place...
AAACCACATCCCTCAGATACATCTTATCAAACACCTTGCACGCATAGTCCAAATACAAACATTTTATGTACATTTGCATCAAACAATTGGACACAAAGGTTGTAGGTTCAAACCCACAAAAAATCATCCGAGCATGTGCTTGTTTGCCAGGATTCAGAGAGTTCTGTTTCGAGCATTCTTGGTAAATATGAGAAAAAGTTCTGATCTTGGCGGGTGGTTGGGTTTGGTTTTGAGCGAGTGTGGAGAAAGTGTTGGTGGGTATAGGTGGGATTTTCTTGTATAAAGGTATTGCGTGGTAAGAGAAGAAAAGCCTTGTTAACAGCCATAATTGAGAGGTGTGGACTGCCATGAACCATGGCACTCATGCTTTGGCGGGTCTTGCAGCCTTTAAAATTCTGTTGTTATCGTCCTCTAGAATAGGTTAACTACAAAAACGTCCCTAATCTATATTCTTGTCAGCAATATTATCCTTTAACAATTGTTTTAATCAATTTTATCCCTTGCCCAAATCTAGCTTTGTCATTGAAGAAGCTCCGACAGTAGCAGGATAACTTCAATGATCATCCACGACTAAAATCTGATCGCACCAATTATTTAGTCACTTGGTATATATTTTTATTTATTTTAGCAATAAAGACTTCTGAGATCAGTTTTTTAAACCATTATTAGTGAGTGTTTGCTTTTATATTAAACCTGTTTTTTTAAAATATTTTTTGTTTAAAATATTATTAAATTAATGTTTTTAAAGTGTTTTTTTAATGATTTTGATGTGCTGTTACAAAACATAAAAAAAAATATAAAAAATTATTTTAATGTATTCTTAATTAAAAACTATTTTTAAAAAGTAACTTGCATTACATTATCAAACATTATACACGAGCTGAGTCAAAATGTTTCGATGATGATAGTACTTTTAAAAGAGTGAGAAAAATTTGAAACTCGAATCATTGATTCAAATAGGTTAAATAAACTTGATTAATTTAATAATATGATTATAAAAAAAAAGCCAATAACAATAAAAAACAATAATGACTAATAAAAAAAATAAATACTTGTCAATATTATAAAAATATACTCTCTATTCTAAAAGGTCTCAATGATCTTATTTAATAACAAAGCAAAAATTAAATGAGAATGAAATAACTTCATTTAGAGAAAAAAAAAATGAAAACACATAGGTAACTCAATCACCACCCAATTAAAAGAAACTAAAAAAGGTTCTTTTGTTATTATTGTTCCCCTCCTCACAAAACATTATGGATTTTAGCAGTGTTTTTTTTTTAATTTTTAATTTGATCCTCAAACTTTATTTTGCGTGATTTAGCCATTTTGATCTCAAATTAGCACCCAAATTGCATATTTTTAGGGGGGGTTAAATTGAAAAGGAGGGGACTAAAGTGAAAAAGGTGGGCATAATAAGTAGTGGATTTGAAATTTATTTCAAAAGTTCATTTTTGTCCCCCATCTTTTTTAGCTCAAGTAACATGTCCATGTAATTTTCAAAAATTGAATTAGAGAGAGAAAGTTGTTGTTAGTGATGATTTCGGCCACCAAAACAGTCAATTTTTGTGTCAAATAGTTTTTTTTATATACCATATTTTGTTTTTCTCATTTTCAGTCCTTTTTTGGTTGGAGAAGAGAGAAAAAGTAGCTGGATTCTGGCTTAGAGAGAGAAAGTTGTTATTAGTGATGATTTTAGTCACCAAAACGATCGATTTTTGTGTCAGATGGTTTCTTATATTTCAGATTAGATTTTTGTTTTTTTACCTTGAAAGTGTTTAAAGAATCAGATCTGAGTTCAGGAAGATCTTGGGTTTCAGGTTGATTTTGGGTTATGTATTTTTGAAGGCCATAAAGTGGTTTAATAAGGTTCCTATGATATTTTATAGGTATTTTAGATCAAAATGGGTTGAATATGAGATTATTTATCTAAAAATATAGGATCCTATTTTTTCAACAACCATAGTGGCCAAATTTTAGGGATTCCTGACGACGTGTCATTTTTTTAAATGATTGAGGTGTATAACATGTCTTCCGCTCCATTAATTTTTTTTTTTAAGATAAAGGCCTGCATGCGAGCCATTGCTTGATGGGCTAAGCACTAGGCTTCGCTTACCAGGCCTAGCTGTGCCTGGCTTACAAAGCCTGTTCTTTTTTTATATAAAACAAAATTCATTTTTTATTTATTAATTCCTTATTTTATATGTATTTTTTAAAATAATTTTTATGTATATGATTTATTTAATACCACTTCTATGTGATTTTCCCACTTATTTAGCCTATTTTAGATTGCGATTATTTTTAATGATATTGAATATGTTTAATTTTTAAAGAGTTTGATATGATTTATTTGTGCTTTCTTTCAAATTTTATAAAGATTATTTTTTTAAAATATTGATTATTTTTTATAAAATTTTAAATATATCCAATCTTGCATAATATTTTTTTTTCTTTTCTTTTATTCAATAAATTTTATATCTAAGTCGGTTTCTATGATAAATTTATTTTGATAAACAAATTTATTAAGCACAACAGGATAAATTACCCGTGTTGAGATATTAAATATCTTGATTTATATTTTTCTTTTAGTTTTTTCAATTTCATTTTTATTTATTGTTGATGATTTTTTTTCATATCTTTGCACAATGAGTATTGATTTATTTAGTTAGATGCATGCATAAGTTTTTCGATTTACTTCTAGGAATTTTTTATACAAAAAAACAAGTTCAAAGATTCTGCATGTTCAATTGTTTTTTTTTAATTATGTTTTGATGTTTTAGATTTTATCCTTATTCCTATGATTTTGTATTTTTTTTCCTTAACCTTTTTATAAAAGTTTTATTTTCTTTAATCTTACCCTTCAATCTAAGTTTATGCTATATTTGTTTGTTTTTTTTTGTCTTCATTCTTTTGATTCTTGTTCTTTGGTTCATGTTTTTATTTTTTTCAATTTAACTCTCAAATTAAAAAAAATTGACTCAGCCAATGACATAGCGCATTTCCCTTTCACCTGACAGATAATTAGCATTGAATCTCCATATACATCAAGTTTCTCAACTTTCAGCTCTAAAGCATCTTTTAGATCGATGATGCAAGCTTCATATTCAACTGTGTTTTTGGTGCACTTAAACGACAACTTCACTGAAACAAGATACTGCTTCTTTTCTAGGGATATTATTAATGCTCCGGCCCCATTCCCTGATATGTTTACAACTCCATCAAAGTACATGGTCCACCATTCATTCATTCAACCACCATCCTCAACTGATAACATATCCCCATTAGAAAGATCAAAATTTGGATCATAGTTTTCTACAACATTATTTGCTAAATGATCAGCAATCGCGATACCCTTTATGACCTTCAGATGATATTGTATTCTGCCAATAACATTTGCCACCTTGCTATTCATCTTGACAAGTAAGGCTTTTCACATATATATTTAAGCAGATTCAATTTTGATATCAACCAGATAGTGTAATACAACATATATTGCCTAAGCCTTTTTATCACATTGTACCAGGTTTTATAATCATTAAAAATTTTACTCAAGTAATAAATGGCTTGTTCTTTCTTCATAGATTGATCATGCTGGCCTAACACGCACTCATAATTGTTTGTCACTGTTAAATACAAGATCAAAGGTCATCTGGCACAAGGGGTACTATCAAAAGCAAGTTATGTAAATACTTCTTGATCTTATTGAAAGCTTATTGGAAATCAATATCCTACACCCTTGGATTTTTCTTTCTAAGCAATCAGAATATGAGCTTGCAAGTTACTGTAAGCTGGTATATGAACCGGGCTATATAATTCAAACGTCTAAGAAAACTTTTTACTTTTTTCTCTATCTTAAGCGTTGACATATCCTCGATTGCCTTTATTTTGTCTAGATCAACTTCTATTCCTTGACTGCTTACCATAAAATCCAACAATTTTCTTGTTTTTACCCTAACCAAACACTTTACATGATTCAATCTTAATTGAAACTCTCGTAACCTCTCAAACTACTTTCTCAAAACTTGTAGATGATCTTCTTCTTTCTTTGATTTGACAAGTATATCTTCTACATATACTTTCACTTCTTGATGCATCATATCATAGAATAAGGTGACCATTACCCTTTGATAAGTGGCCTCAAAACTTTTCAATTTACATATAAATTACTTTGATTTTTTAGGACATCATCACTAATCTTGAGGGATAATCAAGATTCTAGGCATTACAATTAAATTTGTAGTATAAGAGCCATAATAAGAATTTATAAAGGGAAAAGAATAAAAAAAGTCGCCTATCATATAAAAGGCTAATAAGAATTTACAAAAAAAAAACAAAAAAACAAAAACAAAAGCCATATGTCATATAAGAAGCTAACAATAAATGGATTGGAAGATCTTCTTAATATTTGAAAATTTGTCATAGAGTACTTGGAAAAAAAGAAACTAGATATATTATCTTGAAAAAAAAAAGGAAAGGGAAATCTATGTATCCAAATGCCATTAAAGTAGTGTGAAGACTTCTAAACAATGAAGCAAGTGTGCATGGATTCATGAATTTCTTATTTTTTTATTTGAATATCTTTGTTTTTAATTTTGCAATTCAAATACATGAAATTATATTATAATTTCTTTTAATCAAGTGTTTGATTGAGTTCCATCTTTGGTTATAAAACTAGGGCCAATCTGATCGATCCAAGGCCTGGAACAGTCTGAGTTGAATAAAAAATAGAAGAAGAATTGATCATCTTAAAAAATCTAGTTAACCCGGGAATGACTCAATCCGTAACCCATTGAATTTTTTTTATTCAAAATAACATTGTTTATAGTTTTTTTTAGTTGGTCTAGGGTGACCTCTAAATCTGTAACCCGAGCCTTACCCTAGTCCATTTCTAAGTTGAGTTTTACAACTATGGATCCAACTATTTTATGATGACATGGTCTTCGGGTCGAAATGACAAGATGTCATGTTTGCTAAATATGAATAGACCTTTTAGTTTATTTTTTTGTAAGTGTTTATACTTTTATTTTTGTTTATTGGAATGTTTATATGTTCTTTAAAAGTTATATTTTTAGTAGAACAAAATAATTTGATTGATATTTAAAATAATATGAAGTCATTAAAATTTCCATGACCATTGCTAAAAAAAACAACAAGAAAGTTTATTCCAATAAAGAAAAAAAACCTCAACAACTATAATAAAAAACATTGTCATCTAAACATGCAATTCTTAATAGTTCTCTCAATATCCACTTCACATCATTATAGCAATCTCGATCCAATAGTTTGACTCGTGACCTAAATGATCTGAGCCTCGGACGAGTCGAGTTCTAACAAAAATAGAAGGATTGACCCGGTATGATTCGATTAAAAAATGAGGTTGACTCGTAACCCAAAAAGGCATAGAAACCTATTCAAAATCCTTTGGCCTTTTTTTTCTATTTTTTTTTCAAACTAATGTCTTTTTTATATGTTTATAAAAAATGGGTTGACACAAGTCAACCAACCTAACCTGGGTCAGCCCATTTGACCCGTGACCCGAAACTTGGCTTAGGTTGACCTCCAGGTCGGGTTTAAAAGCTATGCCATAGACAACATTTAAAACTCATGACATAGGTCATTACACTTAAAGCACCATACATGATAAAACTGAGTAATCCAATCCTCAACAAATTAAATGCTGAAGGATGAAATTGAAAAAAAAAACCAATTACACAAAATAATGTAAAATAAAAAAATAGTAATTAAAATAATAAGGTTGAAAATTAAAAAAAATAAATTACAAGGCAAGAACAATTTTTTAATTAGAGGGTTAAAAAAAAATCAAAGTATGAGAACCAAATTAGAAAAAAAAAAACACAACAAACTTGGATTAAATAATGAAATTGAGAACAACCAAAACCTTGATAAAAAGGCTAGGGAAAAAAAAATTAAAAAAAAAGGTACCAAATTGAAAAATATATGTACGACAAAATAGATTTGAAATAATAAAAAAAGAGACAAACCTGCATTTACTGGGGAGTAGAGAGAAAATGACAAAAAAAAAAACATCAACTGTTGACAAATTCTCTTTTCATCCTTTTACGCATCTCCTAACCACTTTTGAATTTCCAAAAACTAACGCAACTTTTTTCAATGCAACTTCACCATACATCTTTTAATTCATTGGGTTCATTTTACAACTTCCATACTGAGTTTCCTTACGCATTGTACTCATACCATTTATCTTGTTAAAATCCTCTACTCTTTTTCTTTCATTTTCTTTGCTTTCATTTAAGAAAGGATTGCCTAACTTCAAGAATTTTCAGTAGAGGTGGAACTCTAACCAAAACTTATTCCTTAATTTCCTGCATAACACCAAGATGTAGTAATATCATCACATGGATCGCCTGATGCATATCACCAGTCAATTAACACTCCTTAAATCAGAAAAAAAAACTCCATCCATATTCTAAGGATGATCTCAACATTTTCATAACAATTCAATGGTTAAGTAGTCTCAAAACGATTACATAATAACATAATAATGTATTACCCCATACTTTTGTACAGTTTTCATCTTTCAAATTGTCTTGTACATGGAATTTAGGGGTAAATTCATTTTTGTTCTACTGTCCTTACACTGGTAATCCATTCATAAAATTAATTTAAACATCATTCATTTATTGTTTCCATAATAATAAAATTTCAGCTGAGTTTCCTTTAAATATAAATATAGAGATCCCCAAGATTTTCTTCCTATAACAAAGTATAACAAACCTCTTTAAAAATCAAATCCAAACCAATCCCAAATTTTCACATCAACTTTCCAATACCCAGGCCTACCCCACAATTTCTATATCTCATCAATTATATATATATATATATATATATATATATATATATATATATATATCTAATGATTATTCATACAACATACAATCATCACATGTATATAGCCAACATCAACAATCCTTTTTTTTTGTCGTGTACCTTGAAAGTTGGCTTTCTATCTTTGATACTCAAGAATTCCATTTATAATTATTTCCTTAGTATCCAAACCCTTAGCTTTCGTATACATAAATGAAAAACCAATGTCGATACAAATAGAAATGATATCATTAGTCTTTATAGTCATATGTACAACTAATTAATATTGATAACAACCACGTTGGTATTATTAGTATCCACCCACATGAATAACTAATCAATATTGATATTAGCCATGATAATATCATTAGCATCAACATACTCGGATGACTAATCCATACTGATATCATCCATGTTGATGTCATTAGTATCCACACGCTTAGATGGCTAATCAATATCAATATCAACCACATTGATAGTTGCATGGACAACTAATCAATATAAGTAGCAGCCCCGCTAATATCATTAGTATACACCCACTTGGATGACTAATCAATGTCGATACCAACCACACTAATATTATTAACATCCACACACCTGGATGACTATTCAATGTCGATATCAACTACGCTGATATCATTAGTATCCACACACTGGGATAACTAAGCAAGTAATTTTAATTGATTGTCCAATTTATTCCCATCCTTAGTTTTCTTTCCTTTATTTTTATCTCACTTCAAGACATCAAACATTTAGACAAGTGACAAACACAATTAAATTATTTAACTTATTGGTAAATAGGTTAGGTGTCATAACCATAGTCCTATTAACACAACCGACTGAATATTGACTCCTTAGCCTTAGTCCTATTAACATGGTTGGCTAAGTACTCATTTCTTTCACTTTAGTCCCATCAACATGGTCAACTAAGTATTAATTAACTTACCAGTCTTTAATTTTACATATGATTAATTTATTTATTACCTTCTAAATCCACTATTGTTGTTGCGTCAATTTTGATTTACATATGGATGTCCATTGTTGTAGTTGATCACAACCCATATATATACATATTAGTTTCCTAACTCCATAGGCGTGTTCACATAATAATATTTTTCTTATGTTGTCGGTAACATTCACATAATAATAATAATACTTTTCCTATCATAGGCAATATTAAAATAACCATATTTTTTATACCAGGAGCCAATATTCACATAACCTTTTTTTCTCATGCATGTAGGCAATATTCTCTCATGATACATAGTAGTACAAAATACATAATTAAAGAAGTAAAGGGCGACCCTTACCTTGAAATCCTACTATACATGTTTCTGACAAGTCAGGTCCCACTTCGAACACTTCTTCTACATTTCAATAGAACATTCCAAATTAATATTTAAACCTTTCTAATACATTCTCCATATTTACTAATTCATGTAATCAAATACTTTCGTAAACAAGTTCATGGATATACTATTTTTCATTTCAATTTATTTACATTAGCATCTTTTTACACTAACATTTAATGTTCTAATGACTCAATTTTCATTAACGATTCTTAATATCTAAATAACTCAATTTTTATCGATGAATTCTATAAAACTGTTCAAGACAAGTTTGACATAGTCCATGCTACCCTTTTCAATCTAGTCATTCTCTATACCATATTCATAATTTTAGCCAAGTAAGCTTTTAAAATTTTTCTTCATTAAACATCTCACTTTACGCACTCATTTGACATACTTATCAACCTATAAAACAAAGAGCAACATATATCCAATTAGTATTCAGTTTCATTAAACTCTTTCTAAATTTCATACAACGTTCTTCATATGAAATCTCACAACATGATATGTAACACAATCAAACATAATTTCTACATCAATTTAAATTAAGCAATCCAAACTCTCTTATTTCAACACTTGACAAAAACTTTCATGGATGGGAGACATGAATTTTCTTTAGTTTTTTTTTTCTTTTTCATATTGTCCACTAAGTTGGAATAGTGACTTAGCGAGTTGCAATAATGAACTAGTGAGTTTAAGAATAGTATATTCAAATAGCTATAACTCTACGTATATTCAAATTCGGATCAATCCCAGCGGTGAAGTTATGGAACATCCTATGGTTCACTACATATCCAAAATTTTAATTTAAAATAAAAAAATATGTTAGAAGACTCCTTATAAAATTTCAATTCAATCTAATTATGGGATTGAGAGATATGCTTGATATTGTAAATGTTTTCACCCTAAGATTATAAAAATTCTTTCTTTAAAATAATTACTTCACCCGATCAAAAAGTTTAGATGATTTGTCATAAGTTAACAATTCACGTATTGATTTTTTTATCACTTTATCTCATCTGAAATTTAAATTCAACTATTAAGAGTTTTAATTCCTATTTATAACAATTTTTCTTTTATTAAGAGTTCATTTGCCTATATGTTAGGATTTTTTTTTCAAAGGGTTTGTGAATTGATTTATGAATAGTTGGCCCATTTGGATCTTCAATAAATAAAATATGGTATTGTGATTTTTTCTTTCATCAATTAATTTATGGTATGATTTCAGCTTATCTATAAACGTGAGGTATATAAGTTTGGGCAAAGATAACCGAAGTTTGGGGATTCAGAGAGTTGATTTTAACATTCAAATTGATGGAATGACTATATATTTACACTATCAGGAAGGCCAACTTTTGTCATTGTTGTCAAAAGAAACTTTAAAACAGAAAAAATTATTCCTTACTTATGTTATCTATTTTACGATTGTTGTGTGAAAAATAGCATTATATTTGTATTTACTTCTAGTACTAATGGAATACTATTCTGTATTATATATATAAAAAAAAAGTGCAGAGACAATTAGACAAAAGGCAATAGCAATACATTGTAGACTACACGTATAAACGACAACCTTTTTGCTTCTTTTTTTCCTTCCATCATTGATAGTATTATTATTATTATTATTATTATTATTTTATTTTTGTGGAATGGTTGGAAGATTGATAGACATCGAAGTACTAATCAATCAATTAAAAGCACATAAGGTAATGTCTGACTAGGATAAGTGTGTGTATATATATATATTGCCATAGCACATTTCGGCGAGAACCAACTAGCAACCTTCAAACTCAATCGACATTTGACTCTTCCTCTAACTCATAGTTCCAAACTGCTCTTATTTGTCATCCATTCCATTGAAGACGTAAGATTTCTAAGGATGAGGGGAGAGGTTGTGGAGAAGCAGGACAAAAAC
>Ga0307513_10013287_pt1 | contig 10110 bp, 5 predicted proteins | sample 15_EM_MG_FD_202174 | JGI IMG/M metagenome (GOLD analysis project Ga0307513, IMG submission 202174) | Populus trichocarpa ectomycorrhiza microbial communities from riparian zone in the Pacific Northwest, United States - 15_EM | ecosystem: Host-associated > Plants > Roots > Unclassified | place...
TCACCCACTGCGCAGCAGGCATTAATGATCATAGGAAAGCTATTGTGCATACTATGGTCGGAGCGATGGACAGCAGAATGGAACTTGAAGAGCTCGGCTTCTATTGGTAATGACATGCTTGGGTGATACGCACCACTGCAGCGATATGCGGTCAACTAGTCCGTGAATGATCTCCACCAATAATTAACAACCTTGGTCCGGCCCGGTGCACTGATTCCTAAACTGGAGCAACGATAGGTGAATAGCCAGGGGTGCAAGCGGAAATAGAAGCCGCCACGGCGCCTGATATCTACTAATAAACGCCACACCCGCTCATAACTGCTTGAGTATAACCACTCCAAAGCCGTTATTTGAGACCCTTCCAATGGCGTTCCAGAATATAAATGGTCCCGCTTTTCTTCCTTAATGACTGCAGTCCTTTGCAACTGACCATCCGCATAACCATAGTGATAGAGTGGTAGTTGCGGCACCTGTGTATGCAACGCGTGTCATGTCGCCCGCTTCAATTCCGTTGGTAAATTGCTTTAAAAGCGCGAGCAGCAGCTTAAGCTAACCACCCAAATACTCAGTTCTTGGCCTCTCATCTCAATACCTCAGTACGATGGCGGCAGTCCGACGCAAACTCGTCATTGTTGGTGACGGCGCATGTGGTAAATACTTTTATTCACCTTCTGTAGATTCGTAAACTAGGTTTCAACTCTGACTTGACCTTTTTCAGGCAAAACATCTCTTCTATCTGTCTTTGCCAGAGGACAACTCCCAGGGGAGTTTATACCAACTGTGCTCGAATCCTATGTTGCGGAAGTCGAGGTAGATGGCCGGCGGATCGAACTGGCTCTTTGGGACACCGCCGGTCAGGAGGAGTATGACCGTCTCCGCCCTCTTACCTACCCTGGTTCCCATGTCATCCTCATATGCTATTCGATCGACATACCGGACGGCCTCATAAATGTGGAAGAGAAGGTATGAAGGGCCGAAAAAATGCGACATACAAACTGACCGTTTTCTATTTGTATTAGTGGTTCCCCGAAGTCATGGCACTTTCTCCAGGGGTGCCTATTATACTCGTTGCTTGCAAGAAGGACCTTCGCAATGACCCCCGGAGTATTGATGTGCTTCGTCGGCAAGGCCTGAGCATTGTGACGCCCGAACAGGTATGTCCTTGCTCAACACACACCCTTCAAGTATTGTGGTTCAATGCACCTTACACCCTCCATTAATTTCCGTCCCATTGCCCTTCACCATTGAATCCATAGGCTGATTTGCTCGCAGGGTCAGGCGGTTGCGGAGAAGATTGGAGCGCATTCGTTTTATGAATGCTCTGCTCGCAGGAGCGAGGGCGTCAACGAGTTATTCGAAGGTGCGAGCCGCGCTGCCCTCATCGAGGTGAAACGCCGGAAACGAAAGATCTGTGTCATCGCTTAAGGCAATGGATTAGCAGAGGTGAAGGAAGGGTCACTGCATCGGTGTAACCTTCCAAACATTTCATTTGGCAACCTCTAGTCCTGGGTCTCTACCGTTATTCTCAATAGACTATCATATGCAGATTGGACATGAAGGGGCCTCGAAAAATTGACCCTGTACTACTGCTAGCAGTCAATGATAGAGGCAGCCTGCCGCGAGCTGTATAGCCGGAGCGGAACTATTGTGCTGCTCTGTCCGTCGCTCCGCCACTGGCGCGAAATGGGGAGCTTGGTGTCCCGTCATCGCGAGAATCACCAATTGCCTGTGCATCAGCCAGCTAGCTGCACTCGGCGATGCGACGCTATTATCCTGCAAAAGACTACTCGATAATGACTCTGCTTGGCGTGTCGGTTTCCCATAAGCAAATGATGTAGTACTTAATGGGTACCATTCCAAACACTTAAGAATACAAGACGAGTGTAGCGAGTCCTTATATTGGCGGTGCCTCAGCCAAATGATCTAAACTCCGACACACTCGCGAAAGGTGACGTTTCCTCAACAAGCGCTGTCGTATATTCATGTATAATATGTAATAAAAGAAACATTCCAACCGTGTCTGACAGACAATTCGGCTATTTAATTTTCACAATACAACACGGGCGAGGTGAATGAAACGGCGAAAAAGACGACGAGGAATGAGCACTTGCAGAAGCGGGTCGGACTGCGCATGGTGGTGAGTGTCTTTATGAGAGTGGGTTGTTGATCTTTTGCTGAGCCTTGCCGCTAGCCTCTTGCGTGGCGTCAGAGACTGGGGTAGGTCAGCAAGCGGCAATTCGATCTGCAGGAAAGAAAAAACAAGTACCTGGTTGGGCTTTATCTCCGGTGATGGCGCCGACGATATTGTCTTTATATCGCATCGTCAGGGACTTGAAACGGATCAGGGGAGGAGGGAGCACGACGAGCCTTTCCGATCATGCAGTCGAGCGTCCCCTCGGCATACGAGCGAGCTCTACATAGTAGGTTTAGTGAGCATCTACCAATCACGATAGGTAAAAGATGGACTCAGCGGCGTGAACTTCTACTTCACCTTCCTGATGTCTTTTCTTTCCCACCTCGACCAGACTTTATATCCCAGTCTCGGTGCCGACCTAATGATCGAGAATAGGAGGACTGTTGAAAGCAGTCAAAGAGGTGCACAGTTGCTTGCAAAGTACCGATGATCGAGTTGGCTTGACCGGTCGTCTTAATGGGAACGATGAATGTGAGACGTAAGTATAGGAGAGGGTGAGAATCGCACCTGGGTCCACTGGACGACGTGGTGAGGTAGAAGGCGAGTCTCAGAGCTTGCTCGTTATTTGCAGAGACGAGAGAGACAATGGTGGGAGTGGAGGAGGACAAGTTGCAGTTGAAGCAAGCTGAGGGCCTTATAAAGGCGGTGATGACGTTGGTTGAGATAGGAGACATCGAAGATGACCATCGCCGATGACCACTGAAAGGCTCTCCAAGGGTGTTAGACATGACCTTAGCATTTCTACTCTAATGTAGAGTAGAGGTTTGAGGACCTTCTCAGAAACCGCCTCTACCAACCGAAAAATCTCGGATAACTCCAATAATATTTTGCGGAGAATACCCAAGCACGTTGAGTGGGCAGTAGCGCATTCTCATCCACAGGCCACAGCGCGAGGGAGACCAACTCGGACGACAAAGCGAGGGAATTTTGGAGACTGCTCCCGCCCAGCAACGATCTGTGCCACCCAAAAAGCAGCCGACGGTCCAGCAACGCTCAACTCGCTGTTGAAGTGGTGACCAATTTCCGTAGACAGCGTGTGTTCCCCTGGGTAAAGCGACTTGACCACGACCAGCACTCCATTGAGCCGAATTCACCCAAGAGATGCATCGGCGACCAAGGTCTCGTCGGCCAACCAAGTCCTACTCTACTGTAAAGTCGTCCGTCCTCCTCCTGCCACTGAATCTTTCTCAACGACCTAGTCATCTGAGTTCGACCTCTACCACTCAGTCGGCCCGCAGCGGCGATCAAGACGTTGACCGTAACCACGACCATGGTTATTTAAGCGCTATTGGATCAATGCAACACGGTGGGCCTAGCCCAACCAGACTGGCGACCCGCACCGTGAACGCCTAATATACGGCAGGCGCACCGTGCGGTACCTACCAATGCGGACGCCCAACTAAGTTTAGCAACACAATGGTATTGTGTTCGTACGGGCAGGGGCATTTGGGTCATCCATGAGGTTGCCCATTGTAAATGTGGCAGAGCACGGACTGCGCCACAAAGAGTCGCACAGGCACATTTAATTTATTGATAGTTGTTCAATGGCCGGTGGTTGGTAGCCGAATCGATAGACGCCGAGCCTACGATCGATTGTTATGTGGAGCGTGCATGCATGTAATGCGTGGTATAACCCCATCGCGTTGCACGAGGTGTAAGTACAGGTAAAGAGAGGAAGAAGGACGATAATCGTGGAGAGATGTAGCAGGATATGGGCAGCATTGGCGTGCATGCATGAGACAAATACATTGACAGCTCCGCGACAGCAGGTTGCTGTAACAGAGGTGGTGCCTGGAGAAAAGGCACGGGGCAGTTAGAGGGTTTGAAAAAGAGAGTAGGATATTGGTATTCGAAATGGAGACACGGGTGGCCGAGAGGAGTGTGAACCTTCGCCTCTGGCTCAACCAGGCGGGAGGAGTAGATCCCTCCGATAGTCGGTGAGTAGCTGAAAATGGTACAAGGTAGCTTGAGAACAATAACACAACTGTGATGAATGCGCTGTGAGAGGCCGTATAAATACTAGTTTCACAGAAAAAGGGTCAGGGGGCCGTACGTACCGAGGCCCAGTGGGTATGTTACGGGACGTGTGTCGAGTTCCGCTGAGATTGCAGGGCCGTGGCGAAACTCGTTCCAGATGTCCTCTGCGTCTCGGCGTCGCTCGTAGCGCTCAGTCTGGCCACATGGTTTGGGGGATGCAGAGTCGAGGAGGAAGCATTGGGGTCCAATGGAGGGACCAATCGTTGAGTGTCTTCGTTTAATTCTGGAGGTAATTCTGGGTGGTTGGAATCACTCGTCTCTTTTGTGCGTGTTCGGTCGATGGTGTGTGCTAAACTCGTCGGGTCCTCCGCAGCGGGCTCAGAAGGAGGTTTGTGGTCCAGAGCATTTTCTGGGTCATCCGAGGGCCGTTCTGGCTCATGGGATTGTTTGCTACGTATGCGGCGTCGAACCAACTTGAAGAGAATGAAAAAACCAAAAAATGCGATGAGTGCGGCAAGAACGGCGCCGACGATCGGACCAGTTGGTGGTGATCTAGACGCAGCACCCTCATCGTCTGACACGACTGACATTGAACTAGCTCTGAGAGTGACTGAGGGTGACTGAAAGCGACCGAGAGCGACCGAGAGCGAAGAGGTGGGCGGAAAGAATGTAGCTGGCGCAGAGCAACTCAGAGCAACTCAGAGCAACTCAGAGCAACTCAGAGCAACTCAGAGCAACTCAGAGCAACGCAGAGCAACGGTGGGAGGGCCGTACCCCTTCGCTGGCGTTGCAGCTGCTGACGTTGGACGTGGATAGGTCGGCGCAGCAGCAGCAGCAGCAGACCGGTTTGGCAAATTCCGGATATGCCCCGTGACAGGTCCGACAACCTCCGAATTCCTTCCCTTGAAAGGGGCGGGGCGGCGGTAGAAACGGAGAGGTGGACACACGCGACGACACACACGCGACGACACACACGCGACGACACACACGCGACGACACACACGCCGACACACGCCGCCCACCGTCGGAGGTCAGGGGAGGTCAGGGGTGAGACTATCTCCCACGTATTTCTTAAAAAAATACCTCGTCGTTAGGCTACCAAAATTAAGCTTATATATCCTCCAGCCTCACTATTACTTTTGCTACCACTCGCTGTCTCTCTCCCCCTTTTCGCTCGACGCTCGACAAGACATATCCATTTGCGATCCCATAATATCGTCCAGCGCTGCAGACCCGGCTTCTGCCACCGTTCCACTGTCGCCCGTTCACCAGGCTGCTGACTGGTGCCATTCCCTCTGGATCTAGACTCACCACTTGAATCTCCTCGTCACCCTCCTCCTCTCACTCAATCCTCAGCTGTCCCTCTCTCCAGTCCTGTTTACCCGGCAGTTGTCATGCGCCGCCATGCGCTGCCGCGCTCGAAGTCGATTTCCCTCCGTGCTGCTCACTCAGGCGAAAGCAAAATTACTACTGGAGTGGTACTTTATTCAATCAAGTAATCCGGCGGCGATGTTTTGCGCAGTGGTACTTTGATCAACCCGTCAATGCTGTGGCCCAATTCGACACAGCTGTCACCACCACAAGAGACGCGCATGCAATTTACATATTACAGCGCATCTTTCAAACTACACGCTGTCGCTATGTGATCTCGCTCGTATCCACGCACCTTGGATTTACAAGAGCGATCCCACCGGCACCCCTCCCGCTTCTTTAACCCTTTCCCCCGCCACAAGTCCTTTCTTCAACCTTTCCTCTCCACTCCTTTTCATCAACCTTTCTTTTCCGGTCTACCACCACTTGACACGGTCCCTTCCACCTCCTTTTTGCTCTTCGTCCTCCTACGACACATCGTGGTCTCTCGTGCTGGACATTCCTCTATCGCATTAAGCGCAGGATCGGTTCGTACTCTTCCTCTTTCGTCCTCACTCTTCGCCTGACATCCTTTCCCTCCCCAGCCTACAACCTTTCTTCATCGCACAACCCCCCTCTCACAACACTTTCGTTCTACCAAAGATGCTCTTCAAGTCGTTCACTTTTCTCGCGCTCCCCCTCCTCACCCTTGCGGCCCCAATCCCTGTCCTGAATAAGGAACGCCGCAGCTTGTTCCTCGACCTCCCATTACACAAGAGACTCATCCTCTTCAAACGTGGGCTGTTCAACGAGGCATTGAAGTTTAGTGATTTGGGTACCCCAGTCGGTGTCGGGATTGCAGTGGCAAACGTCCTCAACGCCCCACAAGAGGCCTGTAAGTCGACCATCCCTCTTCCGCATACTTGATCCACTTCACTGCTGAGTGCAGCGATCTCGTTATCAGTCAGCCGGTTGACACGGTTTTTCCATAGGTGACAATGCGAAAGAAATCTTCACCGCTCTCGGGGAAGGAGAATCAGCTCCGGGAACGGACACGATCGGGGATCGTGCGGTGGCAGGCATGAGGCGGATGCTGGGCACCACGGGTGCGGATGACACGATGAAGTTAATTTTGAGTGGAGATCTCAACGACGATCAGATCGCGGCCCTCCAGACCCTCGTAGCCAACCCAGATAAGACTTTGGGTACGTGTTTCATTTCTCTCGCCCACCTTCCCGTAAACACCAAACTTTGCGACTCAGTTACTGGACAAAAATACTTACGCGAATGCCGTTGTTTCTACACAGCCTCGCTCACGTCATACAAGTATCTCCTCGACACTCAAGCTACTCTCCAAGCCACTGTAGACAACGTCAATGCCATTGGTGGTAGCACGAAGATCCGCGATGCGGTGCTCGACACCCTCCTCCCAATTATGCAACAGATCGAGTCAACAATTGACAAAATCGGAGACGACTTTACCGTCCAGAAGTTTGACCCTGCTGAGTATGTCCTCTTTTTTGCGCGCATGGCGACTTCAAAGCCACTGACAAGCTGCTCCTTCTCTTCCCCTTTCAACAGCCAGGATGGCCTCCTGAAGCTGCTCGAAGACTCGTCCGACTCAGTTAGCACCCTCCAGGACCTCAACGTCTCCTTTGCATCCTCGACGACCGCCGCGATCAAGAACGTCCAGAAGGCGTTCAACGGCCTCGCAGAGAGCGTCAAGACTGCTGCCGCGATCCCCAACGCGCCTTTCCCCAAGGGTGTCCCGGTCACCTGTGCGGCGTAATCAAATTGGAGCGGAGGTTGCATTGGGAGGCTGTGAGAGAGGGGGAAAGAGAGATGACAGGAGAAGGAGAGAAACTATACCCGCTCCGGTGCAAGTCTGTGACTTGATATCGTCCGCTCTGAACGCCCCTATTTGCTCGGCTCGTTCAAATTTTTCATGTCCAGGATCGTTCGCTCATCCCCATTTATTTACGGCCGTTCGCACCTGTGTATCCTGTCTTATTTCCTTTTCGAGTCCCTCTCTTTGACGTGGGCGAATCCGAAGCGGGAGGCGCTGTACGTCGTCGGTGCCTATGTATCACTCCTGGTCTCGGTCTGTGTTTCTTCGGTCATACAATGTCGAGTCGCGTCCTACTTGTCCCCAATGTCATGTGACAGGAGCATGTGAGATGTGAACCTTGTGGGTCCGTACAGTCCGGGATAGGATGCACGCCAACCACCCTCTGCCAGTTGAGAGGACATTGAGAGTTTGAAACCCATAATGATTCTGGGTGAGAGCACGCGGACGCCCGTGGGGAATACTCGGTGTCATCAATACGCCGGGTGAGTAGCGCACAATGCATGTGCTCCTTGCTCACGTCTCTCCCATTCCTCAAGGACATAGACGACAAATTCAGCCAAGGACGAAGTTCGGCGATACCGCGCATAAGAGGCCGCGACAGGGGGTTCTGAAGGATAGCAGATTATCCTTTATCACACCCCAGATTTCCTCAAGAAACTTGACATTTGAGACCCAGGAATTAATGTACGACGGAGGGCATGGGCTCATATGGAAGACCTGCCAAAAATACACCTCTCCAATACCACTTCGAGTGGCTCAAACCCATTCCGGGGGTAGAATTAGATGCGGTCCAAATACCAACATCAGACCCAACAGACCCAGATCAAACGAACTTCTCATCGTTAGCACGACAAGATGCTGAGAAGAGCAGAGCACGCAGGTAAGGTGTCAATACCGAAACTCCCTCGCGCTGCCCGGCGCCTCTCCTGGTCCGTTCGAGGTTGCTAGTGGGAGATTAATATCCCCGTGGACCCTATGGATGGTCGCAATCCGCGAAAGGAGGGCCGAAATCCGGTTCGTCGATTTACGGTTATATCCTGAACACTCGATGTACGAACCGGCACAGATGAGCTTAACCATTCCAACATCTTCCTCATATGTATATCCATTGTTAGCACGATACACCATCCACCCATCTTACCGAGGACCTTGAAGTTCAAGTTTGCCCCCTATCAGCACGGTCGACACATCGTGTCGGATGCGAGGGCTATACTTGATAAGAGCGGAATGAGCGAAACGTAGCTAGGAGCACTACACTCTGGTGACCATTGATAACGCACCCCATGGGAGATGACTGTGAATCCTCCTTTATGGTCTACGAGTAGCACAAGTCAACTACACCCACAATTTCGGTCCGGGCATCCACAGAACCGGCGTTCCCCCACATCCACCTCGAAATAACCCGCAGACACAGGCGGATATATACTTCCGCCGGATCTAGAGCTACTAATAATCATGGAACGATATAGTACGGGCCCATTGGAAGAAAATCAACGCCACTATTTTCATCTCGCATCTCACTATGACCAAAACTGCTTCAATTATGCAGAGAGGTCGAGGGCTCTATGATTCTCCATTCTCCGACAAGAATACCTCTTATTGTGGGTATGGAATCCTGTTAAAGATTGTTTTGAAAGAGGCGCCGTGAAGCGAAGATGAGAGTATTGAGGACTGTTTCTGGCGTTTCTTCACTCACCGCATATTCCTAAGATAAGGCCGACTATTGGGGTGAGGTCGAATGTATTCAAAAGGTGATGTCGTATTCCCCTGTTGAGGTTTGGGTTGCTGAAGGTTGTGAAAAGGCATTGTCAAAGATTTGACAGCCGGAGCGTCAAATGATGTAAGGTTCCCTAGACAGCTCTTGAAACGCCTGAAGTAGGAAGATGAAAGGGTTTCCTGCCTTCATTCACAGTGACTGTTGAGATAGAGCAATTATAGTGAGTGAACCTGGAGACTTGATTGTTGCTACACCGGAATGAGGCGTACGAAACTTGGAGGAGGAGAACAAGGATACGTTGTTAGTGGGGGTAGCACTGCTATAATATTATATACACCAAAGTTCCAATCATGAGCAGCTCCTTTTTTGCGCGGCATGTCTCCTGACCCCTTCGAGAGTCCTGACGAATTCTCTTGGATCCTATGGACGACCCCAACCCCACAAAAGACAAGCCGAATCAAGGTTGTATTCTGAACACTCGATATGCGGGACGGCACGGAGGGGTTTGGCCATTTCAAGGCCTTCTTCATATGGAAACCAGCTGTTGGCATAGGACACACCTCATCTTGCCAAGTCTAGTACATCACGTGAACAGGTGAGTAAACGTATCTGAGAGTGTAACAATTTATGATGATTTTCCCTTATTTTTCCAGATTTATTATGAATTTCTATGAATTCCTGGAGGAGGGAGGAGAGTTCCAGCCTCAGGAGGGGACAAGCACATAATAACCAGCCTCAGGGTGACATGGAGGAGGGGAACGGACCAGGGCAGTCCATACCAGCCACCAACAGGAAGAACCCCTATCAGGCAACTAGATCATGAGACTGACAGTTCCCCTGCACTTCTCAAGAGGGAGGGCTTCTATCCGACCCCTTTGACATCACTATGATGCAACACCTTCTCTTGACATCAGTTGCGATGTAAGAGCCCCACATCGCATCATTAACCCCTCTTTAGCCCCACTTTATGTGTCATTAGCCCCACTAGCTCCACTTTATGATGTAATGCTGTGCAATGATTTG
>Ga0307513_10013288_pt1 | contig 10110 bp, 10 predicted proteins | sample 15_EM_MG_FD_202174 | JGI IMG/M metagenome (GOLD analysis project Ga0307513, IMG submission 202174) | Populus trichocarpa ectomycorrhiza microbial communities from riparian zone in the Pacific Northwest, United States - 15_EM | ecosystem: Host-associated > Plants > Roots > Unclassified | place...
AGAGGGCAACCTCGAAGCGCCCACGCGCCACCCGATCGACTGGAAGAACCCCGAGTTCTACGACGAAGACAAATGCCTCCACGAGATGGAGCGCATCTTCGACATCTGCCATGGCTGCCGCCGCTGTGTGAGCCTGTGCCAGTCGTTCCCCACGCTGTTCGATCTGGTCGACGAGAGCAAGACGCAAGAAGTCGACGGCGTGGCCAAGACCGACTACTGGAAGGTCGTCGACCAGTGCTACCTGTGCGACCTCTGCTACATGACCAAGTGCCCGTATGTGCCGCCGCACCCGTGGAACCTGGACTTCCCGCACACCATGCTGCGAGCCAAGGCGATCAAGTTCAAGAAGGGCGGGGTCGGCAAGGGCGAGCAGCTGCTGGCCTCGACCGACGTGCATGGTCAGTTCGCCGGCATCCCGGTCGTCGTGCAAGTAGCCAACGCGCTCAACAAGACCAAGCCGATGCGCAAGGTGCTCGACAAGGCGTTGGGCGTGCACCCCGACGCCTGGTTGCCTGACCTGGCGAGCAGCCGATTTCGCTGGAGTGCGAAGAAGAAGGGCAGCGCCAAAGACGTGCAGGACGGCGAGCGCACGCCCGGCAAGGTGGCGATCTTCTCCACCTGCTTCGTCAACTACAACGAGCCCGGCATCGGGCACGACCTGATCAAGGTGCTCGAGCACAACGCGATCCCTTACGAGATCGTCGAGAAGGAGAAGTGCTGCGGCATGCCCAAGCTCGAATTGGGCGACCTCGATGCCGTTGCCGAGCACAAGGCCGCCAATATCCCCGTGCTCGCGCGCTATGCCAAGGAGGGCTACGCCATCGTCAGCGCCATTCCGAGCTGCACGCTGATGTTCAAGCAGGAGCTGCCGCTGATGTTCCCCGGCGATGCCGACGTGGCGGCGGTGCAAGAGGCGATGTACGACCCTTTTGAGTACCTCGTCGCGCGCAACCGGGACGGCCTGCTCAAGACCGACTTCAAGCAGGAACTCGGCAAGGTGAGTTACCACATCCCCTGCCACGGCCGCGTGCAGAAGATCGGCAAGAAGACCGAAGAGATGCTCAAGCTCATCGGCCAGTCGGTCACGGTGCAGCTCAACACGGTCGAGCGCTGCTCGGGCCATGCGGGCACCTATGGCGTGAAGACGGCCACGCACCCGGTGGCCATGAAGATCGGCAAGCCGGTGTTCAAGGCGATGGCCAAGGACGAGCCCGACTACATCAGCTCGGATTGCCAGCTGGCGGGGCACCACATTGCCCAAGGCATGGCGCAGCAAGGGGCGCCGCAGACAAAGCTCGCGCACCCGCTGAGCCTGGTGCGCATTGCGTATGGTTTGAATTGATGAACACCATCCACCGTTCGGGCTGAGGTATCGAAGCCGGGCACGGCCTCGGCATGCCTTCGATACGCCGCAAGGCGTACCCTGTCCTGAGCTTGTCGAAGGATCAGCCCGAACGGGTGGGGAAGTTCGCAGGAAGGAGAAACAGACATGACAACCATCACCCGCGACAGCCTGATGAGCCTGGAGGCCTACGCCAAGATCCGCAAGGCGCAGGCGCCGCAGTTCATCGCCCACCGCAAGCTGCGCAGCGTGGGCCTGGGCGAGCACATCAACGTGCAGTTCGAGGACGAGCAGACGATTCGCCGGCAAATCCAGGAGATGCTGCACATCGAGAAGATCTTCGAGGAAGAGGGCATCGCCAGCGAGATTGCTGCCTATGCACCGCTGGTGCCCGATGGCAGCAACTGGAAGGCGACGATGCTGATCGAGTACCCCGACGTGCATGAACGCAGGCGCGAGCTGGGCCGCCTGATCGGCGTGGAAGACCGCATGTTCGTCGAGGTCGAAGGCTACCCGCGCGTCTACGCCATTGCCGATGAAGACCTCGACCGCGAGACCGACGAAAAGACCTCGGCCGTGCACTTCCTGCGGTTCGAGTTCCCGAAGCCTGCACGAGATGCCGTGCGGGCCGGCGCGGCGGTCAAGCTCGGCTGCGACCACACGCATTACCCGGCGCATGTGGCGATCGCCACCGACACATTGGCCAGCCTGGCCGGCGATCTCAGCTGAAGCGCTGCGTCCTGCCGCGAGCCAGCGCAGGCCAACAACGGGTGGTTCCTGACGGGTGTCGGGTCCTGCGGACGCAACAGACATTTCCTACATGCCTGCGGGGCACCGACCGATGCCAGCCGAGACCTTCCGTTCCTAGAGTTGCTGCATGGCGTGCGTTGAACCGCGACGTGCGTCTGATGAAGCAGGAAATGCTCATCCCTTGGCGTCGAAAGGCGCTCAGGCTGCATAGCAGCTCCAACCTGAAGGAACTCATCATGACCACATACAAGACAACTGCCGCCACGCTGTGCACCCTGGCCGCAGCACTCGCACTGGGCGCCTGCCAGCGCAACGACGCCGACCGCACGGCCGGTGAACGTCTCGACACCGCCGTGGCCAAGAGCGAGCAGAAGGCCGACGACATCAAGGCCGATGTGAAGCAACAGACCAACGAGGCCAAGGACGACATGAACAAGGCCACCGACGCCGCCGGCGCCCGCCTGAAAGACATGTCCATTACCACGGCCGTGAATGCCGAGTTGGCCAAGGACTCGGAGCTCAGTGCGCTGAAGATCAATGTCGACACAGCGCAGGGCCGCGTGGTCTTGCGGGGCGCGGCACCCAACGACGCATCGCGCGAGCGGGCCACTACCCTGGCTGCCCGGGTCGACGGTGTGCTCGGCGTCGACAACCAGCTGACCGTGTCGCGCGGCTGATCACGCGACCTGAAAAGCTGAGCCGCGCGGCCTGATCGGCGGCGCAAATGAGCGGCTGCCGTCCATCCAGATGGCAGCCGCTTTCATTTACAAACATTTTTGTGCCGTTGCGGGAACGCCGTTCGCCAAGGGAGGGGAGTGAAAACTCCAATTGAGGTACCCATGCAACGTGTCGTAGGCGCGATCGTCCCGAGAGAGGTGCTTTACGTCGAGGACCACCCGACCAATGTGAGCCTGATGAAAGCCGTCTTCAGGCGCCGGCCGCATCTAGAGTTGGTGGTGGCGAGCGACGGCCGGGAGGCCCGCGAACTGGCGACCCATCTGCAGCCCACCTTGCTGCTGCTCGATCTGCGCTTGCCCGACACCCATGGCGTGGCACTTCTGAACGAACTCCGCCGCGTCGAAGGCTGGGCCAACATTCCGGCCGTGGCCGTGACGGCGGAACTCGATTTCAAACTCGCCGGCAGCGGGTTCAGCGAGATCTGGGCCAAGCCGCTGGATCTGGCGTTCCTGCTGGACCGGCTGGACCATCTGACGTCTGCGCCGATCATTCATCCGCTGCCGCGCGAGGACGCGGTGGCGCACTCCATGTCTCCCTCGCTGTCCGATCTGCAAGCGGCGGTCCGATGAGCTTGATCGCGCATGCACCGCCTCCTGAGCCGGGCGTGGTGCCGGTGCCGCCTCCACACCCGCCGCCACCATCGCCCGATGAGCTGCCGCCCGAGGTGATCGAGCCGCCGTGGCCGGGAGGGCATGAGCCGGTGCGGGAACCCAACCGGCCCGTGCCTCAGGCCATCCCTCTGCAGTAAGAGCGGCCGCGCGCCTGCAACTCTTACAGGTAAGCAAATCCGGGGTCGGTATTTCTGGCAAACGGCGTGCCGTTGAATATCGTGCACTGCAGCAATTTCGCTGAACACATTTTTTTACAGGCGTGGCATCCCGTTTGCCCATGCGTGCATCGAGCAGTGTTCTGCGCGGCATGACTGCCTGCCACAACGCTTTGTCTTGAAGAAGAAAGGCCGGGGAAATTGAACACATCACTGACATCTCGTTCGCTGCGCCATTCGCTGCCTGCCACGCGGGGCGGCTGGGCGCTCGCCGTGCTGGCCGTCGCGGGGCTCGCCGCTTGCGGCAAGGGAAATGGTGGCGCGACACAGGTCGCCGCGAAGGTCAACCGGGAAGAAATTTCGCTGCATCAAGTCAACTATTTCTTGCAACGGCAGAGCGGTATCGCAGCAGACCAGGTCGACGCCGCGAGCCGGCAGACGCTCGAGGCGCTGGTGGAGCAGGAGCTCGTGCTGCAGGCAGCCACCGAGCAGCACATCGACCGCGACCCGGCGGTGCTGCAGGCGGTGGACGCCGCGCGGCGCGAGATCATCGTCCGCGCCTATGCCGACCGGCTTTCGCAGGCCGTGCAGAAGCCGAGCCTTGCCGAGGTCTCCCAGTATTACGACAGCCGCCCCCCGCTGTTCGCGAAGCGGCGCTTGTACACGCTGGTCGACACCGCCTTCGTCGCGACGCCCGCACAGCAGAAGACCATTCGCGCGCAACTGGGCGGCACCCGCAGTGCCGCCGATGTGGCGGCACTGCTGCGCCAGGCCGGGCTGCGCTTCGGCGCGCGCCGCTCGACGATCGGCGCCGAAGCGCTGCCGCTGACGGCCGTCGATGCGATGGCGGCGCTGAGAGAAGGCCAATCGCACCTCGTGGGCGGCCCGCGTGACGCGCACGTGCTGACCATCGTGTCGGCCGAGCCCGCTCCGCTCTCCGAAGACGACGCCCGTGCATCGATCGAGAGCTTCCTCATGGCCGAACGCAAGCGCCAGGCAGTGCAACAGCAGATCAAGGCGCTACGGAACACGGCCCGCATCGAGTACGGCGGCAGGTTCGCGCAGCCGGCAGACAACAAGACCCAGGCGGCGCCTTCTGCAGACGCCGAGACGGCACTGAGTTCGGTGTCGCTTCAGGGCACGGGGCCGACCATCAAGTCGACCATCACCAAGTAGCCAGCGAGAGAAGACCAACATGCGCCACGCTTTCTATTTCATCTCTGCTCTCGTGCTCGTCGCCCTGGCGGCCTGCGCGAACGGCGGACCCGCCGCCTCGCAACAACAGGCGGTGCGCGCAGCGGCCGCAGCAGCGCCCGCACCGGCGCCTCAGCCTGCCGCCGCCGCCGAAGCCACGCCGGTGCCGACCGGCCCCGACACCTCGCGCGATTACGTGGTCGGCCCCGGCGATGTGCTGCGCATCAACGTGTACCAGAGCCCCGACCTGTCGCTCGATGCGCGCGTGGCCGAGAGCGGCCTCATCACGTATCCCTTGCTCGGCCAGGTGAGTGTGGGCGGCCAGTCGGTCGCACAGGTGGAGGCGTCCATTGCCAATGGCCTGAAGAAGGGCAACTTCATTCGCGCGCCGCAGGTGTCGGTGCTGCTGGTGCAAGTGCGCGGCAACCAGGCCTCGGTGCTGGGCATGGCCAACCGGCCGGGCCGCTACCCGATCGAAGTGAAAGGCATGCGCCTGAGTGAACTGCTTGCATTGGCTGGCGGCGTGGCGCCGGGCGGCAGCGAGATCGTCACCTTGAGCGGCGTGCGAGACGGCAAACCTTTCCGGTTGAAGGCCGACATCACTGCGCTCTTTGCAGGCGGGCAAGGGGACGACCCGGTCGTGCTGAACGGCGACACGCTCTACGTGGAACGCCTGCCCACGGTCTACATCTACGGCGAGGTCCAGAAGCCCGGGCCGATCCCGTTGCAGCCCGACATGACGCTGATGCAGGCGGTTGCCAGCGGAGGCGGCCTCACGCAGCGCGGCACCGCCCGCGGCATGCAACTGCACCGCCGCAACAGCGCCGGCAAGCTCGAGGTCTACAACCCGCGCATGGACGACGTGCTGCGAGCTGGCGACGTGATCTACGTGAAAGAAAGCCTTTTCTGAAAGCGGAGTCATGAAAAGAACCCCATCCACTTTTGTTGAGCGGGCCGAGCGCCGGGCCGCCATCGTCCAGAGGCCAATGGACTCGTCGAGCGAGGGGCAGTCATGAACTTTTCCCAGCTCATCGCCATTCTGAGAGCCCGCTGGCGGGCGGCCACCGCGGTCTTCCTGTTCATCGTCGGCGGCGTGGTAGGCGTGAGCCTGCTGCTGCCGAAAAAGTACACCGCCACGGCCGCCGTGTTGATCGACATGAAGTCGAGCGACCCCATCGCCCAACTCGGTTCGGTCAACGGCATGCCCATGGGCTACGTGGCCACGCAGGCCGACATCATCCAGAGCCCGCGCGTGGCGTTGCGCGTGGTGCGAGACCTCAAGCTCACCGACAACCCGCAGCTGCGCTCGCAGTGGATGCAGGACACCGATGGCCGGGGATCGTTCGAGGTATGGATTGCCGATGCGCTCGAGACCAAGCTCGACGTGAAGCCCTCTCGCGAAAGCAGTGTCATCAGCGTCAGCTTCACTTCACCCGAGCCCAAGTTCAGCGCGGCGCTGGCCAATGCCTTCGTGCAGGCCTACCTTGACACCACGCTCGACCTGCGCGTGGACCCGGCCAAGCAGTACAGCAGCTTCTTCGACAGCCGTTCCAAGGAGCTGCGCGAGGCGGTCGAGAAGGCCCAGGCCAAGCTCTCGGCCTACCAGAAGGAGCATGGCATCACCGCGAGCGACGAGCGCTACGACGTCGAGAACGCACGCTTCGCCGAGCTGTCTTCGCAACTGGTGGCCGTGCAGGCCCTCAGCGCCGAATCGGCGAGCCGGCAGGAGCAGGCCCGCAAGTCGGGGAGCCAGCTGAGCGACGTGATCAACAACCCGCTGGTGTCCGGTCTGCGTGCCGACCTCTCGCGTCAAGAAGCCAAGCTGCAGGAGATGAGCAAGCGCTACGGCGATGCCTATCCGCAGGTGGCCGAGCTCCGCGCCAACATCGACGAGCTGCGTTCGCGGCTCGACACCGAAAGCCGGCGCGTGAGCGGCAGCGTCACCATCAACAACACCATCAACCAGTCGCGCGAGGCCGACATCCGCTCGGCGCTGGCGGCACAGCGCATGCGTGTGATGCAGATCAAGCAGCAGCGCGACGAGGCCACCGTGCTGCAGCGCGATGTCGAAGGCGCCCAGCGGGCCTATGACGCGGTGTCGTCCCGCCTCACGCAGAGCAGCCTCGAAAGCCAGACCAAGCAGACCAACACCGCGCTGCTCAATGCCGCGAGCGAGCCGACGCGCCACTCGTCGCCCAACATCGCGCTGAACTCCCTGCTCTCGGTCTTCGTCGGCGCGATGTTCGCCGTTGCCTTCGCCTTGCTGCGCGAGCTGCAGGACCGCCGGCTGCGCAGCGTGCAAGACGGGGTGCAGGTGTTGGGCATCCCGGTCATCGGCCATCTCCCCGGGCCGTTGCGGCGGTCCCTGCTCGGACGACGGCGCTTCGTGCTGCCTGCGCAAGTGGTGGCCCGCCTGCCGCGCTCGCGTCAAACCGCTGGCGCAGGCATGGAGGTTCCGCGATGAGAACGGCCAACACCCACGAAGAGCCCGATTTCGACTGGGGCCCCGCATCGCAGGCTGCCGCCTCCTGGGCCGACGACGAGATCACCGACGTCCACGACCGGCCGATCGGCAGCATCCTCACCGACACCAAGCGCCTCGGTGCCGGGCAGGTGCAGACGGTGCTCGACTACCAGCGCAAGAAGGGCCTGCGCTTCGGCGAGGCCGCGGTGGCCCTGAAGCTGGTGAACGAAGACGACGTGCTGTTCGCGCTGTCGCAGCAGTTCCACTACCCCTATGCACCGCACGCACGGCGCGACCTGAGCGGCGAGCTCGTGGCCGCGGTGCAGCCCTTCGGCGAACAGGCCGAGGCCTTTCGTGCGCTGCGCAGCCAGCTCACGATGCGGCAGGTGGTGGGCGGCGGGTCGGGCCGTGCATTGGCCGTGGTGAGCCCCGAGTGCGGCGAGGGCAAGACCTTCTTCGCCGCCAACCTCGCGATCACGCTGGCGCAGTTGGGCGGCAGCACCTTGCTCATCGACGCCGACCTGCGCAACCCGCGCCTGCACGAGGTGTTCTCGATCACCGACCGCTCCGGGCTGTCGGGTGTGCTCAACGGACGCCAGCAGGCCAACGTGATCCACCAGATTCCCGACCTGAAGAGCCTGTACGTGCTGCCGGTGGGCGTCACGCCACCCAACCCGCTCGAGCTGCTGGAGCGCCCCGCGTTCGGCCGCCTGCTGCAGGAGCTGATCGCGAAGTTCGACAACGTGATCGTCGACACGCCGGCCGCGCAGCGCGGTTCCGACGCCGGCGTGATCGCTTCGCGTTGCGGCGCGGCGCTGGTCGTGGCGCGCCGCCACCAGAGCCGCATGGGCGCACTGCACAAGCTGGTGGCATCGCTGACCGAAAGCCGGGCGCAGCTCGCGGGGCTGGTGATCAACGAGTACTGAGCCGAGCACCGACGCCAGTGCCCCGTCCCATGTTGCCCATCACGCACCCCGCCGAACTGCGGCGCCCCTGGATCTGGCCGTCGGGCTGGACGGTGGCGGCGCTGCTCGCCGCCGGTCTGGCGGTGCTGTACCTACCGACTTACTGGAGCCTGTTCCAGAGCGTGTGGTCTACCGACGAGCAAGGCCACGGCCCGCTGATCGTGGGCCTGTGCGCCTGGCTTGCGCTTCAGCGCTGGCCGCGCTTCGCGGCCTTGCCCGACCGCTCTGCCGGCGGTTGGGGCAGCATGGCGCTGGCACTGTCGCTCGCGGCCTACGTGGTCGGGCGTTCGCAGGGCATCCAGGGGCTCGAAGCGGGTTCCCAGATCGGCGTGCTGGCCGGTTTGGCCCTGTGGTTCAAGGGTGTGGCTGGGCTGAAGGTGATGACCGTGCCGTTGGCGTTCTTGCTGTTTGCCGTGCCGCTGCCCGGCATCGTCGTGCTCACGCTCACCATGCCGTTGAAGTCGGCGGTGTCGGCGTGTGCCGAGTGGTTGCTGCACCTGGCCGGCTACCCGGTCGGCCGCACCGGCGTCGTGCTCGTCATCGGGCAGTACCAGCTGCTGGTGGCCGATGCCTGCGCCGGCCTCAACTCCATGTTCACGCTCGAGGCGCTCGGCTTTTTATGGATGAGCCTGCGCCCGCGCAGCACGGTGCTGCGCGACGCACTGCTCGCGCTGGTGATCCTGCCGATCTCGTTCACCGCCAACGTGGTGCGCGTGATGGTGCTGGTGTTGATCACCTACTACCTGGGTGACGCGGCCGGGCAGGGCTTTGCCCACAGCTTCTCCGGCATCGTGCTCTTCGTCGTCGCCGTGCTGCTGATGATGGTGGCCGAGAACGTGATTCGACGACCGCTGCGACGCGAGGCACGCGCATGACGCGGCAGGCCGCTCCGACCTACATCGCCCGGGCAGCCTGGTTACTGGCGGCGATGTTGCTGGCCGCCTGTCTCGCGCAGGCGCTCAAGCCTTCGCAGCAACTCGCATCGCAGCTGGCAGCCATCCACTTGCTCGAGCAGGTGCCGTCATCTTTCGCCGGTTGGCGGCTCGACGAGTCCACCGTGCCGGTGCTGCCCGACCCGACGCTGCAGGCGCGGCTCGATTCGGTGTACGACCAGACTTTGGCCCGCTCGTATGTAAACGCCGGCGGCGAGCGGGTGATGCTCACCATCGCCTATGGGCGAGACCAGAGCTCCGAAGCCACCGCCGTGCACCGCCCCGAGTTCTGCTACGGCGCGCAGGGCTTTCGCGTGCGTGGCAACGGTGTCGAGCGTGTTGCGGTCGACGGCGGCTCCGTCGCCGTGCAGCGCCTGGTGGGCACGCTCGGCCAGCGCGTCGAACCCATCAGCTACTGGGTGACGCTGGCCGACCACGCCACCTTGCCGGGCTTCGGCCGCAAGTGGGCGCAGCTGCGCCTGGGCCTGTCGGGTTATGTGGCCGACGGCATGCTGGTGCGCGTCTCCACGCTGGGCATGCCGGCCTCGCCGTATTCGGCGCAAGACCGCTTTCTGCAAGACCTTGCACGCGCACTGCCGGGCGACGTGCGCACGCGCTACTTCGGGGTCTGACACATGGCCACCGCAACGCTCGACTTCCCTGTGTCGCAGACCACCGTGGTGCCGCTGAGCCCGACGATGGCGGCGGCGCGCACCGAGTCGACGATCTACGCCACCTTCCTGCTGCTGGCGGTGGTGTGCCACCACTGGGTGCTGTGCTTTCTGCAAACGCGTGGGATCACGGTGTCGGTCGCCCGCGTGGCGATGGCCGAGCTGCTGATCTATGCCGCGTGCCTGCCGTACCTGTTGAAGCGCCTGTCGCTGCGCTCGCTGATCGTGGTGTTCGTTGTGCTCGGCGCGTCGGGGCTGCTGGCGTTGCTGCGCGGCGGCTACTTCGAC
>Ga0307513_10013289_pt1 | contig 10109 bp, 8 predicted proteins | sample 15_EM_MG_FD_202174 | JGI IMG/M metagenome (GOLD analysis project Ga0307513, IMG submission 202174) | Populus trichocarpa ectomycorrhiza microbial communities from riparian zone in the Pacific Northwest, United States - 15_EM | ecosystem: Host-associated > Plants > Roots > Unclassified | place...
TCCGACGTCACGACGCCCTCAAGATGACTGGTCGTCTCTTCAAACTTCGTCGAGATGTCAACTTGGTCTCCAACGTTCTAGACGTGCCGGAACTGTTTTGGAGCGAAGCCAGCCTGAAGGAGCTGTATGACGCGGTCCGCGAGTACGTGGAAATCAAGCCTAGGGTGCAAGTCTTGAATGAGAAGCTCGGAGTAGCAAGTGACTTTGTACGTCATTCGGTAATCATCATTCGTGCGAGTCTCTTCTTGACTAGTACTTTGGGTTTAGCTCGACGCCATTCACGATCACTTGAATAACTCTGCTATGGAGCGGATTACATGGATCATCATTTGGTATTCAGCCTTCCGCCTTCTTAACATGGATAATTTATACTCATGTCATTCCTCTAGGTTGATCGTCGTTGCCTGTGTGGTCGAACTGGTGCGTCTCTCTTGGCCTATACAACTAAATTTCACGGAGCTGAAGCCAAATCCACAGGGTGAAGTAATCGCGCGCCTGGTTCTACACGCAGCGTCTACCAAGTCCATGAGGTTGGCAGCATCTGCAATAACGCAGCCGCTGTCACGAGAGGAGACTCTTCGGACGTTGGAACGCATGATGGTGGTCCAGTCTTAAGTTGGCCCTGCTCTTATAATTACAGTGTTAGAACCATGTCACCTGAATAGCTGAATGTGGATTGCTTCGCTTTTTCTTGACCTTTAGACCTATGTATTAGTAGTTTATGTATCCATACTCCCGTTCACCGTTCAGCAAAAAGCATTATTTTACGTAGTACATAGGATTTAATGAGTGATTGCCGGGATATTTTGTCGACCACTAAACTTGTGGAACAAGAATTTACCATTGAGCACTTGATATTGAAAGACGACGACATTCGAATTGAAAAAAGTATCCTGTCTATAATCCATAAAGCCAGAGAATGGGAACGAGTAGAGCATCCAGCAGAATTCATAAAATCTTCAAAAGATTAATATACCGCAGTGGGGTAATCGGTGTATCCTTTCGCCCGGTCATCGTCGCCCGCCTTGGTCTGCAGGTGTTTGATATCGGGAATGTTGTCGAGGGTGCTCAACACGCTTAGCCAGGTCTGGGTGCGTGATCCAGTTGAACCCGATACAAATCGCGTCGACCTTCCCAGATGCTACGAGCTGCTCACCCTCTTCGGGGAGGATACCAGCGTTGAGGAGCAACCTGGCGTTCTTGATATATGGACGGTAAGACGCGAGGATGTCGTGCTGTGTCGCACGTTTCACACCTGATAATAATTTTGGTTAAGAATTTAATCGGGAAGATGCTTGCGTCGGAAATACATACCATCGTATTCACCATCCAGAGAAGGGTGGTAGCGAACGAGAGTGAAGTACGCCAGGTTTAACTTGTCGGCTTCGGTGATGAAGTAAGAATAGGTATCCAGAGTCTTCTGGAGTGGCATTCTATAACAGGGGAAGCTCGGCCTGCAGACCAGGAACAAGGAAATGTCCAAAAATCCACCCAACGTCGTTGTAGCCTCCTGCGGGGCTGAGTTTGACGCCAACGTCTGGGCCAAAGACAATACCTTCAAGACTTCCAGTTCGAATCGAGAGCGGTTCTCAGGACTTCCTCCCCATTTATCGGTGCGCTGATTGGCGGTACTATCGAGGAACTGGGTGACGAGGTATCCATTGGCACCATGGACTAGACGAGAAAAAGATAAATGTCATGAGTCAAACTGGAGAAACTGACAATAAAACCCGTACATTCGACACCGTCAAACCCGGCCTGTGGCGTTGATTGCAGCCTTCTTGAACTGCTGGACGATGATAGATGGATCTTCGACGGCGGTGGGCTAATGATCATTTAGTATTGACCTTTTCATGGAGCAGAAAAGACCAAACTTACTGTGACATATCCAGGCTGGCCAGGCAGATGACCACCCCTGGCACTGACCGCGGATGGCGCGTAAACAGGCTGCAAAGGTGCAATCATCAGTGCTGGAATGACTGTGAATAGTTGGAACCTACCTCTCCTGCGAGGATTTGCTTGGGAGCCTCTGGGTGAGAAACCCGGCCCACTAACGAGGTGGCGTGGTCAGACAGATATAATATAACCTTTCAACAAGTCTTGCTTACCATGCCACAACTGCAAAGAAGAATTTCGTCAGCTGATATGAGCGATTTTAATACACGATTAACTTGCTTGAGCGTATACTTTCCTGCGGCGTTGTGGACTGCGTCGGTAATATTCTTCCAGCCAGAGACATGCTTTTCATCCCAAATTCCAAGAGCATATGGCCATTCGGTGCTTGACAAAGATAAGGAATGTAAGCCTATATTCTGAGCAATGAACGCGAAGGTATATTCACCTTTGACGCGTTATCAAAGTGCCTTCGGTGACGATCAAACCAGCGCCACCCTGGACGGATTGCACATATTACTCCTTCATGATCGCGCTTGGGTAGGTGCTTGGGGCATGATGAGCTTTTGCGGACATTTCGAGTGTACAAGAAAACAGGTGTTGGCTGAGAGAGAAAATAGGACTTGGTTGGCCTCCATCGCGATAATCCCCTGCTTTAAGATCGGTCCAACAAGCATTGAATACTGGAGAATTCGAATCCGAACAGCTTCGTTATAGTGTTTGTAAGCTGTCGTTAGCTGTGGTTTGTATTAAACCCAAAGATGCGGTCTAATGCCGTTTGATTGCGTAAACAAGATGATATTACCCAGTGTCATCAATCCACCTGTCAGTCCTATGTGGATGTTACTATTACATATCACAAGGCTTAGGCACCAGGTTAGCTATATTACTGTACTATTTCGACCAATCGTTCACGATTTTGGAAAAAATTTACTCCGAGATGGCCGATAAATTTTCTTTTGATTTAAGGCGAATAAAAACGAATAGTTTTTTTTCGGATGTGACAGTGACGTGAACGATTGGTCGAAATAGTACAGTATCCGGTACTTAGTGTGAAGGTGATGCTACAAAACTGGTAAAGTGATTGAGATGAACAATAGCCTACGAGGAAAAACAGTTGCACCATTCAGAACCAAGGGTAGAGGACGTAAAATCAACAGATGCAGCATAAGATTGCGGTAAGGTAAGAATATTGGAAGAGTCAGGCAGCTCTGCAGTAAGCGGCACAAACATGAGGTAGTGTTCTCCTTGTGGGGAGAGCAGCCAGCCAGTGTGCCTGTGGTAGCCAGATGAGCCCACTGTCTTCTGCCGGACATAACTGAGGGATGTCCGCTGTGTAGGCACAGCCCACACCTGGATTGACTTGTCATTTGAATCAGCAGAGGCACATCTACCATCGACTGAAAAGGCAATTAATGGTTGTGGCCGCCCAGCATATTCAGCATCTCACCTGTCGAGGCATCCCACACCCGCACAGATTTGTCTACCGAGCCAGAGACAATACGGCTGTCATCACTTGAAAATGCAACTGAGCAGACATAGTGAGTGTGGCCCTCCAGCACCTGCAGCATCTCACCCGTCGAGGCATCCCACACCCGCACCGATTTGTCTACCGAGCCAGAGACAATACGGCTATGGTCGCTCGAAAATGCAACTGAGCAGACATAGTGAGTGTGGCCCTCCAGGACCTTCAGCGTCTCGCCCGTCGAGGCATCCCACACCCGCACGGATTTGTCGTATGAGCCAGAGACGATACGGCTGTCATCGCTCGAAAATGCGACTGATGTGACATGGTCAGTGTGGCCCTCCAGCACCCTCAGCGTCTCACCCGACGAGGTACCCCACACCCGCACCGATTTGTCTTCCGAGCCAGAGACGATACGGCTGTTATCGCTTGAAAATGCAACTGACCTGACATAATCAGCGTGGCCCTCCAGCACCTTCAGCGTCTCGCCTGTCGAGGCATCCCACACCCGCACCGATTTGTCTTCCGAGCCAGAGATGATACGGCTGTCATCGCTCGAAAATGCGACTGACCAGACATAGTCAGTGTGGCCCTCCAGCACCTGCAGCGTCTCGCCCATCGAGGCATCCCACACCCGCACTGAATTGTCATTTGAGCCAGAGACGATAAGGCTGTCATCGCTCGAAAATGCGACTGACCAGACAGAGTCGGTGTGGCCCTTCAGCACCTTCAGCATCTCACCCGTTGAGGCATCCCACACCCGCACCGATTCGTCGTTTGAGCCAGAAACGATACGGCTGTCATCGCTCGAAAATGCGACTGACCCGACATGTTCAGTGTGGCCCTCCAGCACCTTCAGCGTCTCACCTGCCGAGGCACCCCACACCCACACCCGCACCGATTTGTCTACCGAGCCAGAGATGATACGGCTGTCATCGCTTGAAAATGCGACTGACCTGACAGAGTCAGTGTGGCCCTTCAGCACCTTCAGTGTCTCGCCCGTCGAGGCATCCCACACCCGCACCGATTTGTCGTGTGAGCCAGAGACGATACGGCTGTCATCGCTCGAAAATGCGACTGACCAGACATAGCCAGTGTGGCCCTCCAGCACCTTCAGCGTCTCGCCCGTCGAGGCATCCCAGACCCGCACGGATTTGTCATCTGAGCCAGAGACAATACGGCTGTCATCGCTCGAAAATGCGACTGACCCGACATAGTCAGTGTGGCCCTCCAGCACCTTCAGCATCTCGCCCGTTGAGGCATCCCACACCCGCACCGATTTGTCGTATGAACCAGAGACGATACGGCTGTCATCGCTTGAAAATGCAACTGAGGAGACATCGCGAGTGTGGCCCTTCAGCACCTTCAGCGTCTCGCCCGTCGAGGAATCCCACACCCGCACCGATTTGTCTTCCGAGCCAGAGACGATACGGCTGTCATCGCTCGAAAACGCGACTGACCTGACAGAGTCAGTGTGGCCCTCCAGCACCTTCAGCGTCTTGCCGGTCGAGGCATCCCACACCCACACTGATTTGTCCCCCGTGCCAGAGACAATACGGCTGTCATTGCTCGAAAATGCGACTGACGTGACATAGCCGGTGTGGCCCTCCAGCACCTTCAGCGTCTCGCCCGTCGAGGCATCCCACATCCGCACCGATTTGCCTTCCGAGCCAGAGACAATACGGCTATCATTGCTCGAAAATGCGACTGACCCGACATGGTCAGTGTGGCCCTCCAGCACCTTCAGCATCTCGCCCGTTGAGGCATCCCACACCCGCACCGATTTGTCGTCCGAGCCAGAGACAATAGACCTGTTATCGCTCGAAAATGCGACAGCCCTCACTGAACTTCCCACCCTAACAGTCATTAATGGCCTGTCACCTAGTGACGCATTGGCAAACCCTGGGATCCTAGGGAAGTGCTTCCTCCATCCTCGACACGGCCCCAAATCCCGGGGCCATGTTGCAAGGGCAGAGACATAGAGGTGTGGCGTTGACAATGCTGCCTCACTCCCACTGAAATACAATGCGAAAGATGCAGCCTCAGCGAAGTCCTCCCTTAATGTCAAGTCGTCCTAAACATTATGGTCAGTTAATTACGAAGGATTCAGCTAAGATCTCACTCACATTTGAAACCCACTTACGTGCCCTTCGCAGCATTGGATCACAATGGCCGCGCGAATCCAAGAGGTTCATGGCCTCGATCCAAAAAAGTACACGAAGCTGAAGGAATTTCGACAGGGTATCACAGAGGGCATCCGAATCAGTTCGTACAGCCGCCGAGAGATGGTAATCCCAGTTTCGGCACGAATAACTCAAGACAGGAGAGATGTTCTGCTTGACTGCATTCGGAAGTGCGGAATTGTCACGATCAAATAAGAACGATGATTCGATGTTCGCAATGTTGAATTTCAATCCGTCCATGACACGGAAACAGGAGTTGGTGAGGAGGTGATGGTGTTTCGCTTGATCACACCAAAATTTCTTTGCCCGATTCTGGTCAAACATGAAGTCGGTAAAAGATTTGTGGTATGTGAGGACTTTATCGTTCTCTGTATAGAGCACAGCGTGAAGGCTCTTGAGAACACCATCAGCGATTTCGGTGTGGGAAAGGGCGTTGGTCTTGTTGGGAGGAAATAGGAGTTCGGCGACAACGGATGTTGATGTACGCTCTGCACTGCAGAGAAAGGTGTGCAGGATGTCGAGGTAATGCCGACTCTTGAAACGGTGCTGAGCCTCCAAAAGGACTTGATGATATAAGCCGTCAAGCAATGTCTCCTCCGGATTTCCGACGAAGAGTGTACTCAGGCGTTCCTCATGCTCCACTGATGCATATCCTTCCACATACTTCACAACCGTTGCGGCATAGATGAACAACCCAGCTGCCTGCGCTGCAATTTTCTCCAATTCTGGACGGGCCACGGAGTGCCCAAGGTTAGCGTTCAAGTAGGTTGTGATATCGGTCTGGGCTTCCTCGATCGGCACTTGTCCAAGACGATATAGCTGCTTGTCCTTAAAGGACTCCAGATGGGTGACGAGATCCGGGTCTGGTCGACTAGTAGCAAAGAACTTGAGGCCCTGTAAGCGGTGTTTGTTGATGCTGTCAAGCAAGTCGCGCAGAAACCTTGATCCATCCCGTCCGTCTAACTCATCGAGGGCATCGATGACCACGAGGAAATGCAGTGACTTTGATGGGTCGGCGGATTGGGCCTGCTTCCAAGGTTCAATAAGGAGGCTCTCGAGCTGAGAACGAACGCCGTGATGGATGGTGTCAAATTTTCCAGAAGCATGCAAAGCATCTGCAAATGCTTTGGATTTGAGGGCAAGGTGATAAACAATGGTTCGAACGATGCGGGTCGCGGATCTCGTTTCCTTCATTTGGCGTGAGCAGAAAAAGTTGCCTCCCAAAACGATCGTGTCGTCCGCGTCGCCGGCAAACTCGAAACGGCGCGCGATGGTGTAGGCAATGGTGCTCTTCCCGGATCCAGCCTGACCGGTGAGCCAGTAGACACTCTGGCTTTCCGATGACGTATCGTTCGCCCATCTCGCAATATCGCCTAATATACGGACGCGGGTTCCTGGCGTGCAGACTGCACGACGCAGCAGCTGTCGTTGTTCACCCTCCAGTTCGGACTTATGGTCGGCAGCATGTGAAGCTTCGAGCCGTTCCAGGAGTAATTTCTGTTGGAAGAATGAGCTTGGAACGGAATTGGAAATAGCGGAATTACACACCGCGACATCCTCCTGAATTGCAAGTACCGTCTTGTGGACCCTGAGGCCAGTCACCACCTAAACAGATAGGATGAGCAATGAAATAGAAAAGGTGGCAACAATCAACACAAATACGCACAACAAGTTGCTCCCGGGCTCGATTGATACGCTCGAAAATATCCGCGATCTTCCCTTTATCCTCTTCATGAACCGCAATCTTTCGGATAAGCGACTGCTTTTTGAGCTCGATTAAGTTCGTCCACTCTTTTACTAGAGTCCTACACAGTTGTCTACTCGTCAATTTCGGCCCAGAGGAAATGGCATGCTTACATTTTATATAGTTCAATTCCTTGCTTTTCCTCCGCGTTATCCGGTTGCCAGCCAGCCAGTGCTTCCTCCACAATGCGAAGTTGATCCACTGTCGATAGGATCCGTTGGTCGACCGCGTCAATATTCCCTTTCACTTCCTGGTATCCATAGTTAGTCAGACAATAGTGTGAAGAATAGCGACCCACATATTTTATCTGGAGGACGATCTTTACAATACCAAACGCTATCTTGGCTGGATTTGCATCCACGGCATCCGGTAGCCTCTTGAGAAGCATCTCTGTGAAACTCCATATATCCTTCGCAGTCGATAGAGAGCGACTGGACGACTTTTCTGGATGCGCTCTTGTCGAGGAAAGATCGCCGACGGTTCCTTGAGAAGTGTTTTAAGCAGTGAGTATGTTACCCCGATTGGCGATGAATGTCGAGTACTCGTACCATAAGGTTGAGTAGGACTGACCGAGGCAGCGCCATCCTCAGTCAGGGTGTCGTGTTGATCTATGAACATCCATCAATTTAACGAGTTTAACGACGCCATACGTCTTCAAAGTCTCGAACCGTGAGCAACTGCAGATCCAGGTAGGCCTGAACTTGAGGAAGATAGCTGCGATCTTGATAAGTGGTCAAGGGTGGGATGAACTGCGTCCTGGTCTGAGCGATATATCTAGGAGACAACGACGTGTGGAAAATACCTTGCTGGCTTAGAGCAGGTGAAGCGCCAAGGACGGGGTCTATCCATTGACGGCCCGACGATACGATAGCGTGTTGAGCTGAAGATAATTCCCCACCCCGATTCTCTTGTCCAAAGGCAAAAGGCCGAGGGGAAGTGGACTGGCTAAAAGTCTTCTTTAACCAAATTTTTGGGGCCCTGAGAAATCCCTTTGAGCGCTCTTTGGGGGTCTGCGATTGTCCGTCAGTCATGGAGCTGGTGAGAGCATAGTCCTGTTTTTACCACGCCCCCAAACTTGTGGGCAGGCCAACCCAAAAGACATAACGTTTGTTCGACAACTCAAGGCACGTTTGGAACATGAATTCATTCATCACTGACTACTTGATATTGAAAGATGAAACATTCGAATTGAAAAAAAAATCTTGGCTATATTCCATAAGGGCAGAGAATGGGAACTAGTAGTAGAGCATCCAGCAGAATTCATAAAATCTTCAAAAGATTAATATACCACAGTGGGGTAATCGGTGTAACCTTTCGCCCAGTCTTCCTCGCCCGCCTTGGTCTGCAAATGTTTGATATCGGGAATATTGTCGAGAGGCTTCCCGTGCTCAACACGTTTAGCAAGGTCTGGGTGTGTGATCCAGTTGAACCCGATACAAATCGCATCGACCTTCCCAGATGCTACGAGCTGCTCACCCTCTTCGGGGAGGATACCAGCGTTGAGGATCAATTTGGCATTCTTGATATATGGGCGGTAAGACGTGAGGATGTCGTGCTGTGTCGCACGTTTAACACCTGAAAATAATTTTGGTAAAGAATTGAACCGGGAAGATGCTTGCGTAGGAAATACGTACCATCGTACTCGCCATCCTGAGAAGGGTGGTAGCGAACGAGAGTGAAGTACGCGAGGTTTAACTTGTCGGCTTCGGTGATGAAGTAAGAGTAGGTATCTAGAGTCTCCTGGAGCGGCATTCTATAAAAAGGGAAGCTCAGCCTGCAGACCAGGGATAAGGAAATGTCCTAAAACTTACCCAACATCGTTGTAGCCTCCTGCGGGGCTAAGTTTGACGCCAACGTCTGGGCCAAAGACTTCTTTCAATACCTTCAACACTTCCAGTCCGAATCGAGAGCGGTTCTCAGGACTTCCTCCCCATTTATCGGTGCGCTGGTTGGCGGTACTATCGAGGAACTGGGTGATGAGATACCCATTGGCACCATGGACTAGACGAGGAAAATATAAATGTCATCAGTCAAACTAGACAAGATAAGAAGGTCCCGTACGTTCGACACCGTCAAACCCGGCCTCCTTGGCGTTGATTGCAGCTTTCTTGAACTGCTGGACGATGATAGATGGGTCTTCGACAGCGGTTGGCTATTGATCATTTAGTATTGACACTTTCATGGAGCAGAAAGAGACCAAACTTACTGTAACATATCCAGGCTGGCCGGGCAGATGACGGAATTTACCACCTCTGGCGCTGATCGCGGATGGCGCGTAAACAGGCTGCAAAGGTACAATCATCAGCACTGGAATGACCGTGAATATTTGGAACCTACATCTCCTGCGAGGATTTGCTCGGGGGCCTCTGGGTGAGCAACCCGACCCACTAACGAGATGGCGTGTCAGACAGATATAATATAACCTTTCAATAAGTCTTCCTTACCATGCCACAACTGCAAAGAAGAATCTTGTCAGCTTCTATGAACAATTTTAATACACGATTAACTTACTTGAGCATAAATCTTTCCTCCGGCGTTGTGGACTGCGTCGGTAATATTCTTCCAGCCAGAGACATGTTTTTCATCCCAAATTCCGGGAGCATATGGCCATTCGGTGCTAAATAAGAATAAGGAATGTAAGCCTGTATTCTGAGCAAATGAACGCGAAGACATATTCACCCTTGACGCGTTATCAAAATGCCCTCGGTGACGATCAAACCAACGCCACCCTGGACGCGTTGCACATAATACTCTTTCATGATCTCGCTTGGGTAGGTGTTTTGGGCACGATTCCTGGTGAGCGCGGACATCACGAATCGATTCT
>Ga0307513_10013290_pt1 | contig 10109 bp, 6 predicted proteins | sample 15_EM_MG_FD_202174 | JGI IMG/M metagenome (GOLD analysis project Ga0307513, IMG submission 202174) | Populus trichocarpa ectomycorrhiza microbial communities from riparian zone in the Pacific Northwest, United States - 15_EM | ecosystem: Host-associated > Plants > Roots > Unclassified | place...
CTTACCTTAGGTAGGGCGTACTAGGGGTGCTAATACCTTCCCTTTACGCAACCAGTCCCTTACCTTAGAATCTCTGAAAGACCAGTTAGGTTTCCTAGTGACCATAATACTAGGTGGCGACTCCCTTTTACAAAACAAAAAAAAAGACCCCGAAATCAACCGATGGTCGCCGCGAGGGTGCGACAACCCCAATCTAAAATTCATGATTTTAATCTCAAATTTTATTTGAATTACATGAAATTGTTAGAGGAGGTCTAAAACCCCTTACCATATGTTATTCAAGTCTTCGAATCTTAACCAGTTAAAAAATTTCTAAATCCTTTTTTTCTTCCTTCCTAGTGTATTATGGAGCCCCTTTCCTTAATTATTTTGCTTATATTTCCTTCTTAATTAAGTGTTTAGAGGTGTATGTCTGTGTTTCTCTCAATTCCTCCTTAAATCCCTTGATTTTCTCTTGGTTTCTCTAAGACTTTTGGTGAGAAAAATTGAAATTTTCCTATCTTCTCCTTTTGTTTGCAACTGTTGACTTGAAGAGAAGAAAATTCACCTTTTTATACTCTTTTCTAAGGTAATTTATATTTTTACCCCTCCTTGAATATAATATGAATTTTCACTTTTATGTTTTTTTTTCTTCCAATTTCACTTTTTATATAAAAAATTAATTTTTCTAAATCTTAATTTGACCTATTTTTTTGGTCGTGAATTCATATTCTTCCCTCCTTTAAGAAAATTTCATCCTCAAAATTTTAAATTTTCATACCTAGGTTCTCAAATAATTCTGGGTATTTTATTTTCATATCTAACACTCTTTCCCAAGTTTTCTCTTTGACTTGAGAACTCTTTCATAATACTTTCACCATAGGAATCCTTTTATTTCTTAATTTTTTTCCCACTTTGATTCAAAATTCTTATTGGTTTAACCTTTATAGTCAAGTCTTCTTTAACTTCCCATGAAATTTGCAGTAATACTCTAGAAGGGTCTACATCTGCCTTCCGTAACAACAAAACATGAAATACATCATGTATCTTGGCTAAATATGGAGGTAAGGCTAATTTATATGTCACAAGTTCAATTCTCTTCACCACTTTAAATGGTCCAATATACCTTAGCGTTAGTTTTCCTTTCAGAACAAACCATAGCATATACTTCCAAAAAGCAACCTTCAATTGCATCATATCTAACATTAAATTCAAGTGGCCTTATTCTGACATTTGCTTAACTTTTATATTGATCTTAGGCATAGCTATTAAACCCAGACGGCCCAGCAGGTCAACCCGGGACCCGATTAACCCGGTGGCTGGACCGGTCCTAGTAAGGTGAAAGACTAGCAAGGACAAAAAAACAATCAAACCCGGTTGACTCGCCGGGTCGACTCATAACTCGGGCGACTCAGCAAAACCCGATATAGTTTTTTTAAAATGTGTTTTTTCTCCTAACCAAAGACCCCTCTTTTTATATTTTTTAGTTGGTTCTTGTTAATCATTTTCAAAGTTTACTATATAAATACTAGAAGAATGTTTTATTTTTTTCAATGTGGGATTTGAAGCTCTTTAGTACATATACTATATTCACAAGAAAAAAATTATTTTTTTAATGTGGGATTTGAAAACCTTTAGTATATATATTTTATGTTCACAAGAAAAAAAAATGTTTTTTCAATGTGGAATAAAAAACCTTTTTGGTTTAAATACTTCAACTTAAAAGGATAACACAATATCTTTTCAATATAAGATAAAAAAAAACATTTTGAAATAATCTTTTAAACTTTATTATTTATAACATGTATAGTCTATATTCACATGGATTGTTTCTTAATTTTTTCATATAAAATATTAAAACTTCAAAAAAAATGTAATTTTTCGGGTTAATTCAAGTTGACTCGGGTCAACATGTGTAACCCAGGACCCGACTCCTTGACTGGGTCCACCCCGGGGTCGGGTTTGACAACTATGGTCCTAGGTAGCCTTCATCTCATCTCTTATAAATTTCACCTTTTCTGAAGTGATATGTACTAATTCTAGTCCCATCATTTTCATGTCCACAATTTTTTACAAGCAAATAGGGGTCCAGAATTTTCTACCATACAAAGCTTCATAGGGAGCCATCTTTATGGTTGACTAGTAACTATTATTGTAGGTGAATTTGATTAATGGCAAATATTCCTCCTAATTTCCCCCAAATTCCAGTATATAGGCTCTCAATAAGTCTTATAGAGTCTGAATTGTATTATTTGATTACCCATCGAATTGTGGATGAAACACCGTGTTAAAATTTACTTTTATCCTTAGAGCATGTTGAATACTTAGCCATGGTCGTGAATTGATCTAAGGTCCCTATAAAAAACAATTGATATCGGTACCCTATGTAGTCTCACCATTTCATCCACATATAATTTGGCCAACTTATCTACCGAATCTGTCATTTTCATAAGCAAGAAAAGTGTCGACTTTGTCAACCAATCTATTATAATCCAAATTGCATCACTTCCTTTTCTCCCTCTTGGTCAACCCGATATGAAATCCATAATGATGTCTTCCCTTTTCCATTTTAGTATCAATAGTGGTTGGAAAGGTTAATATGGTTTTTAATGCTACACCTTTACTTGTTGGCAAACTCCACATTTCACCACAAATTTAATAATTTGTTTTTCATGTTCGGCCACCAATGGAATTCATTTAAGTCCTTATGCATCTTAGTACTTCTTGGATGTACCACGAACCTCGATTCATGGGCTTCTTTTAGTACCTTCTCTTTCAAAGCTTTATCATTAGGCATATACATTCATCTATCCATCATTACCACCTTATCATCCAAGACTCGAAAAGGTTTCTCAACCCCTAATTTCACTTTATCTCACTTTGTTTATTTTAGTGTCTCTTCGTTGAACTTCTAAAACTCTATCTTGTAACACAGATGATCTCTTAATTGAGCTAGCAATGAACCTCAGGCCCAATTTCATCCTTAGCATCAATATTTTTCAACTATATCAATTCCCTTTTATCCTCCTCCTCTATAATCTCCATTACTACCTTATTCTTACAACTGAGGGCATCCGTGACCACATTAACCTTCACTGAGAGATAATCTATTACACAATCAAAATCATTAATTAACTTTATCGATCTTTTATGTCGCATATTATACTTCTTCTGTGTTATTAAATATCTCAAATTATGGTCTGTAAAGATTTGAACATGGGACCTATACAAGTAATGTCTTCATACCCTTAATGCAAACACCACAACTGCTAGCTCTAAACCATGGATATGATAATTGACTTCATGAGGTTTCAATTGTCTGGATGCATAGGCGATGACTTTACCATGTTGCATTAGATCACAACTAAGCCCCTTTCTAGATGCATCAATATACATCACAAACCCTTTAGTTCTTGAGGGAAGTGTCAGCACAAGGGCGGTAGTTAACCTTTCTTTAACTTCTAGAAGCTTTCTTAGCACCTTTTCATCTATTCCTATCTGGTTTCCTTCATAGTCAGCTGAGTTAATGGGGTAGTTATAGTAAAAAAAAACTTTTATAAACGTTCTATAATACCATGCCAACCCTATAAAACGACGAATTTCCATCATATTTGTAGGTTTTTCTCATTTCAATACTGCTTCAACCTTTCTTGGGTCTATAAATACCTCATCTGTGAATATAATACGCAATAAAAAAACCACCTCCTTAACTAAAATTCACATTTACTTAATTTGACATACAACTAGTGATCTCTTAGGGTCTGCAACACCTATCTCAAGAATTGTTCATACTTCAAATAGGAGCTAGAATAAACTAAAATATCATATATAAACATCACTACAAACTTATCTAAGTAAGGCCCGATTTATCAAATCCATAAACACCACAGGTGCATTTGTCAATCCAAAATGCATTACCAAGAACTCATAGTGACCATAACAAGTCTTGAAGGTAGTTTTTGGTATATCCTACTCGTTAATCCTTAACTGATAGTACTGCAATCTTATATCTATTTTTAAAAACTTCTTGGCCCCTTTAAACTTATCAAACAAGTCATCCATCCGTGGTAGCGGATACTTAATTTTCATCGTTACTCTATTCAATTGTTTATAGTCTATACATAGTCTAAAGGTTTTGTTCCATCCTTCTTTTTCACAAATAGAACTAGAGCTCCTAAGGTCAATTACTCGGGCGTATGAACACTTTTTGTAGCAATTCTTGTAACAAAACCTTCAACTCAACTAGTTCTGCTGGTGTCATCGTGTATGGTGCTTGAGGTATTGAAGAGATATCAGTCAATACATCAATTAAGACTTCTACTTCTCTTTATAGGGGGTAGCCCTGGTAATTCCTTCAAAACATATTCGGAAACTCTCTTACAATGGGAAGGTTTTCTATCCTTACCTCACCCTTTCCAGAATTTATTACATAAGCTAGATAGGCCATACACCTTTTTTTTTAAGCTTACTAGCCGTCATGATGAAATTATATAATTCAGTATGACATTTCTCTCCCTCTTAAAGTCACTTATTTCCCATCTAATCCACGTAGAGTCATCATTTTTGTAAAACAATCAATTTGAGCTCTATCATTGCTCAACCAAACCATCATTAGAATTATGTCAAAATCATGTAATTATATTGGCATCACATCTACTTTTGTATCATATCTCCCAATAGTGATTTTAACTCCCTTATATATATGTTCAATAGTTACCACATCCCCCAAATATGTACTAATTAGAAATCTCTTTTCTAACTTAATGATTTTCATTTCAGTTTATTCTCAATTTTCCTTACTATAACAAAATGTGTAGCACCAAGATCATTGTCAAGGCCCAAATAAATAGATATTTAAAAGAGTTAATTGGTCTCTCTTCAAGTAAATATTTTCTAAATTTCAGCAGAGTCTCCTTTGTATTTTCAATACCAAATTATTGACTAAAAAATCAAAACCTGTAAATAATAACCACAAACTCATCCCAATATAATTAAGTATCACAACTCTACTAAACACATCAATTTCCATATCCCCAGTAGTTTTTTTTTTTTAATAGTTGACATTGTATGATTTCATATATAATATTTAAAACTAATTTATTCACAATAAGCATTAATTTCTTAGGACACAAACACATTCAAATATAAATACAACAAAACTATATTATAATTAAAATAAGGGTGTTGTCCTTAATTACATACCCGACAAAAGAATAATTTAAACATTTTAAAATTTCTTAACATACAAGCGATATAATAACATAATATCAATATTTCCAATACAAAAATTAACTCAAACAAGGATTTTCATGTATGCATTTACTTTCCAGCTCAAGGGTGTGAGGTATCTAACAACATATTTATATAACATATGAATATTTGCTAAAAACTAGAAAATTTACACTTATTAATAATATATAATTTAAATAAGAACTATTTGAAACATACACAATAATATACGCACTAGCTCATTAAATGAAGTACTTATCATCAATACATTAATTTAATTTAAATTTTATTTTTTGCCAATCCTTAACTAGATATCTTCTTCATTAACCAGGATATAAATTTCTCAAGTCGTCCATTAATTAGTACATTATATCTGAAGTTCAGGTAAGAAAGAAAAGAAAATAGTTCAACCAATGTGCCCATTTCAACATGGCATTATTTCCATTAACCAGGAAATAATCTTTCAACCCATTAGCCATGAAATAATCTTTCAACACACCCATTTCACAAGGCATTATTTTCATTAATCAGAAAATAATCTTTCAGCGCGCCCATTTCTTTAACAGGGCATTATTTCCATTCATTTTATTTCGCAATTTCTATACTAAAATTACAATAAAAGGAAATTTCTTATAAAATACTAAATTAAAGAATTAATTTATTATAGGGTATTTAACACCTACGTAGTGTTTGTGGGCGTGAATTGGTCCCCTGTTACTGATTAGGTCCTGCAACCTCTTCTACACCAACACAAAAATCAACATGTCATTTATTATTCATAACCAAATGATAAAAATCTCATTTCATTTTAAGTTAAGAAGAATAAAATTCTCCTTTTTAACCCTTCATCAAAATTAACTTCTTAATTCTCTAACAATCCATCCGATTAGTTTAAAATCACTCTTTTACATTAACAAAATCCAAGTCAAAATCCTTTTTCTCCTTTTTATATGTCATGATTGAAATCCCTTCAAGGAAAAGGGTGAAATTTTTCCCTTTTTCATTTTTTTTTTTTTGTAAAATCCTTCACCATTCCATTTATTAACATTAATAAGCCCATAAATTCCCACAATTCCTAAACAATTGCATTAAATTCTTCAATCTCCCAAATCTTCTCCTTTTGTCGAGACCAATAACTAAAAAGGGGGGGTTTGTTTCTTCCATTTCTAAATTAAACACTTAACCATTAATAATTTATGCTTCCTAATATAGTTCAATAATAAATTGCATCATTTCATTAATTAACACCATAAATCCCCAAATTCACATAATTATAGCAATTTAATTTCTTCATCAAAACACAAAATTATAACAAGTAATTATTTTAAACATGTTCTTCAACTTACTTGGATAAAGATTCAAGGAATGGATGCAAGAAAAATTCAAGTTTCCTTCTTCTCCCTTTGTAAACCCTAACTTTAGATTTATTTCTTCAAAACAGTTTCCAAGCACTAAATCACCCCTCTTAATTCTTTATTTAAGTTCTAATCACTCTAATTACACTTTTTCTCTTTTTGTTTTTATATAATTAGTAAGAAAACAACTAGAAAATCACACAAATCATCTCCCTCTCTTGTAGCTTCTAGCAATCAGCCAAAAGAAAAAAAGATGGGCATTTATATAGTCCCATCTTTTAAATTTACACATTGACCCCTTTTTGTTTAGCCTTTTCTAAATTTGTCCCCATCCTTTCTTTCTCAAAAAATTAATGTCTTATAAATTTTTTTTGTTTAATTTTTCCCCTTTGAATGCTTGCTTACTTATTTATTTGTCTATTATTATTATTATTATTATTATTATTTTGGTCGGGTTAGAATATAATCGGCTTTTTACAATCCTCATAGGTCATGTGAAACACACTGCCCTAAGTCCTCTCCCCTTGACCTCGAGATCGGCTATGATTCTCATTAGTCCTTAACTGCAATGGCCTGACAGGTCTATCTACAGCGACTAATTATTGGTAGCTTTGTGTCTGTTGTCTTTGTCCTTGCACATACTTAGCTCTCATAGGACATTCTTTCTTGAAATGTCCCTGGCCATTATAATAATAGCATCCCCGACCCAAATAAGGACAATCTTGCCATCTATATGCATTCTATCTATAAATGTAGTATCGCACTAATGAAGCAGAACAGTTTTCAAGATGTTGCTGTCACACCTGACACAATACAAATAAGTAATGGTCTTTTGTTCTGAAGCTCTTTTGGCAAAACTTTTCTTCATATTTGACTACCCCACAACTAACCTCCACCTACAATCTTGATGCGAACTTTATGATTATGTGGTCACGTAATCCATAATCAAGATTAAGATCTGATCCTAGAAAGCCGAAATAGTTCTAATAAGAGTGTGACACAATGGAAACCTATAGCAAGACGCTGATACTATTGGAATGAAGTCAAATGATGCCTCGAAACCAGTTAATCTTTGATAAGTTAGATTTGGTTCGTTCAATAATCTCTTTCACACGTTAAAATTAAAAAGTTCAGAAGTATTATTCGTCAAAGGTTTTTTTCTTCAAAATTTAGGCTTTATATGTGTTTAAATAGTTTTGAGAAATTAACCTTAATGGATTTACCCTCGTGGACTAAATTGACCTACTTACAAAAACTTACCTAAAACCTTTATTAGTAACCTTAAACCTTGATTTAAACAAGCATTAGATCATAGCTGAAAATCAAAGTATTAATTAAACTCAAACATAGAAATAATATTAAAAACAACAAGTCTAGACAATAGCTTGTTGATGCCGCATATAATAGAAAGAAAAACAAGATAAAATATCTTAATTCCCTAGATTAAATAACTCTTGGTCGAGATCCACCTCCCTAGATACTCCAAGATTGTTTAACCAACTTTTAAAGTCCTTTAAATGCTAAGAAATCTGATTTGAATAGGAATTTAATTCTGGAGTTTTCTTTCCTTTAGGACTAGGATTTCCCTTCAAAAAATGAAAAACATTCTTAAAAATTAATTCCCTTTATAATCGTCCATCATTTTCCTTCATTGATTAGCAGAATCAAATCTTTAGCATTAAATAATCCTTCCAAGTCTAGGATTCAGATCTAACAACCATCTTTGGTTTTCTTACACGACTAGGAAACTTCCTTCTTTGTTGCTAAATATTCTTCTAAATAATAGGGACAATAATGAACAATTTCCCTTTTAATTTTTAGAGAATATTTTGCTAATCCTTGTAAGAAAAGTATTTCAATATCTTAATTAGCCCAAGCCAACTTTGAACCCCATGTGGTACAAACCTATACTCATTAATATAACTCAAATCAAACCTGATACAAGCTCCTAACAAACCTATTTTGCTGCCCAAATCAAACCCATACATGGGCTAACCTGATTTGGCCGAATGAACCATCAAAGAGATTGGACTGAACCCATCATCATGCACAAACCAAGGCTGGCTAAAACTATCCCATGCCAAAAAACCATCATGGACGAATGAAACAATATCTAAATTTCAAGGGAAAACACAATCTTGGCCGAATGGCCTCCCCATTAAACCCAAGCACAAAGTTAATGGTCTTTTATGAGAAATCCATGGCTGAACCAAATTAATCTAATGTGACCCAACAACTAATTTACTCTGATTGGCCTCCCCTTATTTCTTATAAATCTGGCCATATTGTACACCTTTTATCTTCTTAAAAATGGGAGGCCTAAATGGCTTACTCATCGAATACTCCATCTTTTTTCTTTTACCACCACTTGATTGGTCTTCCTGGCCCTCAATAATGCATGCCTCTAAGGCTTGAGCTACCTTTGTTAGATCCCTCATTATCTCAAATTGCAGAGCTATCAAACCCTAGTTCAGTTCCTACCTAAGTTTATCTTTGAATTTCTCTGTCATGTGCTTCTCAGTAAACACATGATACGAGGCAAATATTGAAAGGTCATTGAACCTCATCTCATACTCCAACACAAACATATCACCCTGTCTCAATGCTAAAAACTTATGTTCCTTCATTTTACAGTGATACCATGAGTAGAACTGAATCTCAAATTCAACTCTAAAATCTCCCCACGTTTATAACCACGTGGTTTTCCTTGATTGCACTGTTTCCTACCATGACTGGGCTCTATCGATTAGCAGTTGAGAGGTAGAGTCTACATTCAGTTCATCTGGTACCTTTATATGTATTAAGGTCTTCTATATCTTCTTAATCCATCTACTATCAACTTCTATATCATGATCTCCTATAAAAAGTTCACAATCCATATCTCTTATACTCTTCACAATTCATACCAAGATAACTACATTGTCTGTAGGTGTTGTAACCACTGAAGATGGTTGCACTGCTGGGGCACTACGTATGGTCTCCATTACTACCCTTATTATCTGTGCTATAAAAGTAAGATCAGCATACAGGGCAGGAGCTCCCATCGGTGCCGTTGGTGGAGGTACAGCTGTCCGTTCCTGCCGAGTTGTCCCCTCTACTTGTGATACCCCAACATAAAAATAGTATTGTCATGAAGTCTAGCTGCCTCATCTCATGCCTTCTGAGTAGAAGTTGATGGCACATAAGATGTAATGTCAACTAGGGGATTCTTCATTTAACTCTCACCCAAGTCTATATTTTGATCTCTCATTCTCATTAAAGAGAGATCTATACTTGTACCGTCTCTCGTATGAACCATCCTACGATAGTTTAACATATATCAATTTTTATAAAACTTCTTAAACCCTAGCCAGAGCTCTGATACCAACTATAACACCCTTATAATTTCATGCACTTAATGTTTTATTTCCTGTAAAAAGTTAATATTTTTGGGGTAATATATATATATATATATATATATATATATATATATATATATATATATATATATATATATTATATTTATTTTAATCTAGAGAAAGTTTTGCAGAGTCTATAATATACAAC
>Ga0307513_10013291_pt1 | contig 10109 bp, 7 predicted proteins | sample 15_EM_MG_FD_202174 | JGI IMG/M metagenome (GOLD analysis project Ga0307513, IMG submission 202174) | Populus trichocarpa ectomycorrhiza microbial communities from riparian zone in the Pacific Northwest, United States - 15_EM | ecosystem: Host-associated > Plants > Roots > Unclassified | place...
GCGGGGAACTGCGCGACCAGCCCCCACCGGGCCCGCACCCGACAACGAACCGTCCGACAACGAGCCGCCCAACCCCCGGAGGGCCCGTCACCCGCGTGGCCCCCGCAGGCACGCCTCCCCAGGGCCCGCCCACCAGGATGCGGGCATGGGTATACGCACGCTCATCCGCCGGACGGCCCCCACGCGAACCTCCTCGGTGCAGACATTCGCGGCCGACGCCAGCACCGTCCGCGTTCCCGGCAGCACCCCCGTCACCGCACACCTCATCCCGCGCTCCGGCCGGGCCCGGCACTTCTGGGCCGGCTGGAAACGCCGGTGGCTGCGCCGACCCCTCCGCACCGGTCAGCGGGAACCCGTACGCCCCCCGGCCCGCCCGCCCGCGTGATCGTCCGCGTGCCCTTCTGAACGGCCCTCCGCAGGACCCTCCGTACGGCCTTCTGTACGGCGGTGCTGGTCCCCAGGGGCAAGATTCCCTGCCCGCCCCCCGGGCCGCCGGGCCCGTACCCCCGCCGCGTACAGGAGCAGCCCCGGCAGCAGGCCCGCGCCGATGCCGAAGCACAGGGTCGGGATGACCTCCCACGGCTTGGCCGTCGCACCCCAGTGCGCCCACCAGCGCAGCAGCCGCTGTACCGCCCCCACCGCCGCGCAGCCGCCGATCACGGCGCAGGCCAGCCACCGGTCCCGTACCGACAGCAGAGGTACGCCCGTCGGCAGGCCCGCGCCGGTCCGCCGTAGCGCGTGGTACACGAACCCCGCGATGATCACCGCGGCGAGGGCGGAACCGCCGTACTGCAGGTACCAGTACAGAGGGGAGCCGCGCAGTTCGTGGTCGAGGACGGGGAAGAGCCGTACGCCCCACCGGTCGTGGTGGGTGAACGCGTCCCAGACGACATGGGTGAGGGCGCCGAGGGCGGCCGAGGCGTACCACCGGAGGAACAGGGACGGGGTCACCCGCGCGCGGGGGGTGCCGCAGCGCAGCAGGGTCGCCGTCGGGCCTTGGGGTGTGCGGGGCAGCAGGGCCACCAGGGGCTCGCGCAGGAACAGCCACAGGCCCACCAGTGCCCAGGCGATGGCCACGTCGATCGTGAAGACGCCCGGGAAGGAGTGGGTGACGGTGCCGAACTCCATGGCCTCGGGCAGGACGCTCGCCGCGAAGTAGGTCAGGTCGGGGGAGAAGGAGCCGGCGACGAGTACCGCCGGTACCAGTCGGCCGCGTCCGGTTCCATCGGCGCGTACGGCGGGCAGGACGGCCGCCGCATGGCTGAGAGTGAACGGCAAGTGGGCTCCCTGGAGCGGATGTTGACGAGGGGCGAACCACCCCGATGATCACCGGCGTCCAGTATGCGGGACGGCCGTACGCTGCGGCGGGCGGTGGAAGGACGGTCGGAGAGGTGAGTGAAATGCCGCGTGCGGGCCACCCGGGCCTGCGGAACGCGACACAATCACAGGCGGCCAATCGGTGAATAACGGGCACGAACGGGTGTCCGTGCAACGCAAGTTGTCGTAGGGTCGCCTGGGTCGGCCTGCTGGGGAGCATGGTCGAACACCGAGGCGCAATGAAGGCGTAACACGCGAACAAGGCGCGAAAACGGGCAAAATGGCCGGTTTGCAAGGCTGACCGAGGCCGGTCGGGACTGATCTGGATCGATCGGAACCGGGCGGAAACAGGCGGAACAGGGCGACTTGTCGCCCACGGGAGGGGTTCTCTGTATGGCGGCGTACATCGGCAGGAGGCTCCGCAAGGGAGCGGCGACCACCGCTGTGGCCGCGCTCGCGGTCGCGGCTCTGTCCGCGTCCCAGGCTCCGGGGGCGGTGGTCGACGACCAGGGCAGACAGACCGCCAGTGACTCCCAGCCCACGCCCGACGCGACGGCCGACGACAGCGCGAGCGCGACCGGCAACTCGCCGTACTACACGGACCTTCCGCCCCTGAACAGCCCGAACCCCAGTCCCAGCCCGTCGCAGTCGTCGACCATAGGCACGCCGGTGTCGCGCGGCGAGGCCGAGGCCGGCATTCCCGCGACCGTCCTCGACGCCTACAAGAAGGCCGAGGCGGCGCTGGGCACGGCCAAGCCCCAGTGCAACCTGCCCTGGCAGCTCCTCGCGGCCATCGGCAAGGTCGAGTCCGGTCAGGCCCGCGGTGGCCAGGTCGACGCGAACGGCACCACGACCAGCCCGATCCTCGGCCCGCAGCTCGACGGCAACGGCTTCGCCCTCATCAGGGACACCGACAACGGCGCGTACGACGGCAACAGCAGCTACGACAGCGCCGTCGGGCCCATGCAGTTCATCCCGTCCACCTGGGCATGGGCGGGCCGCGACGGCAACGCCGACGGCAAGGAAGACCCCAACAACATCTACGACGCGGCCCTCGCCGCCGGCCACTACCTGTGCCGGTACGGCTGGGACCTGTCGACGCAGGCCGACCTGAACCGCGCGATCCTCAGCTACAACAACTCGACGGACTATCTGAACCTCGTGATGTCGTGGCTGGAGTACTACCGCAAGGGCACGCACGAGGTCCCGGACGGCACGGGCACGGTTCCCGTCAACCGCAGCGACGACAACTCCGGGTCGAGTGCCACGCCGTCGCCGAGCACGACGACGCCGAGCACCGGCCCGAGCACACCGGGGACGAGCACCCCGGCCCCGCCGAAGCCGGAAAAGCCCACCACGCCGACCCCGACCCCCGTGCCCACGCCCACCGACACGGTGCACCACCTGGAGGACGCGGGTACCGCCAAGCTCACCGCGACGGCGGGCGACGCGTTCACCAAGAAGATCAGCACGCGCGCGGAGACCTCGGCCGGCAAGGCCGTCGGCAAGGTCAGGATCCGTTTCACGATCGTCGGCGACACAGACACCACCTTCACCGGCGGCGAGAGCGTCGCCACGGTCGTCACCAACAGCGTGGGAGTCGCGGTCGCGCCCGCACTCAAGGCGGGCGAGAAGACGGGCGACTTCACGGTCCGCGCGGTCGTCGTCGGCCGTACGGTCAGCGCCCTCGACTACTCGGCCACCGTCACCGCCCGCGCCGCCGACACCCTCGCCCGCACCAGCACCACCGCGCTCACCTGCGTGGCGGGCGGCGAGTTCGCCGACCAGGTCGAGGTGAAGGCGACGTACGACAGCGCCGTCGCCGACGGTGTCGCGGCCACCGCCACCCTGATCACCTCGGCCACCGACGCGACCGTCAACGACAAGGGCCCCTACTTCAAGGACGCGGACGGCAACACGGTCCGCACCCTCACGGCCCTCGAAACGGACGCCAACGGCCTGCTCAAGCTGCCGAAGCTGTACGCGGACGACACCGCGGGCACCTTCTTGCTCCGCATCACCACCACCGGCGGCGCCACCCTGACGGTCGAACTGACCGTGACGGAGGCACCCACTCCCACGGAATCGACGACCCCCACGGAATCGGCCACCCCGACGGAGTCGGCCAGCCCGTCGGCCTCCGCCTCCCCGAGCGCGTAACAGTCGTACTCGGTTAGTTCTCATTCATTCGTACGCATTCATACGTACGAAAGCGGCACCTCGTTCATGGCGGGGGTGCCGCTTTCGTGTGTTCGAGTTGTTCTCATCTCGGCCGCCCGTTGCTACGGTGCCCGACCTGACACCCCATCAGCTCACCGTCGGCAGCCGGGGAGGCCCCGTATGCGTGCTCTGATCGCCGCGGCGGCCGGTCTCGCCGTCGCGTTCGCGCTCGTCCTCACGATCACAGCCGTGGGCGCACCGACGGGTACGACGTCCCCGAAGCCGATGCTGACCACGGTTCCGTCACACCCGTAGCCGCCGTACCTCTCCGGGAGGGAGGCCGAGATGCGCCGCAAGTCCGGCCTGGTCCTGCTCGCCCTCGCCGTGTTCTTCGCGGCGCTGTCCCCGCTGCTGCGCTGGTACGCCTTCCCGCGCCTCGCCAAGGTCCCGGCGAGCCAGTACCAGGACATGGTGCTGGAGGCGAAGGACGCGACCCTGCTCGACTACGACTCGTTCAAGGCCAAGAAGGTCTCCAAGGTCACCATCGTGCAGACCCTCAAGGGCAACGTCGAGGCCTCGGAGGCGATCGAGCGGACGGCGGGACGGGACGTGGTCGTCTGGGACGGCCTCTCCTATGTCCAGGGGCCCGACGGGAAGATGGTCTCGAAGATCCCCGAGCGCTACATCTTCGACGCGCACAGCCAGGAACCGGTCCACGCCACCGGTGAGACGGTCGACGGCGACCCGGTGAAACGGGAGGGCATCGAGTTCAAGTGGCCCTTCCTGGTGGAGAAGCGGGACTACGAGTACTTCGACGCACAGGCGCGCGTGACGGCCCCCATCCACTACAAGGGCACCCGGGACTTCCGTGGCGTCTCGGTCTACTACTTCGAACAGACCATCCCCTGGACGAAGGTTCCGTTCCCCAAGTCCATGCCGGTCAAGGGCATCACGCCCGAGGATGTCGCCGCGACCGGAACGACCCGCTGGTACACCACGGTCCGCAAGTTCTGGGTGGAGCCGGTCACCGGGGCGCCCGTGTACGGCGAGGAGATCCACCAGGAGGAACTGCGCGGAGGCACCCTCCTAGGGGGGCGCGAAAAGGTGACCGCCTTCGCCGGGCACGTGAAGATGCGCGAGGACTACATCAGGTCGACGGTCGACCTGGTCAAGTCCCAGCGCACACTCGTCCTCCTGATGACGTCGTACCTGCCCTGGGGCTTCCTCTCCCTGGGCGTGCTCCTGCTGGCCCTCGCCCTCTACCTGGAGGCGCGCGGCCGAAGGCCCGCCGACCCCGCCCCCACGAAGACCTCCGCCCCCGAGCCGGTCACCGCCTGAGCCGCGCGTTCGTGTGCCGGGTCGGCTCGGCGGTCGCCGGGTCCTCGGGCCACGGATGCTTCGGATACCGCCCGCGCAACTCCGCACGCACACCCTTGTAGCCGTCCTTCCAGAAGGACGCGAGGTCGGCGGTGACGGCGGCGGGCCGCCCGGCGGGCGACAGCAGATGGACGACAACCGGCACACCGGCGACGGCGGGTGACTCCCGCAGCCCGAACATCTCCTGCAACTTCACGGCGAGCACGGGCCGTTCGGGATCGGAGTAGTCGATCCGAATCCTGGACCCGCTCGGCACCGCCAACCGCTCGGGCGCCAACTCGTCGAGCCGCCCGCCCACCCCGGAAGCCCAAGGCAACAACCGATTGAGCGCCTGCCCGGCCTCGATCCGCCCCAGATCTGCCCGCCGCCGCGCCCGGCTCAGCTCGGGCTCCAACCACTCGTCCACGCGCGCGTGGAGGGCGTTTTCGGAAACGTCGGGCCAGGGAGCCCCCAGATGCAGCCGAAGAAAGGCCAGCCGCTGCCGCAGCACCCCGGCGTCCGCAGACCACCGCAGCAACCCGAACCCGTCCTGCCGCAGCCCCTCAAGCAGGGCATCGCGTACGAGGACGGGGTCGGGGTTCCGCAGCGGACGCACCGCCAGCTCCACCGCCCCGAGCCGCTCGACCCGCCGGGCCACCACGTCCCCGTCGGCCCAGTGCACCTCCTCGCCCGTGGCGTACAGGGCGCCGGCCGCCGACCGAGCGGTGTCCTCGTCGATACCGACGGCAAGCCGCACACGCGCGTGCCCGGCCCCGACCGGCCGGTCCGCCACGGCGACCGCGATCCAGGGGGCACCCCGCAGCGCCGAACCGTCACCGACCTCCGCCCGGGTACCGGACACCATCAGATACGACCCGCCCTGAGCCCGGGCGACCCGCTCGGGAAACGCGAGCGCGACGACGAGCCCGACGGCCCGGTCGTCCCCGACACCGGGAACGCCGGCGGGCCGGTCGGGCACGGAACCCGGCGCTGCCGAGCGCGGGCGTTGGGCCTCCGCCCGTCGGCGGGCTGCGTGTGTGTCGTTGCCGCGCCGGGCCGCCGCGCGGTCGTCCCCGGTGGCGAGGGGCGGCCCGTGGGGTGTGGGGTCCGGTGCTGCCGAGCGCAGGCGGCGGGACTCCGTGCGCCAGCGGGTTGCGTAGGCGTCGTTGGCGCGGCGGGCCGTGCGCCAGGCCGTCGCGAGGTCGTCGCCGTACTCCCGTGGTGGCTCCTCGCTCAGCAGGGCGACCACCTCGGCGGCCCGGGCCGAGCCCACCTCGGGCGCCGCGTCCAGGAGGGCACGGGCCAGTCGGGGGTGCAGGCCGAGGCGGGACATGCGGACGCCCCGGTCCGTGGCCCGGCCGGTGGCGTCCACCGCGCCGATCGCCGTCAGTACCGACCGCGCCGCCGCCATCGCACCGCCCGGCGGCGGGTCAAGCAGGGCCAGCCCGGAGGCGTCAGGATCGCCCCAGCAGGCCGTCTGGAGGGCGAACGCCGTCAGATCGGCCACCTTGATCTCCGGCGACGGAAAACGCGCCAGACGGGCGTCCTCGGCCTCCGCCCAGCAGCGGTACACCGCCCCCGGCGCCTCACGCCCGGCCCGTCCCGCCCGCTGCCGCCCGGCCGCCTGCGAGGCCCGTACCGTCGCCAGCGCGCTCAGCCCGCGCGCGTGGTCCACCCTCGGCTCCCGCGCCAGCCCCGAGTCGACGACCACGCGCACCCCGGGAACCGTCAGAGACGACTCCGCCACGGACGTCGCCAGCACCACCCGGCGGCCCGCACCGCCCGACAGCACCGCGTCCTGCACCGCCGCCGGTGCCCGCCCGTGCACCTGGAGCACCTCGACCGCGGACCCGAGATCCCGCAACTGGCCCGCCACGCGCGCGATCTCGCCCACGCCGGGCAGGAAACACAGCACGTCCCCCGCCCGCTCGGCCAGCGCCCGCCGCACCACCGACGCCACATGCGTCAGCAGCGCCGGGTCGACACGCATCCCGTGCGGCGGCCGTACGGGACGTACCGGCGGCGCCCACACCACCTCCACCGGGTACGACACCCCTGCCGCCTCGATCACCGGCGCCCCGCCCAGCAGCCCCGCCCAGCCCTCGGCGTCGGTCGTCGCCGACGCCGCCACCAGTCGCAGTTCGGGGCGCAGCGCCGCCCGTACGTCGACCAGGAACGCCGCCGTCGTGTCCGCGTCCAGGTGCCGTTCGTGGCACTCGTCGAGCACGACCATGTCGACGCCGGGCAACTCCTGGTCCCGCTGCAGCCGTTGCAGCAGCACACCGGTGGTGACGACCTCCACGCGCGTGTGCCGCCCGACCACCCGCTCCCCGCGCACGGTGTACCCGACGCTCGCGCCGACCTGCTCGCCCAGCAGCCACGCCATCCGCCGCGCCGCCGCCCGCGCGGCGATCCGCCTCGGCTCGGCGACCACGACCCGTCGCACCGGCCCGCCGTCCTCCAGCAGCCCCGCCAGGGCCAGTGGCACCAACGTCGTCTTGCCGGTGCCGGGCGGCGCCACGAGCACGGCGGTGCCGTGTGAGTCGAGCGCATTGGTCAGGCCGGGCAGGGCACCGCGTACGGGCAGGACGTCCAGGGCGTCGTAACGGATCACGTCCCCCAGTGTCGTACGTCCATGGAAAACGCCCTCCACGCGTGCGTGGAGGGCGTTTTCCGAAGCCGGCGTTTTCCCAAGCCGGTTCTCAAGTCGGCTGCCTCAGTCGCGCTCGCAGACGAAGATCGCCGTCCCCGGGACGAGGCTGCCGCGCAGCGGGGACCAGCCGCCCCACTCGGACGTGTTCCAGGACGGCCACTCCGGCTCGACCAGGTCCACCAGGCGGAAGCCGCCCGCCACGACGTCCCGGACGCGGTCGCCGACCGTCCTGTGGTGCTCGACGTACACCGCGTTGCCGTCGTCGTCCTGCTCGACGTACGGAGTGCGGTCGAAGTACGAACCCGAGACGGACAAGCCCTCCGGGCCGGGCTCGTCCGGGAACGCCCAGCGCAGCGGGTGCGTCACCGAGAAGACGAAGCGTCCGCCCGGGCGCAGCACCCGGCGCACCTCGCGCAGCACCAGCACAGGATCGGCGACGAAGGGCATCGCCCCGTACGCCGAGCACACCAGGTCGAAGGAGCCGTCCGCGAAGGGCAGGGCGCCCGCGTCGGCCTCCACCAAGAGGATGCCCCCGCCGATCCGCAGGGCGTGCTGGAGCTGGCGGTGGGAGAGGTCCAGGGCCACCGGACGGGCGCCCTGGGCGGCCAGCCAGCGGGAGCACTGGGCCGCGCCGGCGCCGATCTCCAGGACGTCCTTGCCCTTGAGGTCCTCGGCCGGACCGAGCAGCTCCGCCTCCACCTCGTCGAGGCCCTCGGGGCACCAGACGAAGCGGTCGTCGCCGAGGAAGGTGCCGTGCTCGTTCTGGTAGTCGTCCGCGTTCCGGTCCCACCAGCCCCGGTTGGCCCGGGAGCTTTCGGTGACTCCGGCCGCACGCCGGGTGGCCTCGGGCTCGGACGATTCGGGCTCTTGGATGATCGGCTCCCTCGTATTAGTCTGCGGGTCTTCCGTCCGACCTGTTCCGGCGGTCGTCACGAATGGGGCGTCTACGCGCCCGCGTGGCCTCCTGGGACACGTCTTGTGTCGGGTATGCGGCGATCCGCCCCGGGTGTGCGCCTTCGCGCATTGACCCTGCCCGGCTGCCCCCGTATGCTACAAGTTGCGCTGCGGGCCTGCGCACCTCAGACGTAGCAGGTTGCGCTCGCATCTGTATGTATGTCCCCTCGGTTGTCGAGGCGCCACCGGATCTCTCGGTCCTGATGTGGCGCTTCCTTGGCTGTCCGGCCTTCTGCAGAGCGAAACGGGCTCCCGGCGTAAGCAGTACCTACGACTCTCTGTCCGTACCGGAGCCCTTTCCCACATGACGAGCAGCACCGAGATCACCGCCACCACTCCGCAGGTTGCGGTCAACGACATCGGTGACGAGGAAGCATTCCTCGCCGCTATCGACGAGACGATCAAGTACTTCAACGATGGCGACATCGTCGATGGCGTCATCGTCAAGGTTGACCGGGACGAGGTTCTCCTCGACATCGGTTACAAGACCGAAGGTGTCATCCCGAGCCGTGAGCTCTCGATCAAGCACGACGTCGACCCGAACGAGGTCGTCAAGGTCGGCGACGAGATCGAAGCCCTTGTTCTCCAGAAGGAGGACAAGGAAGGCCGCCTGATCCTCTCGAAGAAGCGCGCCCAGTACGAGCGCGCCTGGGGCACCATCGAGAAGATCAAGGAAGAGGACGGCATCGTCACCGGCACCGTCATCGAGGTCGTCAAGGGTGGTCTCATCCTCGACATCGGCCTCCGTGGCTTCCTGCCGGCTTCTCTCGTCGAGATGCGCCGTGTCCGCGACCTCCAGCCCTACGTGGGCAAGGAGCTCGAGGCGAAGATCATCGAGCTGGACAAGAACCGCAACAACGTGGTCCTGTCCCGCCGCGCCTGGCTTGAGCAGACCCAGTCCGAGGTTCGCCAGACGTTCCTCACCACCCTGCAGAAGGGTCAGGTCCGCTCCGGCGTCGTCTCCTCGATCGTCAACTTCGGTGCCTTCGTGGACCTGGGTGGCGTCGACGGTCTCGTTCACGTCTCCGAGCTCTCCTGGAAGCACATCGACCACCCCTCCGAGGTTGTCGAGGTCGGCCAGGAAGTCACCGTCGAGGTTCTCGACGTCGACATGGACCGCGAGCGTGTCTCCCTGTCGCTGAAGGCGACCCAGGAAGACCCGTGGCAGCAGTTCGCCCGTACGCACCAGATCGGTCAGGTCGTCCCGGGTAAGGTCACCAAGCTCGTTCCCTTCGGTGCGTTCGTGCGCGTCGACGAGGGCATCGAGGGTCTGGTCCACATCTCCGAGCTGGCCGAGCGCCACGTGGAGATCCCGGAGCAGGTCGTCCAGGTCAACGACGAGATCTTCGTCAAGGTCATCGACATCGACCTTGAGCGTCGCCGGATCTCGCTGTCCCTGAAGCAGGCCAACGAGGCCTTCGGTGCCGACCCGGCCACGGTCGACTTCGACCCGACGCTGTACGGCATGGCCGCGTCGTACGACGACCAGGGCAACTACATCTACCCCGAGGGCTTCGACCCCGAGACCAACGACTGGCTCGAGGGCTTCGAGTCCCAGCGTGAGGTGTGGGAGACGCAGTACGCCGAGGCGCAGACGCGCTTCGAGCAGCACCAGGCTCAGGTCATCAAGTCCCGCGAGGCGGACGCCCAGGCCGAGGCCGAGGGTGTC